>WNGB01012247.1_pt1 | contig 11673 bp, 10 predicted proteins | sample 5400681 | NCBI WGS metagenome assembly WNGB01 (sample SAMN13153367, study PRJNA577476) | soil metagenome | isolation source: 115 cm soil or saprolite under grassland replicate 2 | place: USA:California | collected 2016-06-15 | reverse complement strand
TTGTTCGCCCTGTCGTCATCGAGAACGGGCAGCGGCTCATCGAATACGACGAGGGGCCTCGTTACCAACCGCCTTGCCACGTTCGTCGAGGCGTCCTTCCAACTCAAGACGCTCAGGGACCGGCACGGTTCCACTTGAGCGACGCACGGACCCTCAATCAGCCACTCTGCCAGTTGTAGAATGGGCGCGGAAGGAGGTGAAGCCGATGACCGAGGCGGAATGGCTGGCATGCACCGAGCCAAAGCGAATGTTGGCCTTCCGGCAGGGGAAGGCGCTCTGGCGCAAACGCCTGCTGTACCACTGCGCCTGCTGTCGGCTGATCTGGCCGTTGCTGACCAACGAGGGCTCCCGTCAGGCCGTGGCGGTCTGCGAACGCTACGCGGACGGGTTGGCCGCCGAGGGCGAGGTTGAGGCAAGCAAGGGCGCGGCAGCGGCCGTCCAGCGTCGGGCGCAGGAGGCACTCACTGCCCGCGGCCAGGCGCTGCGCGATTTGCTCAGGCGCACAGGCAGTGTCGATTGGAGCGAGCCGGCGTACCGCCAGTATCGGCTTGCCCTGGTGGAGGAGCTGGCTGCTGGGGCCGCGTGCAGCCTGTTCGTTGAGAAGCCACCGCACGTCCAGCAGAGCCGACGCGATTACTGGACGGTGGAGAGGGGGGTCGCGCGTGCCGCACACGCCTGGCGCATCACGTCCTGGCAGTCGCCGGCGGCGCGTCTGGAGGCGACCTGGTGGATGCGGACGGCCCGCGCTGAGATCCTCCGGGACATGTTCGGAAACCCCTTCCGGCCCGGGACGCACACGGCCGCCTGGCGTACGTCGACCGTGGTCGCCCTGGCCCAGGCCGCCTGCGACGCCCGCGATTGGGCCGCCCTGCCGGTCCTCGCCGACGCCCTCGAAGACGCGGGCTGCACCGATACGGCGATTCTCGACCACCTTCGCAGCCCCAGGCCGCACGCCCGCGGCTGCTGGGTCGTCGATCTCGTGCTCGGCAGAAAGTAGAGCCCCTGATTCGGGATCAGTTCTTCTTCCAGATCGTAGAAGGTGGTCGAGGGAGGGAGCGCGGACTCCATGACCGAGGCCGAGTGGCTGACCTGCACCGGACCTGGGCAGATGCTGGCGTTTCTGCGCGGAAAGGCCAGTGGACGAAAACTGCGGCTATTCGCGTGTGCTGGTTGCCGTCGTATCTGGCACTTGCTCCTTGATGAGCGGAGCCGCCAAGCGGTCGAGGCGGCCGAGCGCTTTGCTGACGGCGAGATCGACGTCGTAATGCTGGCGTCCGCCCGCGCAGCCGCTTGGTTGGTCAGAACAGACGCTGGCGAGGCGGCCATTTGCGCTTCGGCTCCGGACCCCATGATGACCTTCATGTACGCCGCGAACAAGGCCGCGGCCGTGGCAGCGCATGCCTGCCTTGCCAGTGCTGCCTGGGTGAACCTCATGCGGCAAGGGTGGGCCGATTACTGCGATGTCTTGCGCGACCTCTTCGGCAATCCCTTTCGGCGGGTCTCGGTCCCTCCCGCCTGGCTGGCGTGGAACGGCGGGACGGTGCGCCAACTGGCGATGGCGGCCCACGAGGAACGCAACTGCTCCGCAACACTGGACGCCACCCGACTCGCCGTCCTGGCCGACGCCTTGGAGGAGGCCGGTTGCAACAGCACCGAACTCCTTGGGCACCTGCGCGGGCCAGGGCAGCACTATCGCGGCTGTTGGGGAGTCGACACCCTGCTCGGCAAATCGTGAACTCGTTGTGTGTCTGTCCGCTGGTTACACGTTGTGACGATCCGCTCCGAGCACGGCAGCCGACGAGGCCGCTGGTGAGCGGACACGGTCATTTGGGCTTGCGGATCTCCCAGGGGATCATGCGCGTGATCCGATCAAGCGAGCCACTCCACAAGCCGCGGTGCCCGCGTTCCCCGGCATTGAAGCGGCCCTCGATCAGGGCATAGCGGTTGTTGACCTTGGCCTCGTCGGAACCCTCCGCGGGAATGTCAGTCGCTACCAGCCACAGGCCGTTCTTCGTCAACGCCTGCTCGAAGTCCTCGCGGTGCAGGTAAATGGCTGAGCCTTCATGCTCGAAGCGGACGAACCCCCAGACCCGAACGTACTTGCCGTCGAACGCCTTCGGCGTGGCGATCAACTGGATGAGGGAGACCGCCAGCGGACTGCCAGCGGCCGAACCGGGCTGGGCGGTCTGGGGCTCGGCCTTGCGTTCTGGTGGCCCAGGAGGCTCTTGGGCTGTGCCCAGAGAAGCGAACAGCGCTGCGGCGCAGGCGACGCACACCAGGCATACCGCCAGCACGATCTTCAACTTTGTCATACGCATAGTTTGGAGCACCTCCTTCACCCAGGCGAGCACCTGCACTGGGACAATACCGGCCGGCAGTGCCTCTCCCGCGGCGAGTAGTGTCGCTGCTTCCACGATCGAACCCAACAACGATGCCGCTACCGCCGCGCCTGCGCTCGGAACTGCCGTTGCCGTCGCCAGGACAGCCGAGAGCGTCAGCCCGCGTTTCGTCAGCCGCTGGTGCAGCCGTGCCCGTCCACGCTCCAACCGTCCCTTGACCGAGCCAGCGCTCCAGCCGAGCCGCACCGCAGCTTCCTCCTGGCTCAGGCCCTCCAGACAGACGAGGACGACCGGCGCGCGGTAGAGCTGCGGCAACCGCTCGATTTCCTCATCCAGGACGAGCAACAGTTCCCGGGCGGTCAACTCGTCGAGCGGGTCGGGGAGGCGAGGCGAAGGGGCTGCACGGAACAGCGTTGCTTCGCGCCGGCGGCGGCGACCTTCAGCGCGCCGGGCATTCCGCGCCACCTGGCGGGCGACCCCGTGCAGCCAGGCAGCGAGACTCTCCGCCGGACGAACCGTAGCCGCCTTCTGCGCCAGCACGAGCCAGACAGCCTGGAAGGCGTCTTCTGCTGCGGTAGCGTTGCCCAGCAGACGGCGGCAGACGCCCAGGACGAGGCCGCCGTGGCGGGTCACCAAGGTGGCGAAAGCCTCCTCGTCCCGAACCCGGACGAAGCGGCGCAGCAGGTCGGCGTCGGACGTGGGGTCCGTAGCTGGCGAGGAGGCCAGATGACGGAGGTGACGCAACAGGCGCTCGGGGTGTGCAGGCACGCGGCGATCCTCTGCGGGCATCAGGGCGGCATCGCTTCCTTCATGATATTGTCCGCCGCCTGGAGAACCGCACGCCCCTTTTCCGGATGAGTCCGCGCTGAGGAAGCACCGACGGCAAGCCGAACGATCACAGCGTCGTAGTGAACACGACGAACTGTGCCTTCCAGAAGGCTCCCGGGAACTCCAATCCAGTCCGCGCACGGAGCAGGTCGCAAGCGATCTCCTCCCCATCGACGTGCTCACCCCGCTCCGGCTTGCTCCGTCCGAGGGCGCGCAGACAGGCAACGAGCCCGTCGTGTTTGGCTGCGGCTTTTCCCTCGCGATAGTGGACCGCTGCGGGTACGTCCGCGATCCGGAACACGTACACATCCCGTCCCACGGACACCTCTTTCAGCCAGGGCACGGCTGCGGAGAGGCGGCAGGCGACGTCGATCAGGACGGCCCACTCACCGAGGAGGGTAGCGCACAGGTCGAGGCCACGAGCCACGGAGGTGGCCTCCTCGAAGCTGAGGTGTTCGCCGGTTGGGCTGAACACGTCAGGGACCACCTGCTGGAGTGTGGCACCGGCAGAAACCCGGACACAGGCAAGTTCAAGATTCCAGGCCATCGTTTTGCTCTCCATGCCGCCGACACCCCTGACAAATTCGGGTGTTCGCTCTACCTTCGCGCCTCAAAACGGTCTCTCTTGCCGACCGGCAACTCAAGGGAATCGTGAGACAAGGAGCCAGGGGAGATCTGCTGCTAACCGTTCCTGGACCAGTGATTGGGAAACCGCGCTGCTACGGCAAGTCTTGTCGTTGTCGAGCACAGATCGGAGGAAGCGGGCTGGCCTGGGCTGTTGTCAGGGCAGCGAGTTGGTGCCGTTGTCCCCGCCTGTCAGACCTGCAACTTGAAGACGGCCCACTTCGACTTGCTTTTCTTGAGCGCCACCAACCGCGCAACGGAGACCAACTCCGCCCGCCGCGCATCATCTGCTGGCCGCTTTCGAGCAGGGTTGTTGTACTTCGCTCCCATTGTCTTCCGCAATCTGTCACGGGCAGAATCAGCAGACGACCAACTCCAGGTGGTCGAACTCCTCGTTGGCCCGGTAGCCCAAGGTGACGTACAGGAACTTCGCGGCCACCCGTTCCCAAACGGCCTCTCTTGCCGGGCGGCAAGTAAGCGGCATCGAGGACAAAAGCCGGCCTCGACGAGCCAGGCCAACGGGTCCGCCTGGGCCAGCTCAATGCAGGCTATCTCCGAGCACGTCCCCTGTCGAGCAGCTGGACGACTCTCCTTCAGCCCGGATCGCCGAAGACTGCTGTGCCGAGAATTGCTGACTCCTTCACGGGCATCGCCCACTTCTCGAACCCTTTTCGGAATCGGGTCACGTTCGATCGTCACATTCCCGCCGGGCGATCCCCTCATCCACCGGCCTTTCGATTCGTCGGGCGACGGGACCGGGCTGCGCAACATCGCGAGCCAAATTGCATTCGGTGGGGCGGACCGACGCGCGCAAACTCGTGCTTGCCGAGCATAACACGAGGCTCGCAAACATGCACCGCGGCCGTCGTGCTTGGAGCAGGCGGCACGAGCAAGGTCTGGGTCGCCGATCAGGTCGAGCCGGTGCAACGGCGCCTCGCCCTCAGGCCAGGGCGAAGACGCGGTCACTCGCGGGGCTAGGGAGCAAGGAGGCGCCGCAAGCCGCGACCTCAACCGGACCGACCACCCTTTCTGGAACTGGACCGGTCCCTTGCTTGCCGGTCCTCTCTCCGGTGGTTATCCTTGACCGCATGAGCGAGGTCACGGACATCCTGTCCGCCATCGATCAGGGGGATCCGCACGCCGCCGCGCAACTGTTCCCGCTGATCTACGATGAGCTGCGCCAACTGGCCGCGCAGAAGCTGGCCCACGAGAAGCCGGGCCAGACGCTGGACGCCACCGCCCTCGTTCACGAAGCGTACTTGCGGCTCGTGGCGGCCGAGCAGGGCGACACCACACCCGCCGGGGACCGTGGCTGGGCTAACCGCCGACACTTCTTCGCGGCCGCCGCCGAGGCCATGCGCCGCATCCTGATCGAGAACGCCCGCCGCAAGGGACGCGCCAAGCACGGCGGCGGGCGACGGCGCGAGCACCCCGACCTCGACGGCCTCCAGGCCGACGGGCCTGCCGAGGAACTGCTGGCCTTGCACGAGGCCCTGGAGCAGCTCGCGGCCCGCGACCCGCTCAAAGCGAAGCTCGTCGAGTTGCGCTTCTTCGGCGGCCTGACCCTGGAGCAGGCGGCCGAGTGCCTGGACATCTCTCTCTCCACCGCCGACCGCGCCTGGCGCTACGCCCGCGCCTGGCTGTACACCGCCATGGCCGGCGACAATTCCGAAAAAAAGTGACGGGCACCTGACGTGTTTTCGGCCCCGCGTCGCATAAAGGGGTAGCGAACACGACCCGCGCGACCCGGCGTGTGGATCGTCGGTCGTGGGCGCGTGCGCTCTTGCACGGCGGATGGAACTCATAGGGGGCCCGCGAAAAAAAGCGGCACGTCTGTCACAGCCGCCCGGCGGGCCTGCTATCAGAGAGAAGTCCGGATCGGGGTTCCGGACGATCGGGCTGGGCCCGCGAGCGGTTGGCGGGCCACTCTGACCCGGAAGCGGCTGACGCGCAAGAGCGTCGGCGGCCGGTAGGGTTCTCGTTGAGATGGGCAAGAACCGCCGCCTGCCCGGCAAGGGGCCGGTTCAGTCCTCCGCGTTCTCACAGATAAGGGAGCTTCTGTGGCCATACTCAACTTCAATCGCATCCTGCAGTGGACCGACTTTACTGAGGTATCCACACCCAGAGTGGCGGGGCTGACTGCGGAAACCTGGGCGGGGTTCGCGATCAACTTCACGGCGCGGGACCGCAAGCCCAACGGCATGCGCGCCCTGAGGCCATCCGCCGTCACGGTGTCGGTGGGGCTGGAGCCTGGAAAGTCGTGGGTGCTGCGGGGAAGTACGGTGCCCATTCTGCTGCGGCACGAACAGGGGCATCACGACATCGCCGCCATCGCCGCCCGCCAGTGCCACGACGAAGCCCTCAAGATCGAGGCCGACTCGGACCGCACGTTGCTCGCTGCCGTTGATACCCTGGCCCGCGCGACGATCGCCCTGATGCAGCAAATCCAGAAGGTCTATGACGACCCGGGGTGCGCCACCGCCCACGGGGCCAACAGGACCATGCAGCTCGAGTGGGCGGTGCGCATCGCGGCGGCCAAGAACGACCCCAACGGCCGGCTCACCGCTCTGGCTGCCTGCCTGCCGCCCATCTTGCCGGTACTCTTGATGGCGGTTCGCCACGTCCTGTAGCCAACTGTTGTTCGCTTACCCAACGGGAGACTTCAAATGCGCACATACCCGCTCGGAATGATCACGATCGAGGGGCCGGGTGACCACGAGGACCAGGTGTACAAGGAATTGGACACTATTCTCCTAAACCCGGTCGGTAAAATCCTTCTCCAGTTCATCTACGCCACCCAGCTCAACCACATCCCCCCGAAGAACCTGAAGATCGTGCCGTATACAGGGTTGTGGGATAACAACTCCGCGTCCCCCCCGGACGACAGGGATGCCGCCAGCCCAGATCTCCCCGACTACTTCAACGACGAAGATGACGATCTCAGAACTCCGGAGATCGACGAGCGCTACAACACGTCCGGACGCAAAGGCACAGGGAAGGGCAGCGACGTGAAGATCGAGCACTCGCCCAGCAGGTACATGGCCCGGCTCCCCGACGAGGGGCTGTTTCACGAACTGGTTCACGGCCTGCGCGAAATGGAGGGCGCATTCCACGCGATCCCCACGACGAAAGGCCATGTTGACTGGAAAGATGAGGAAGAGTGGTTAGCCATCCTCCTCACCAACGTCTACACCTCAGCCAAGCCGAGCACGCGGCTCAGGGGCTTCAACCACATGACCTGGGAGAAACTCGAAGAAAACTGGAGCACATCGGCGGGGCTGTTGACCGACGACTACCACCTGACACTGCTGAATATCTACGGCGCGATGAATCGGCAGTTGTTCTGGGCCATCGCGGGCATCCCGGCCGACTTCAACCCAATGCGAGAACTCTACATTCTCAACCCGAAGAAATACGTCGGGAGAAGAGCGGCGCCCGTGGTGCCTACTCCAGATCGCCCGACCCGATAACCAAGTGTGACCGCCCCGTCAGGCTGGAGGCCGGTTGGCGTCCCGCCGTTCAGGAGAGAAGACATGCCATCCTTCAAAGAGGCATTCGAGAAAACCGGCCTTGACCCCAACCCCACGAGCCCCTTCATGGTCGTCCCGTTGGGGGGATCGAACATCGTGCGTCTCGCGGATGCGGCAGGTGTCAAGTTGGAGTATGACACCGATCGGCTGAAGGTTGTCCAGGTAACTCGAAAACAAGAGCATCTCATTCTGGATGCCTTGCGGCCCCAATTCACCGAGTGGGGATTGGAGAATAAATACACGCAGGACTTGACCAGGTCGTTTGCCAATGCGGCGTCTCTCCCCGAGAACGTCAGCGGGGACAATCAGCTGTATCTCGTGACAGGGAACGTGCGCGGCCTGACCAACCTCGATGCGGTTCGGAAGCCCGTCAAACAACATCTCGACGTCGCCGTCGTTCCGGCTCTCTCTCACACCCTCGCCTTCAAGTTTGTCCAGCATCTCGACGAGGCCAGCGGCAACTTGCTCATCCCGCGTTGGAGTCCCGACAACGCGGAAATGTTGACCGCTCGACTGAACTGGGTTTACGGCCCTCAGGCCAATATCAAGTTTGTGCTCAAAGGCGCCAGTGTGGAGAAAGTGGAGCAGCGCTTCCACCGAGAGCCCCATTGGAAGGCCGATCTGTTGGACAAGCTGGCGCCGCTGAAAAACACCAGTGTACACTTGACCGTCTTTGTTCTCCCGGATCCCCAGTTTGAAAGCGAGGGCGGCAAGAGGGCAAGTGGCCTCCACCCCAACCCTCCTCATCCAGAGGATGTTGTTTGCGTCGTTCACAAACCCACAAGGCCCAGTGATGATGACCCTTTCTTTACCAGCCTGGCACACGAGGTCGGACATTTCTTGATATCTCAGCAAGGTGACCACACGGGCGGCCATCACTCGCGGGATCATGTCTTGCTAAACGACCAGGGAATGCAAAGCACCAGGCTGGACAGCGGCCTCGTGCGGAAAATGAATCCGCCTTGATCAAGATTCGCCGAAGCTCGCGGACGGGTGGATCGTCACTTTCCCGATGGAGAGGGGCGGCGGTGGCCGACCGCACCCCCGCCGCTAAGATCCCGCTGGACGATGTCGGCCTGGTGCGGGCCAACAGGATCTGTTCGTCAACCCAGGCTTTCGACCTCACCGCCCGGTGAAGGGTTCACCATGAACGAAGAATCGCTGTTCGCCGCCGCCCTGGAGAAGCCGAACCCGGCCGAGCGACAGGCATTCCTCGACGAGGCGTGCGCCGGCGACCTCGAGCTGCGGCAACGAGTGGAGCGGCTGCTCGCCGCCGACGAACACACCTGTGGCATCCTCTCCCGCGGCGCGGCCGTCCTGGAGTCCTCCGGGCCGGCGCCGCTGGTGGTCGGCGCGGTGCTGGGCGGCCGCTTCAAGCTCCGCCAACTGCTTGGTGTAGGCGGCATGGGCGAGGTCTGGGTCGCCGACCAGGTCGAGCCGGTGCAACGACGCATCGCCCTCAAGGTGATCCGCCCGGGCCTCGACTCCGCCGGTCTGATCGCCCGCTTCGAGCAGGAGCGCCAGGCTCTCGCCCGGATGGACCACCCCGGCATCGCCAAGGTTCTCGACGCCGGCACCACCGAGTGCGGCCGGCCGTACTTCGTGATGGAGCTCATCAAGGGTGTGCCCATCACCGAATACTGCGACACAGCCAAGCTATCCCCAAGAGAGCGTCTGGAACTGTTCGTCTCCGTGTGCCAGGCTGTCCAGCACGCCCACCAGAAGGGGATCATCCACCGCGACCTCAAGCCCTCCAATGTGCTCGTCGCCCTGTACGATGGTGTGCCGGTGGTCAAGGTGATCGACTTCGGCATCGCCAAGGCCACCGGCGAGCGGTTGAGCGAGCATAGCGTGTACACCGAGGTCGGCGCCCTGATTGGCACGCTGGAGTACATGAGCCCCGAGCAGGCGACGTTGAACAACCTCGACATCGACACGCGCAGCGACGTGTACTCCCTGGGCGTCCTCCTCTACGAACTGCTCACCGGCGGCGTGCCGCATTCCCGCAAGGAGCTGTGCTCGGCCTCGTTCGCCGAGATGCTGCGGATCATCAAGGAGGTCGAACCGCCGCGGCCGAGCACCCGGTTGGCGTCCGACACGGAGACGCTGCCGGTCGTGGCGGCGGCGCGGCAGACGGAACCGAAGAAACTCACGGCCCTGGTGCGCGGCGAACTGGACTGGATCGTGATGAAGTGCCTGGAGAAGGATCGGACGCGGCGCTACGAGACGGCCAGCGCCCTGGCCCAAGATATTCAGCGCTATTTGAACGAGGAGCCGGTGGAAGCCTGCCCGCCGTCGGCGGGCTACTGGCTGCGCAAGTTCGTGCGCAAGCATCGCAAATTGCTCGCGGCGGCGGGGGCCTTCGCGCTGCTTCTGGCGGTCGGCACCGTCGTGAGCACCTGGCAGGCGATCCGGGCCACTTTGGCCGAACAGGCCACAGGCCGCGAACGGGACAAGGCCGTCGCCGAGACGAAACGCGCGGAAGCTCAGGCGGCGATCACCCGGACCGTGAACGACTTCGTGCTCATCGACCTGCTGGGCCAGGCCGATATCGCCAATCAGGCGCGGGGCGGGAAACGGAACGCGAACATCACGGTGCGCGAGGCGCTCGACCGGGCCTCCGAAAAGATCGACGAGCGCTTTCGGGGTCAGGAACAAACGGAAGCGGCGATCCGCCTTACGCTCGGCAGGGCCTACCTGGCCCTGGGCGAATATCCCCAGGCCCGCAAACACCTGGAACGCTCCCTGGCTCTTCGCAAAGAGAAGCTGGGCGAAAACCATCGCGACACGCTCGAAAGCTGGAACGTCCTCGCGCTACTCTCCTGGGCTCGTGGCCGGTACGAGGAAGCCGAGGCCTGGTTCAAACAGATCGTGGCGGCCCGCCGCACCGAGCTGGGCGCCGAGCACGCCCACACGCTCACCAGCATGAACAATCTTGCCAATCTCTACTCGGAACGCGGCCAGTATGCCAGGGCCGCGGACCTTTACAAACAGGTGGTGGACGCATTCGGCGCCAGGCTCGGGAGTGGCCATCCCGACACGCTCGTTGGCCTGAGCAATCTGGGCATGGCGTATGCATGGAGCGGTCGGCAAGCCGAGGCCGAGCCGTTGCTCACGCAGGCGGTCAAAGGACTCCGCGCTCATTTCGGTGGCGATCACCCGCATGCGTTTCAAACCATGAACAACCTTGCCGTGCTGCACCGGGAATGCGGCCGGTATGACGACGCCGAACGATTGTTCAAGCAGGTATTGGAGGCGGCGCGCCAGCTACGGGTTCCCGACCACCCCGAGACGCTGCGGAGCAAGGGCAATCTCGCGACGGTGTACCGCCTTCGCAAGCAATACGCCGTGGCCGAACCCATGCTCGAGGATGTGCTGAAGGCCTGTCGCGTCAGGCTCGACCCCGGTCACCCCGACACGCTTGGCAGCATGTACGACCTGGCCGTTCTCTACCTGGAAACCAGCCGCCCTGACGACGCGGAGCCTTTGTTGCAGGAGGCGCTCAAGATGGGTCGTGTCCGGCCGGGGGAATCTCACCCGCTGACGCTGAATATCATGAACGGCCTGGCGCAGGTCTGCCACCGGCGCGGCGATTTCGACGAGGCGGAACGGTTGTTCGCCAAGGTTCTGGAAAAGCGCCGCTCCACGCTGAGCGCGAATCATCCCGATACGCTCATGAGCCTGAACAATCTCGGCACGCACTATCACCAGCGTGGCCAGTACGACAAGGCTGAGCCGCTGCTCGTTGAGGCCGTTGCCGGGGCACGTCAAATGCTGACAGCCATGCACCCATTCAGGCGACGGTACATCGAGAACCTGGCTGGCAACCACGTCAGCAGAGGCAAGCCGCACCTGGCCGAACCGCTGTTCCGCGAGCTGACGGCGATTGCCCGCGAAGGTGCCGGCCCCGATTCCATTGCGTACGCCGGCCAACTGGCGCGCCTGGCCGGGAACTTGCTGGGACAGCAGAAATACGCCGAGGCCGCGTCGGTGGCGCGAGAAGCCCTGGCCATCCGAGAGAAGAAGGAACCAGACCTCTGGACAACGTTCGACACCCAGTCGCTTCTCGGTCGCGCCCTGCAGGGCCAGAAGAAGTACGCCAATGCCGAGCGGTACTTGCTCGGGGGCTACCAAGGAATGAAGGAACGCGAGGGCCAGATCCCCAGGGACGCCAGGGGCCGCCTCGCCCAGGGACTGGAGGGGCTGGTGGCTCTCTACTTCTACTGTGTTCCTCATTCCCGTTGATTAACCCGTTGAGGCGCCAGGAGTTTGCGTGCTTTGTAGTGGTAGCACCGAGCCTCCTCATTCCGCTGCAGCCAGCGCGTCCTGGTCCGCCTCACCACTTCAGGTCG
>WNGB01012246.1_pt1 | contig 11673 bp, 18 predicted proteins | sample 5400681 | NCBI WGS metagenome assembly WNGB01 (sample SAMN13153367, study PRJNA577476) | soil metagenome | isolation source: 115 cm soil or saprolite under grassland replicate 2 | place: USA:California | collected 2016-06-15 | reverse complement strand
GTGAGCCTTGGCCGGCGCGGCCGTTTTCAGTGTCGCTGCGCGCGCCGGCGCCACGAGGGGCTGATCGTTTTTCTTCGAATTGAGAGCGCCCGCCGCCGACATGAGCAGAACGCTAAAATGGCGCATGGTCCTCCCCCCCCAAGTTCAACAATTTGTGCCGCAGCGTAAGCCTCAGCGTGCACTGCGACAAAAGGAAGGAAAAAGATCGGTTGTTTGTTGGCGCACGGCAACCTGGATCAATGTCGCTCGTGCGCGCGAGCCTCTGGCCAGCTACTTGTGCTTTTTCGCCCCGCCCGTTCTCAGAAAGCGGCGTGAATAGGCCTGCGCCACGCCGGCAGCGCACATGGCCTCGAAGGAGCGATACATCGTTCCCATTTCCCGCCGGTATTTCCGCCAGCAGCGTTTGCTCTCCTGCTCGTACGCCCGCTTCTGGCTGGCATTGAGCTTGTTCAGGAAATCGCCTTCGCATTTGCCGATCACCGCCCGGGCCAATGGGACATCGCCGCTGGCCACATAGGCGCAGGCCTGAAAGATGTCCATCGACTGTTCACACGAGACGGCTTTCGCAATCGCAGCCTCGATGGCGTCCAGGCTGTGCTCAGTCACGGGACATTCTTTCGGCGCGCTCGGCTTCGGCGCGGCGAGCGCAATCGAGCCGAGCAGCAGAAAGGTCGAAAGCCCCAAAGACCGAGGAATGAGCCCAGTTCGCATTGTCGGCGAGCTTTCCGCTGTCTGACAATTAAGGACGTGAGATAACTCAGGCTACGCGCTCGGTGGGCCGGCAGTCTCAGGTGGAACCGCGGATAGATCTAGCTCTGCCGAGAACGACGCGTCACCCGCATTGCTTCGAAATATTCGCAGCGACAGAGTGCTTGTTTTCGGAACCGCCATGCTGTCGCCGGCAAACAGAGAGTGGCCTTCTTTGTTAGAGATGATCCCATTAACGAACACGTCCGGCGCACTCGTCTTGCTGCAGGTTAAAATGCTGTCTTTGGCAATGCCCCTGACCGCAGCTCTATGAGCTGAATCCAGCTTGATCGTCTCCCCCATATGGCTTCCTACCGCGACGGACCGGATTATGTCCGTCGATAATTTATCCCCCTCGAGAAGCAGGATCAAATTGAGTTCGGACTCACACGCGATGTGCCAAGAGGCGACATCACGTCCGCTCTGCACGGACCGACAGCCGATGATGCTTGGAGCGCCTTGAACGTGACGGCCCGTGCAGGTGCCGGGCGACCACGGCATCAGCTATTTCGTCCGATGGGATTTCCTGCCCCAATCGCGGCGCTTTTCGCCCGCATAGGATGTGCTCACGCCTGACAGTAGGGGAGCACGAAATGGACGCCATGCTGATCGGAGCGCCGCTCGGGCTCGGAGTGCTGATCGCTCTCGGCGTGTTGCTCGCGGTGATGAACCATCTCAGCCCATGAAAAGGGCGCATCCTACCGCGGTCATCAACTAATGTGCGGCGCAATCATCTTCGCGTAACCTTGATGACCTCATCCGCGAGCAAATTCTGAATATTCTCCGGAAGGGTGACGGCGACTAATCGCCACCGCCACTGCAAAAGTCGGAACGTAAGACCGAACCGTTGCTGCGGCGGCAATGCAGCCGGCGCCGCTACTTCGAACCTGCCCAAGCCATATTCCGAATTTGCAAAGACCTGCCAAATTGTCCCCATCGTGCCTCTCGTTATCCCGATCGTACCTGGTAGCGGATCTGGCACCACGGCTACCGGCCAACCGACGGCGAGCAGCTCAGATAGCGCCTCGGGCGAGATCAGTTTTTTCACAACTGGATCGGCAATGCTCAGCGCAGCCCCGGCCATGCTTCGCGCGAGCGGACTGATCTGGATTCCGGTGCGGCGCAGGTAAGCGGCGACAATCTGATCCGTGAGCGAGATGCGCACCCGGTCGAAATACACATGCCGCGTCACCGTGCTGACATCGCGGGTCTCAAAAGCGCGTACCAACACGAATAGATCGTAGAGCGGCCAGGCCGTGTAGCCGATCAAGATGAGGCTAAGGACAACGAGGGTCGCTATCGTCTTACGCATGAATCACGTATCCGCTCGATTTCATCGGACATCCCCCGTCGCTGGCAGCGGCGGGTCGGCGCGCTTCACACAATACGCCTCCATCCAAATTTTCAATGAAGATGCTACGATAGCCTCTCGCGGAGGCGGATTACTCGTGCTGAGCCAATGAGCAAGTTACTCATCATCGCCATAATCGTGTCTCTGGTTTCGACGCTCGTCAACGCCAAGCCGTACACGCAGCGGCGGGCCAAGGCGCAGCCTCGTTCGCAAATTGCATGTACCGTTGTCGGCTGTATTCCCGTGCCCATCGGATGTGTACCGCGCCCGGGGCGCACATGGTCGGGCTTGCCTTCGGGATTTGACGTTATCGTCTGCCCGCCCGGCGCCAGACCAGTGCGCTAGACGACGGTCATGCGAGCCTCGAAGAGATTGTTCGCTACACCAGCACGGTCGATCGGAAGCGGCTCGCAGCATCGGTCGGATTCGATAGTTGCTCTTTCGCGGCGCGGTGAAGGGTTTGCGACACAATCAAGCCGAGATGCACAACAAGCCGCTGCCGCTGCGTGGCAAAAATTCGTGGTGCTTGTGGGAGCGTTGCCGCCGGAGGACGCTAGGCCATTATGGCAAGCCTGCCGAGATGCGATCCCAACCGACTGCGCTGTGTTCTGAACCCCCGCGCCCCCCCTAGGCGAGCAGGCCAAAATCCGATTACGCTCGTCTCGGTTGGTAGCTTGCCGGTGGTTACGCTGCTGATCATTGCGGCCGTGGTGATGGCTGGCTTTGGGCTATTCGTCTGGATTGCTGGAGGCCGCCGTCAGACGGGGGTTTGACCGAGCCTTCTGTCCTAATCTGACCGTCTATGCGGGGTAGGAGAACTTAACATGAGAGCCTTTGCGATAGCCGCGATGATTACATCGTTGGCGGTGCCTGCATTCGCTCAGCAAGACCCCAAGGCCGAAGCAAACAAGGCTGAGGAGCAGAAGAAGAAACAGGGCGAAGAAATAGACAAGGCCTACAAAGACGCGGTCAAAAAGACGACCCGCGAACCGCCTGTCAAGAAACCCGACCCGTGGGGAAATATGCGCTAGCAATGCAAGCCGCCTCAGTTGGCGGTGGCTACCAAGCCCAGCGCAGACTCGACTCCCGTTACTGCTCGGCCCCTGCGACCCCTGCAACGGCCGGTTGGTCCCGGGCGGGTTAATGCCCCGGGTAATGCCTAGAGTCGGTTTTGCTCTAAAAGCCGCCCGCCCCAGTCGCGGCTAAGTCCCTGATTTTAGTTGGCTCCCCGGGCCGGATTCGAACCAGCGACCAACCGGTTAACAGGGAGTTGCGGTGGGGCAACATCTTGCAACCTCTTGCGGCCTCTTGCGCTCAATAGAGCCGATTTTGCTTGTGTAATGGGGCCTTTTGTGCGACCTCTTGCGACATCTGGCGGCATCTTAATGCGGGCAACTCCGTTGCCCCGGTGTTGCCCTAGGGAGGCGGGGCATGGCCAAGCGGGTACTCAACAATCGCGCGATTCGCGCAATCAAGCCGGCCGCCGCCGGGACTCGGCGAGAGATATGGGACGCGCTGGTGCCGGGCCTGGGCATCCGTACGACGGCCACCGGCGCCAAGTCGTTCGTGCTGGCGACACGCTACCCTGGCAGCAAAAACCCGGTGCGTCGCACTCTCGGGAGCTATGGCGAGCTGACACTCGAACAGGCGCGCGTGAAGGCGCGCCATTGGCTGGAGTTGGTTGGCCGCGGAGTTGATCCACAAGTCGAGGTCGAGCGCGAGCGCCTCGCCGAGCGGCGCAAGGCCGCGACCACGTTCGGCGCCGTGGCAGAAGACTTCATCCGTGAAAAATGCTCGCGCGAGCGGCGGGGCTTTGAGGTCGAACGCATCATCAGGAGCGATCTGCTGCCGACGTGGGATGACCGCCCCATCACCGACATCACCCCGGTTGACATCGTTCTGTTCTTGAAGCCGATCAGGGCGCGCGGCGAGTACGCGGCGCACGCCGCGCTAACCATCATCAAGCGCATGTTCGGCTGGGCAGTCGAGAGCCAAGTCTACGGAATCGCACTGTCGCCTGCCGATCGGTTGAAGCCGAAGTCCCTCATCGGCGAGAAGCGCACGCGCATGCGGGTTCTGACGGATCAAGAAATCCGCGTCTTCGTACGCGCCTGCGACCGACTCGCCTATCCCTACGGATCGATCGGGAAGATGTTGCTCTTCACCGGCGCCCGCCATCGCGAGGTGTCGAAGGCGCCGTGGTCTGAGTTCGATCTGTCCAAGCGAACATGGACAATCGGCGAGCACCGTTTCAAGTCGGCGTTCGAACATGTCGTCCCGTTAACGAGCGACGTGGTGGCTCTGTTAGAGGGCTTGCCCCGGTTCAAGCGCGGCGATTTCGTGTTCTCGACCACGGCCGGCGAGAAGCCGACCGTGATCAGCGACAAGATCAAGCAAACGATCGACGCCTTGATGGCGCAAGAGCTAGGCGTCAGGCCAAAGCCGTGGGTTTTGCACGACCTGCGCCGCACGATGCGATCTCATCTGGCAGCGTTGCGGATTCCCGATCATGTGGCCGAGATGGCGCTCGGGCATGGCCGCAGGGGCTTGCAACGCATCTACGACCGGCATCGCTATGAAGACGAACTGCGCGAAGCCTTGACGCTATGGGCTGGCCGGCTGCGCTCGATCATCGAGCCGCCGCCCGCCAATGTGGTGCCGCTCTCTAAGGCGAAGGCGTGAGCGGGGCAAATGGCCAAGAAGCCACAAAAGCCACCGACTTGGGACGGGAGGATTCGCACACTCACCGTTGATCCGGATAGTGAGTGGCCCGTCATTTTGCGCTTCGAGACCTTCACAACTGAGCGCCGCCGCGCGAAAGGCCGCAGAGCGGCAACCGTCAAAGCCGCCGGGAAACGGGGCGTGCGTCTTGCGGTGGTCCGCAAGGCAGTTGTGGATATTCTCGGCAAGGAATCCGATGCCGAATGCGCCCGCCGTCTCGGCACGGTTAACGCGGCGCTTCAGGAGTGTGGCCTGCGGACCTACCCAAACGAAAAAGCACTAGCCGTGGCCATCGGGCGCATACGACGCTCGCGCCCTTAACGGACGGAGTGTTCCGTCACTTTCAATTTTTTTGTGTTTCGGAGCGCAAACAGACGGAGTGTTCCGTCGTCTCCCTTGGCGCTGTGTGAACCCGCATGTTGACGTGAGAATCGTCAACTGCGGAGTCCAACGTGACCACGATTCTCGATCGGAATGATCTCGTCGAGCGGGGGATCGACTTTTCCCGCGACCATCTCCGACGGCTGATCAAGCAAGGCCGCTTCCCGAAGCCGTTCAAGGTGAGTCCCGGCGATAGCGGCAAGTTGTTCTGGCGCGCCGAAGACATCGAAGCCTTCGTCGCTGCCCGTCAAGCTGCGGCTAACGCCGCATAGTCGAACACCGGCCCCGCAAGGGGACCGGTGTTTTTTTTGCGTTCAACGGGGAGGCCGGGCGAGGCCCGGTGAGGCGCGGCCTTCTAAGCGTAAGCCGCCAACACGTCGGACGGACCGACCCTCTCCACCACTCGCTACGTCGCAGTCTCGCAACCGCCGACGTAGCCCAAAACATGGAGCTGCGTCAATGACTGTCACCAAGCCCAAGTTTCACCCAGCCGCCGACCTCTTTCCGTTGATGCAAGGCGTCGAGTTCGACGAACTCGTTGCCGACATCAAGGCGAACGCGCTTCGTTTTAAGATCATCCTGCACGAGGGCATGATCCTCGATGGACGCAACCGGTATCGCGCCATGCTGGCAGCCGGTCATACACCGACAGAGGGACATTTCCAGGAATACGAACCCGCCGTTCCTAGCGACACTCCTCTTAGCTACGTCATCACTGCCAACCTTCATCGCCGCCACCTCACCACCAAACAGAAACGCGAAATCATCGCGAAGCTGCTCAAGGCGTCACCAGAAAAATCCGATCGCGAGATCGGGAGGATCGTCAAAGCCGACAACAAGACCGTCGCATCGGTCCGAGCCGAGAAGGAGGCACGTGAGGAGATTCCTCACGTCGAGACCCGGGCCGACAGCAAGGGCCGCAAGCAGCCGGCGAAAAAGGCGGCAGCCAAGAAGCCGACGAAGCCGGCCAGTGCCACGCGCGGAAAGCCTGATCGCCGGATCATCGCGCCGGAGGTTGCCGAGCGCGTCGGTCGCTTCGCCTACAAGCTGATCCAACTCGACATTGATCTCGCGCGCGAGCTCATCCGCCTCATTTGGGAGCACGGGGCCATGGAGCGGCTGTGGGCCGACCTGGACACCGGTGTCGACATCGAGGAGAGGGCCGTCGAGGACGCCGCGGCCTCGACCGAACGCAGGAAGGCGGAATTCGCCGCGCTCGATGACGGCGCAGATCCCGGGCCGCTTCCGGAATCCCTGCGGAGGCGATCGTGAGCCGCCGACGCACTGAGGAACAGATTCAGATCGCGGTCATCGACCATCTGCGGCTGCGCGCAAAGCCCGATGTCCTTTGGCTGCACGTTCCGAACGGCGAGCGGCGCGACAAGATCGCCGGCGCTAAGCTCAAACGCATGGGCGTGCTGGCCGGCGCGGCCGATATCCTCGCTTGGCACAACGGCAACAGCTTCGCGCTTGAATTGAAAGCTCCCGGCGGCCGGCTCTCCGAGGCACAACTAGAGTTCTTGGCGCGCTTCGCCGACGCTGGCGGTCACACCGCGTACACGGAGGGTATCGACCGCGCGCTGGCCGTCCTGGAAGCCTGGAATCTGTTGAGGGGTCGCGTGTCGTGATCATCCTCCACCAATTCCAGCAAGACGCCGTTACCGAGATCGAGCAGCACCTCGCCGAGGAGCGGCGCAAGCTGATACTGGTCGCGCCGACCGGCAGCGGCAAAACGGTGATCGCGTCCGAACTGATCCGGCGGCACGTCGCCAAGTTCAAGACGGTTCTATTTCTCGCGCATCGCCGCGAAATTATCGATCAGACCAGCGCCAAGCTGACCGCCAACGGCGTGCGGCACGGAATCGTCATGGCCGGGATTTCACCCCGCCTCATGGAATCGGTGCAGGTCGCCAGCATTGACACCTTGCACGTCCGCGGCGTGCGCTCGCGCGCGATGGCGTTACCGCCGGCTGATCTCGTCGTATTCGACGAAGCACATCGTAGTCGCGGCCGCACGCGCGAGCATCTCATCGGCCTCTACCCTGACGCCGTGTTGCTCGGCATGACCGCAACACCGTGCCGCGGCGATGGCCGGGGACTCGGAAATATCTTCGATGTGATGGTCGAGGCGCCGCAGATTGCCGAGCTGATCGTCGGCGGATTCCTAGTCAAGTCCCGCGTCTATGCGCCGTGCGACCCTGATTTGCGCGGAGTGCGGACGCAACAGGGCGACTACGTGATCTCGCAGCTCGCGGGCCGAATGAACACGGCGGGATTGGTCGGCGACTTGGTCGAGCATTGGCACAAGCACGGCGAGCAACGCCGCACTATCGCGTTCGCCGTAGACGTGGCGCACTCGATCGCTATACGCAATCAATTCCTCGACGCCGCCGTTCCCGCCGAGCACCTCGACGGCACGACGCCGATCGATCAGCGCGAAGCTATTCTCGCCCGCTTGGCCAGCGGAGAAACCAGGGTCGTCAGCAATTGCCAGGTTTTGACCGAGGGCTGGGACTGCCCGCCCGTCGGTTGCTGCATCCTTGCGCGGCCAACCAAACAGATGGGCTTATTTAGGCAGATGGTCGGCCGCGTGCTGCGCCCGGCCGAAGGCAAACCCGATGCCGTCATTCTCGATCACAGCGGCGCTGTGTTCCGTCACGGCCTGCCGGAAGATCACGTCATCTGGACGCTCGCCACCGATTGCCGTGCCGAAAACCCGGCGCATGACAAGCGCAAGGCCGGCGCGGAGCCGAAGCTGCGCGAGTGCCCATCTTGCCAAGCCATCATGGTCAGGCCGCCGTGTCACCATTGCGGATGGATGCCGCAGCCGAAGGCCCGCAACGTCGATTTCGAGGATGGCGAGCTTGGCCTGGTGGTCGGCGGCAAGCCGCGAGCACAGCAATATACGACCGAGCAAAAGATTATTTGGCATCGCATGCTGATCGGCGAGGCGCTACGCCGCGGCAAGAATCCAAATTGGGCCTTCTACTTGTTCCGCGACAAGTTCGGCCATGACCGCCCGGCCCATTGGGACCGCACAGCGCTACAGCCGACCATCGAGGTTTCGAGCTTCGTCAAGTCGAGGATCATTGCCTTTGCAAAAGCGAAGGAACGGGCGGCATGACTGCGCTCGTCACCGGCAACAAAAGGGCACCGTTTCGGGATCGGGGTAATGATCTTTACGAAACCCCCGAGTGCGCAACGCTCGCACTGCTGTGCGCGGAATCCCTGCCGCACCGCATCTGGGAACCGGCCTGCGGCCGCGGAGCCATCGTCAACATCCTACGCGCTGCCGGCCATGAGGTCGTCGCTTCGGACCTCGTGGACTACGGCGTGCCTGTCACGTGTCCCGGCTATCGCAACGTTGATTTCCTGACGGAGCACCGCGCGCCGGAAGGCACTGAGGCGATCGTCACGAATCCCCCGTTCAAGCTTGCCAACGAGTTCGTCGAACACGCGCTCGATTTGTGCCCGCGCGTGATCATGCTCTTGCGCCTGGCCTTTCTCGAATCCGAACGCCGGACTCGAATCCTGGAGTCCGGCACGCTCGCTCGTGTTCACATCTTTCGCCGGCGCTTGCCCATGATGCACCGGGACGGATGGACCGGGCCGTGTGCATCGAGCGGGATCCCATTCGCGTGGTTCTGCTGGAATCACGATCACAGCGGGCCGCCGACCCTGCATCGCATCAACACGGTGCAACCATGATCGAGCAGGGCCGCGAACTCATCGAAGCATGGCGCGCTGTCGCCAACGCCAAGCTGGTCGAATACCGGCGGCAGTGCTGGCGGCTCGCCTTGCAGAGCCGGCAGGGCATCATCGACAAGACCGCGGCCATCGATCGTTTATGGGAGATTGCTATAGCCCACGCGCTCGTGCGCGCGCTTGGCGAGGACCGAGTCCAAGCGATTCTCGATGAAGCCTTTGCAGACGCCGACTTCCGGCCGATGCGTTCGGAGGTCGCATGAGCAAGCGTAAGCGAAAGAGCAAGGGGCCGTTCATAGCGGTGCCCAAGGCAATCTGGGACAAGGCGCCAGCCTGGCGCGCCATGTCGCCTGGAGCGAGGCTGCTCTGGATCGATATGCGCGGATGGCTGCGCAACGATGGCCTAAGCAACGGCAAGGTCCATCGAGCCTGTCGTGCAGCAGCAGAATCAATCGGCACCAACAAAACTTCGGTTGTGCGCTGGTTCGCCGAGCTTGAACACTACGGCTTCGTGCGCAAGACGGCTGAGGGGTTTCTTGGCAGTGACGGCTATGGCATCGCCGCAAAATATCGCTTCACGGATTTGCCCCACGGCACACACCCGGCTACGCGGGACTATGCGAATTGGGACGGTGAACTATTCGCTTATACGCCCCGCCAGACAGTCCGGAAAAAACAGAAACCCGTACGCATAAACCGTACACCCCGTACGCATAAACCGTACATACGGAAGACTTCGGAGGAGGGTCCTGTATGTACGGTAGAAGCGTACATAGGCGAGAACCCGAGGTGTACGGCGGAAGCGTACATATCTAGATTGCCACTCCCTGGAGCAAGGGAAGAACGAATACAGGGTAGCTTAACAGCCAGAGCGCCAGCGCAAGCTGGAGGAGCCGGTTCGAGCCCGGCCCCTGTTGCCAGCCTCACCGAATACGTCCTGTCGATTGTGAACGAGCAGCTCGATCGACGCTCGATGTGGCAGGAGGTTAGCAACCCCCGAAAAGCTGCCACTCGCGTTGATCCCGCAACCTTTTGTCGCGCGGAACACACGATATGTCCTTGATGGAAAAGGAAATTCTGGAACAGATGAACGGAGGCAATGGGCAGCGATGATTTATCCCGGCGAAGGAAAAAAGGGCGAGCCTAAGGCGGGCGATTACGTCTTGGCCGCAGAGCGAACGAGAGCGGAAGCGGCGGCTAGTCCGCACCGAAGCACGGAGTTTGATTTAGCGCGCGCGGACAAGTGGGAGGAGCAGGCGCGCACAAAACAACTGCCGTCCACTCGAACCGAAATCGGAGCGGGCGGCGAACTGATAGACATTGAACACCAAAACAGGTGCGACGCGGTCGGCGTGGTTAATACCCTCGCCAATCCCGACTGTGTGGCGGTTGACGCGAGTCAGGAACGGCAGGAGCTGGCGAATGAGGCCGGATCGTTGAGTTTTGCGTTAGACGCTGCCGAGACAATTCAGGCGCGGGACAGTTTGGAGAAAATGCTAGTGCATCAAATGGCGGTGCTGCATCGAGGCATGATGAGGGCCGCAATCCGCATGAATGAAGAAATATCCCGCCTGAATGAACAACTATATCATTTGGATGAGGGGAAGCGGGAAGCAGCCAACGTGCGGGCTTGCCGACTTGCCGGAGTAGTATCGCGCTTGTCAGCCACGTATCAGCAAGCCTTGCTCACGCTACAGCGCAAGCGAACCGGGGGAAACCAGCACGTCACTGTGAAGCACATTCACCAGCAGGTGAACGTCACGGAGGGCGGGCAAGCCGTGGTCGCGGGCGACACGGTAACGAGGGGCCAGGGGGAGCGACGGCGGGGGATCATCGAAAAATGAGCAATGAACCCCTTGAAAGCGAGGCAATGAGCAATGAACCCCTTGAAAGCGAGCCAATCGACCGAGTGCGGGCTCGCTTGGAAGCGTTACTCAAGGCAAATGCCGCTCCGCGATGTGGCGCCCGCTCTAAACGGACGGGCAAGCCTTGCCAGGCTGCGGCCATGCCGAACGGGCGTTGCAAGCTTCATGGTGGCAAGAGCACGGGGCCGCGCACGCCGGAGGGCCTAGAGCGCAGCAGGCGGGCAAATTGGAAACACGGGCACTTTTCGCGGGCAGCCAAGGCGGAACGGTCGCGCGTGCGGGCGGCAATACTTGCGGTCCGCTATCTGCGCGACTCGATCTAAAGGCCCCCCGCGGTCCCGCGGTCGGATACGGACCACACCGGACCATCTATCTCACCGGCATCGATGCCAATGGCAAGGTCGCGAGGGCTTCCGCGCGCAGGCGGTTCAGGGCTCTGAGCTGACCGCCCGCTGAGGCCGTACGGGTCAGCTCACTTCGGGCCAGGGTTGGCCATGGATACCAACTGCTCTGAATTGACACTAGAGAGGAAATGCTTTATAATTCGCTAGTTACCTTCGAACACGGGCAAAATATCGTGGAAAACCGCACGGCCGCCCGGCCGACACCGACCACTGTAAATTCCTCAGTTCGCCCCCGCGAGTACCTGACGCGGGCCACGACACGCGCGCGCTGCAGGCCTATCTTGGGCACAAGAACATCCAGCACACGGTGCGGTATTCCGAGCTGGCGCCGGATCGGTTTAAGGACTTCTGGAAGTATTCACCGCGGCTCTTACCCATCGCTAAGGCTCGGTCACCGGCGGCAGTCCGGCGCGGTCGGCTGATCGGCACAGATTGCCGGCTGCTCCCGGTGCTGCATGTACCGAGCAATAACCAGGAGCACGAGCAAGGCAGCAGCGAA
>WNGB01012245.1_pt1 | contig 11674 bp, 8 predicted proteins | sample 5400681 | NCBI WGS metagenome assembly WNGB01 (sample SAMN13153367, study PRJNA577476) | soil metagenome | isolation source: 115 cm soil or saprolite under grassland replicate 2 | place: USA:California | collected 2016-06-15 | reverse complement strand
CGCCAAGAAGGAGAAGCACTGCGACCGCGCCAACCGCGCCGACGACGCCTGCGGCGACTGCTGGGACCCTGTGGCCTTGGATGCAGAAAGTCGCCTGGTGTTGAGCGTGGTGCCGGGACGGCAGTCGGCCGGGCACACCGGTAGGTTGGGGAAGTGGTAGGCATGGGGGCGCTCCCTGGTCAGTGGTTCGATGGCGCTCTATCTCCTTTGCAGCAAATGCCGTTCCCATTCACCAGACACGACCTAGTCTCCTTGAAAAAAGGAGGGCCGCGATTCCGAACTCTGGGGTTGGGAGGTACCAAAGTTACCAACGACGGACTTCGCCACCTTTCGGCGTTCCCGAACCTTGAGGAGCTGTATCTCGAAGGGACTGCGATTACTGACGTCGGTTTATCTCATATCGGGAAACTGATGAATCTACGACTGTTGAGTCTCGCCGGCACCTCGGTTGGGGATGACAATTTGAAGGCGTTAGAAGGGCTTCCACATCTTGAAAAACTCGGCCTTGCCGGAACCAAAGTGAGTGATCGTGGAGTGAGATCACTGCGACACTGTAAGCAACTTCGCGAACTCACGTTGAGCGTCACGGGTATTACCGATGCTGCTTTGTCATCGTTGATCCCATTGCAGAACCTTGAGGTTCTTAGCATTCATAGCACATCCGTGACTGACAAAGGGCTACTTCATCTGGCGAAGCTCACCTCTCTTCGGAGAGTCAATGTCGTCAGTACACAGGTAACGCCGGCCGGTGCCATGGCTCTTCGACGCGCTTTGCCGAGAGTCGTGATCCTTCACTGAAGCATGCGATAACGAGCGATAAGCGGATCCATCTATTTATTTCGATAGCGGTGTAGTCCTCGCCGAAATGTTGGCGCAGGGAAAACTTGAAATGAGTGCAGGAATGCGCCCCTTCCGGCCTCGCAAGGTTTCGCTTGAAGGGGCCTCCTCATCTCCCACCAACGGGAGCTTTGTCGCTGGTGGTCTCCGGATCGGGAGGGGATTCGCTTCCTCGTCTCACCAAGCGCGTGTAGTATACGATTGTTACCCTCGGCTCGTGAACATTTCTTGGAAAGGTTAAGCCGCAGCGCGCGTCATTCCCTGTAGACTTTGTGATAGGGGAGGTTCGACATGGTCCGATCGACAGGTGTGCTGCGCTGGGTTCGTCAGCTCGCGGTGCGGAGCGAAAACGCGAGCGCCACTGACGAGGAACTGGTCCACCGTTTCCTCACTGCGCAGGATGCGACGGCTCTGGAACTGCTGATCTGGCGGCACGAGCGGATGGTGATGGGCGTGTGCCGGCGGATCCTGCGCGACGCGCACGACGCTGAGGACGCCTTTCAGGCGACGTTCCTGACCCTCGCGCGCAAGGCCGGAGTCATTCGTAACGGCCAGGCCGTCGCCGCCTGGCTCTACCGGGTCGCCTCCCGCGTCTCCTTGACCGTCCTGTCCCGCCGGCGGGCGGCACGGTCCACGTCCCTCGCGCCCGCAGTGGCCGAATCGCTCCCTGCCAGGACTGAGCACGCGACCGAGGATCGCGAACTGCGGGAATTGCTCGACCGTGCCGTGAATCGGTTACCGGAAGCGCAGCGGGGCCTGGTGGTGTTGTGCTACTTCGAGGGAAAGACCCATGAAGAGGCGGCGCGCCTGGTCGGGTGCGCTCCCGGCACTGTTGCGAGTCGGCTGGCACGGGCCAGGGCGACGATGCGAACTTGGCTCGCTCGGCGCGGCCACGCCCTACCACTCGCGGCTGTCGCCGTGGCCTTGAGCGACGCCGGCGCCCGCGCTGCGACCGCCAATGGTCTCGTGACGGCGACCGTTCGGGCCGTCACTGCGCTGGTCCAGGGCGGGGAACTCGTCGAGAACGTGTCGCCTGCCGCCGTGGCCCTGAGCGACGGCGTCGTCACCGCCCTGGCGTGGGCGAAAGTGAAAGTGCTGTCGGCGATCGTCGCCCTCCTGGCGGTGCTCGGCCTCGGTGCGGGCGGTCTCTTGATCGGCCAGACGCCGCGGGACGCCAATCCGGGCCGCGCCGTCGTGGAAGCCCCAGGCGGGGAGCAACAGCCCCAACGGCCACGCGACCGGGTAGGCGACCTGGTCAAGCAACTTGGCAGCCCGAAGTTCGCCGAACGTGAGGCCGCCCAGCAAGCGCTGCTGAAACTGGGGCCGGCCATTGTGCCGCAACTCGACCGCCACAGGCAAGGCGCAGACCTGGAGACCCAACTCCGGCTCGACAAGATCCGTTATCGTCTTGTCGGTTACGCGGATGAGATTTTGCGCTTTCTGGAGCGCCAATCACCAGTTTACGAGGATAAACGCATTGACGTCCCGGAGAACATCAAGGCTGTCGTCGCGGGACACCAGCCCGCCGCCGGTGACCTGCTGCTCACCATCATCGGGAACGACCGCGACAAGCTGCATTGGCCTGCCGTCAATCTCTTCGCGCAGACGTGGAACAGTCATTCGGCGGCGCAGGTCGAGACGTATCTCCAGAAGCAGTTCCGCTTCCAGGTTCCGCACCGCCCGCGCTACCCGGCCGGGGTCGATGCCGGGATCGCGCTAGGCTATTACCTGCACTATGACGCGGGGAGTTGGCCCAGGGGCTTGACGTGGCAGACGCGCACGGCGCATTACCTGGACGGCCAACCGTATGGCAAACCGTACCTGCGCAGCGGATCGGACCCGGGCGTTACGACCGGCTGGATCTGGACAGGAAAACTGGCCGAAGGGAAACACGTCTTCGGGATGGTCGTGGCCTATGAGTTCACGCACCGTGGGAAAAAGCACCAGGGCACGGTCCGAGCCCCCGAGCGAATGTTCGAGGTCACTCCTGCGAACACCTCCAATGAGCTGATCGCGCCGGCGGACGCGGAGACCGACAAACGGGTGCGGCAGCAGTTACAAATCCTCGAACACGAACCCGTCCCCGAGATATCCTTCCGAGGGGAGATGCCAAAGTCCGACCCGTGGCAGCCGCAAATCACCTGGAAAACGGCAGATGGCAAGGGCATGGGTCTGAGCGTGCCGGTCTGGCAAGTCAACGAGCCTTTGCCCGTTGACCTGTGCTTTGAGGTCGTCTTCGAGGATCTTTCGACCGGCAAGCGTTTTCAGGCCGATCCCCTGATTCTGCTAAAGGACAAGACCCGCCACCGTGGTTACCTGACATTGCGAGACGTCCACGGCTTTGCGAGTAAGCGGAGCGGTTTTGTGAATGTTCGGGTGCATCTGCTGCCATCGCGTGCCCTGGCCCTTACGGAGCCTGCGGTCACGCGCTATTATCCAGGTACGATCACCGTCGAGCGGCGCTTGAAAATCATGGGCCCGGACGAGCCGGCGCCGAAGGAAGGGCGAATTCACCCGTAGGGGCTGTAACAAAACCCCTCCCCCCAACCCCCTCCCCGCAACGGAGAGGGGGAGCAAGACACAAGACCCCTCCCCGCAACGGAGAGGGGGAGAAGAGAAGGCGTGTTGCTCAGGCTCCCCCTCTCCTCGCAGGGGAGGGGGTTGGGGGGAGGGGTTTTGTTACAGCCTGGTAGGGTTCTTGCTTGCCTGTGGCTGTGTGTCGGAGCAATCTCACGCAGGCGAAGGTGTCTCGACAACGGGTGGGATCGGCGAGCCAGGCCGGCGCGACTCGCCCTTCCACACCAGCGGCACAAGCAGGACGGCGAAGGTGAACGGCAGCCACCGCCACAGTGGCCACAACCCTTCGTTCCAGTAGCCGACGATCGCCAGCACGCCCAGGGCGAACGGCAGCAGCGCGGCCAGCAAGCGCGTGGCCCGGAAGGGGAGGCCCGGCTGGATGGTGCCGGGGGAGCCAACCACTCCCCAGTAGACCCAGTCCTTCGGGTAGAGCCGCGCGTGGAGAGCCACGGCAGCCAGCACCAGCATCCCGCTCTGTGCGAGGATACTGAACACCTCGGCGAGTGCGAAGACCCAGCCAGCGGGGTGCCACGCGGGAAACGGCTCAACCAGCGGCGGCAACCCCAGCAGTGGGCCGACGAGGTCGAGGAAGAGACAGCCGACGCACCCGACCCGCAGCGCAACCCGTGGCCCCCAGGGGAAATACCACGGCCGCCCCAACAGCCACATGACCCCGCCCAGCAGAGCGTGGCACGCCACCGATTTCCCCCAACCCACGACCGCCACGCAACCCAGCACGAGGAGGATCCCCGCAAGAAGCAATGCGTCGATGTCGGACCAGAACGCGACATGTACCGGGCGGGCGCGGATCGCCTCCAGGTCGGCCCGTAGTTGCTCGGCAGACTGGTAGCGGGCGTCCGGTTCGGACGCCAGGGCCTTGGCGATCACGTCATCCAACCGGCGGTCGCGAGACCGCGCGCGGGTCGATGGCGGCGGGTAGTTGCTGCGGGGTGGCTGGCCCGTCAGCATCTCGTAGAGGATCAGGCCCAAAGCGTAGAGGTCGGCCCGGCGATCGACGCGCTGCGGATCCTTCCATTGTTCCGGAGCCATGTAGTCCGGCGTACCCATTACCTGTCCGGGCGCGGTGATGCCGGCGGAAGCTGGCCCGCCCGCAACCGCGAGGCTGCTCGAAGGGGGCGCGTGGACCAGGCCAAAGTCGGCCAGCTTGAAGTTGTTATCGACCCAGAGCAGGTTCTCCGGCTTGAGATCGCGATGAACCATGCCGCTTTCGTGGACGCGCTGGACTGCGTCGCACAGGGGCACGAACAACTCCAGGATGTCCCCCACGCCGAAGGTCCACAAGCGGTTCTTCCCATACCAGCTGATAGCTGGCCAATTACCGAGGATGCGGCGCAGGTTGGATTTGGCATACTCCATGACCAGGAAGTACTCGCCGTCACACTCGCCGAAGTCATACAGGGCGACGATGTGCGGGTGATTCAAGTTGGCCATCGCCTTCGCTTCGCGCAGGAACCGCTCCGCGAACCCCGGAGCGGCGGCGACGGCAGGCGCGAGTAGCTTGAGAGCGGCCTTGCGGCCCAGCGCGAGATGCTCGATGGTCCAGACCTCCCCCATGCCGCCGCGGCCAGCCAGACCGACCAGTTGGTACTGCGGCAAGCGGCGGGCGAGGAGGGCCTCGGCACGGGCGCGGTCGGGCTCCGCGTTGTCCGGCAGGACATCGCGCAGCAAGCACACCGGGCACAGCCCGTAGGGGGCATCGGCGAGCAGCGGCTCGTGGCAATGCGGGCAGAGAGCAGTGGTCGTCATGGCAGGTCCTCCGTTGCGGGATAGGTCTCTGCCAGAGGAAAGAAGCGTTTGCGGCGAAAGGTTACAGAGCACGCGCGAATTATTCAAGGCGCGAGGGCGGTGAACAGGGCGCGGATTTCGTCGTCCACCGCGGCGGGGTCGGCGAGTGTTTGAGCAATCTCGTCGCGCAGCAAATCCCGGTAGCGCTGGCGCAACCGGTGTGTCGCCACCTTGACTGCTCCCGCAGTCAGGCCCAGTTCCGCGGCCACCTCGGCGTACGAGCCAGCGGTCTCGCCGGCGAGCTGCCCTTTCAACCGCTCGAAGAACCGGCCCTTACCGGCCTCCTCGTAGTCCTGTTGCAACCGCTGCAGCACCCGGTCCAGCACCGTCAGGGCCCAGCGGCGCTCGAAGAGTCGTTCCGGCGTCTGGTCGTGGCCTGGCTCAGCGACGTAGCGCCGCTCCGCGTCAGTAAAATCCAGCGGCAGCGGTTGCCGGCCGCCGCCGCGCTTCTGTGCCCGGTCGTGATCGCGCTGGTTGCTCAGGAAATGGTTGCAGGCAGCCAGCAGGAACGAGCGAAAGCGGCCGCGCCCGGGATCGACAGCGGCCAGATCGTCGCGCTCCAGCAGGCGGGTGAAGAATTCCTGCGTCAGATCCTCGGCCTCGACGTGGTTGTGGCCCTTGCGGCGAACGTAGGCGTAGAGCGGATACCAGTAGAGGCGGCAGAGTTCGGCCAGCGCGTCCCGCGCCGGGGGCGAGCTGCCGCGGGCGGCGACGACCAGGCTCCAACGTGTTGAAGCGAACATTGGCGCGGCCGAAAAGGACTTCCCTGTGGGATCTGGGAACACGGGGGACGACCGGCTCTGTCGAAAACCCCTCCCCCCAAACCCCCTCCCCTGCAAGGAGAGGGGGAGCAAGCCAAAGAGCATCTTTTCTTCTCCCCCTCTCCGCTGCGGGGAGGGGGTTGGGGGGAGGGGTTTTCGACAGAGCAGGGGCGACCCGGCTTCCACGGCCACATGGCCGCGGCATTGGGAACTTATCATAACCCGCTCTCTGGGCCATGTCACGCATTGTTGGCCACCATCTTACCGCTGTGGTAGACCCTCGCCTTGTCGCGGGTTCGCTCGCGGCGTAGAAGCAATCGTAGCGGCGCCCCGTTCCTGACCGACGAGCGCCGACCGAGAGCCCGACTTGAATTCCGAGGAGCCTGAGCATGAAATGGATGCCGACCGTCCTGCCCGAGGTGCTGCTGATCACGCCGACCGTCTTCCGCGATGACCGGGGTTTCTTCCTGGAAACCTTCCACGCCGCGAAATACGCCCCCGCCGGCGTCGCCGAAGTGTTCGTGCAGGACAACCATTCCGGCTCGCGCCGCGGCGTCCTGCGCGGCCTGCACTACCAGATCCAGCACCCGCAAGGCAAACTGCTCAGCGTCCTCGCCGGCGAGATCTTCGACGTTGCCGTCGATCTCCGCCGCTCCTCGCCGACGTTCGCCAAGTGGGTCGGCCTGCGCCTGTCCGCCGAGAGTCGCCAACAAGTGTGGATCCCGCCCGGCTTTGCCCACGGCTTCTACGTCCTGTCGGAGTGGGCCGAACTCGCCTACAAGGTGAGCGACCTCTACAGCCCCGAGCACGACCGCACGCTCCTGTGGAACGACGAAACCCTCAACATCGACTGGCCGCTGATCGATGGCCAACCGCCTCTGCTTTCGCCGAAGGACGCCAAGGGCCGCCGCCTCGCGGAAGCGGAGGTGTACGCCTGACGGCGGCCGGGGGGGGAATATACTGGAGCTCCTCCAGTATCGACCATCTACCGGACGGGAACTCGGGCAAGTCGGAAGCCGAGGTAGTTGAGCCGGTTCGCCGGCGCAATCGTGAGGCGGTTGGCCGCCCGACAGATGAGGCCGCGGTTGCTCCAAGAGCCGCCCCGGCACACCCGGGCCGAGCCCCCCAAGTCGGCGCACCATTGCCACACGTTCCCATGCATGTCGCACAAGCCCAACTTGTTCGAGGGGTACGCGCCGACCCGTGTTGTTCGCCCCAGGTACTTCCCGTTTGGCGCCTTCCCGAACGGTTCATTGCCGTTGAAGTTCGCTTGCTCCGAGGACAGGGCGTTGGTCGGTTTGTCGAAGTAGAAGTGATACGAACATTCTTCCTCAGAAGTGGCCCCGCCCCGACAGGCATATTCCCACTCCGTCGCCGTTGGCAAGCGGTACAACCATCCCCTACCTTTTTCCCGCTCGTTCAGCTCCTTGATGAACTCTTGCACGTCGTCCCACGACACCGTCTCTACCGGGAACAACTTCAGCTCCTCATCGGAGATGTCCTTGACGTCCTTGCGATTGGTGCCGAAGCGCGAATAGGAGCTGGGGTTGTTGCCCATGACCGCCTGCCACTGCCCCTGCGTCACAGCGTGGACGGCGATCTCGAAGTCCTCCTTGACCTCCATCTGCCTCCCCTTATTCTTGCCATCCCACCCCAGATAGAACGTCCCCCTTGGTAGACGCACGAAGGGCAACAGGACGTCCTCGGCCCGTTCGCTGATCGCGTCGGCCGGTTCGCAGCCTTTGCGGTGGACCGTCGCCTTCTTGTCCGGTTGGAGCCGTTCCTTGTGCAGGTCCGACAGGAAAACCAGTTGCACCTGGGCGTCGGCCGCCGGCGTCAGGCAGTCTCCGGTATAGAGCAGCGTCCGGGGAACCGCCCGCTGGTTTGGGTTCCGGGTCGATTGTAACTGCACCGTGCCGCTCACCTCCAGAATCATGGCCAGCGGCGCATTCGCCGTTATTTTGGCAAACACCCTCTCGACATCAGCCAGCAGTTCCTTTTGCAGCTCCGGCTGGTCGGCAAATTTCTCCGGAATGCGCTTCTCGGCATCGTCCAGAATCTGACGGGCCGTCATGGTGCCTCGCAGGCCGTGGGCATCCGAGAATTCAAAGATGCTCACGAGGAAGGCGCGCGCCTTTTTCGCCTTGTCTGCTTCCTGCCGCGCCTCCCGTTCCTTGCCCTCGGCGATGCCCCTTTGCTGTTCCGCGTCGAGGTATTTCAGGTAGCTCACCGTCGTGCCCAAGGCCAGGGCCAGCACCACGGCCACCGCCGCTCCGGTCACCACCGGATTGCGGCGTACCCACTTGACGGCCCGCTCGATGCGCCCCACTGGCCGCGCCAGGATCGGCTCGCCCTGCTGATACCGCACCAGGTCGTCGGCCAGCTCCGCCGCCGAGGCATAGCGCTTCTCCGGCTCCTTGCGCAAGCACTTCAGGCAGATCGTCTCCAGGTCCACCGGTACGCTTTTCTGCAACCGCGACGGCGGCACCGGCTCCTGCGTCCGCACCAGATCGAGAGTCTCGACCATCGTCTTCCCCTTGAACGGTGGCCCACCGGCCAGGCAGACGTAGAGGATGGCGCCCAACGCATAGATGTCCGCCGCAGGCCCGGCCTCATGGGCGCGCCCGGACGCCTGCTCCGGGGCCATGTACGAGGGCGTGCCCATCACCGCCCCGGCCTGTGTCTCGCCGCTGTCGCTGTCCAGTTGCCGGGCCAGACCGAAGTCGGTGATCTTGGGCGTGCCCTCGGCCGTCAGCAAGATGTTGGCCGGCTTGAGATCGCGATGCACCACATTGCGGCTGTGCGCCAGTTGCATCGCCCGCGCCAATGTCTCCGTCAGTTGGGCCGCCTCCCCGGCCGGCAGCGGCTTGCCGTCGAGCTTGCTGGCAAGGTTGCCCCCTTCGACGAACTCCAGGGCGCAGTAAGGATGCCCGTCCGCCTCGCCGACCTCGTGAATCTGCACGATATTCGGATGCTGCAAGCGCGCCACCGCCTCGGCCTCGATGCGGAAACGCGCCAACTCACGCGGCCCGGCATGGCCGCCGGCGAGCACCATCTTCAGCGCCACCGTGCGCTTGAGGGTCAGATGGCGCGCCTTGTAGACGACGCCCATGCCGCCGCGGCCGAGGACATCCTCGATCTCATACCCCGGCACCAAAACCGATGCCGGGCCACGCTCGGGCACCGTGTCCTTCGTCTCCGCGTCCTGGCCCGACACCTGATCGACCGTGCCCCCGTTGACGACAGACGAACCCTGCGCGAAATCGCCCGGACCGTCCGCAGTTGGTGGCGCGGCGTTCGGATCGTGATCGGTGGTACGGAGGGGATCGTTGGCACTCGGCGGCGGCATCAGTCACCATCCTTTGCGCGGTCGGGCGGCGGTTAGCCGCCCGTTGCACAACCCCTCCCCCGGCCCCTCCCCGCAACGGAGAGGGGGGCAAGACAGCAAACTCTCCCCTCTCCGCTGCGGGGAGGGGCTGGGGGAGGGGTTGTGCAACGGGCTGTTAGCCGCGGTGCGACCTCTCAGGTCATCCGGAGGTAAAACGAAAGAACAAGGCATTATCTCAGGGCGAGCCGCGAATACCACTCTGTTTCCGCAAACCGACACCGGATCGCCTGGAAGACTATCGGGAGGAATTGACCACGCGGATGACGGACCGCTTCCACCTCGTGCCCCGGCAAGTTCAGAGCGACTCCGAGAACCCGCAAGTGGGTAGTTCGGATAGTTCAGGGGCTTTGGATAAAATAGAAAAGCCTGTTGACTCTTCCCATCGACTCTCTTACATTCGTTAGTCGGCCTGTTGATGGCCGGCTGCACCTCTGGCTGAAGGAAGAAGGAGGAAGGAGGAAGGAGGAATCAGCGCCGGCTTTGATTCCTCCTTCCTCGTTCTTCCTTCCTCCTTCCGAAGAGGCGAAGGTGGGCGAACCGTTTGGCCGGAACTTGCCGTTGTCGTTGCCCCGGCGTTTGATCGGGGACATGATGCACTTCGCTCAGCAAGTGCCGTCGGTGCCGGTGCAGCGGCGCATGAACATCGCGCCGCTGGTCGCCGCCCGACGGGAAGCCGTACCGCGGCCGAGTTGGTGCGCCCTGTTCACCAAGGCGTATGCCCTTGTGGCGGCAGCGCGGCCGGAACTGCGACGCGCCTACCTCTCTTTTCCTTGGCCCCATCTCTATGAGCACCCGAGCAGCGTTGCGTCGATTGCGATCGAGCGCCGCATCGGCGACGAAGACGCCGTCCTGTTTGCGCAGATCCGCGGCGTCGAGGAGCACACCCCCGAACAGCTGGACCGTTTCCTGAAAGAGTGCAAGGAAACGCCGATCGAGCGCGTCGGCATGTTTCGGCGAGCGCTGCGCGTGAGCCGCCTGCCGCGGATACTGCGACGGTTCTTGTGGTGGCTCGGCTTGAACTGGTCCGGCTACAAACGCGCTCGCAACTGGGGCACATTTGGCGTGAGCGTTTATTCCGGGCTCGGTGCCGAGGGCTTGCATCCACTGTCGCCGTTGACGACGACACTGAACTACGGAGTCATCAGCGAAGACGGGACGGTTGATGTCCGCATCATCTACGATCACCGCGTCCTGGACGGCTCGAACGTCGCCCGCGCCCTTGCGGAACTGGAGCAGGTGCTGAACGAGGACATCGCCCGGTCGCTGCTGCCGGCGGCACGGAACGGTACGCCAGCGAAGATCGAGGTCGGCGCCAATCAGTGAGTAGGCCCCGCGAGCCGAGCGGGGGCACCGTGCCGCTCGGCTCGCCGCACCTACTCCCGAAAACATTTCGCTTGCTTCCGCCTCTCATGCTGCTGAGAGTTAGGCCCGAACAGGTGTCAGGAACCGATTTTGGACAATAGGTATCGAAATAGGTTCCTGACACCTGTTCGCTCACGGTCCGCCCGAGAAAATAGCTGGACGCATCTCAAATAATACGAAGCTGTCAATCTGTATTATCTGAGATCCGTGCCTTTTCTGGAATGGTTCAAAGCAGGGTAACCGTTTGCGGACACTAGCCCGAAGCGCAAGCGAGAGGAAGTCTAAGCCTCGCTTGCGCTTCGGGCTAGTGTGGGGCGAACTGTGACGCCCACAACTGTTACCCGAACCTGCCCCACTCTGAACCATGCCCCGTTTCGCCTTCTGACCAGGAGGATTACTCTTCCTTCCCGGCCACATCGCCAGGTAAAATAACCGCGCTGGAGCTATTTGGAGAGACACCACGGAACGACGAGTTGCTGCGGCTCCGAATTCAGATCTGTTGAGCCAAGATCTGGTAAGGCAAGCAGTTATCGCTCTCTGACGGAGGATCCCATGACGCAAAAGGTTTCTGAGCAGGGAGGAGACAAGACCCCTCCCCTGGTGGTTGCTTCCATCGCCGACGACCTAAAACAAGAGAGTGATAAAATCCGCGATCTGGCCCTGAAGGTGAAGGCGCGGGAGGAAGCCCTGTCCGAGATGGAGGCGAACTACCCGCACTTTCGTCAGTTCGTTTATGCCAAGGTGCGCGCAGAGTTTGAGCGGACGCTTGAGGAGTTGCCCGACAAGGATCTGGAATCCGTAGCCAGGGACGAGGGGGCACAGCCGCTGGAGGCCTTCATCGCGGAAATTGAGCGACTCGGGAAAGGGCCGTGACTATGCCCACATCCCTCCGGGTTCTGCTCCTTCCTGGATTTCACTCCTCGCGGGGCGATCCGCTCACCTT
>WNGB01030183.1_pt1 | contig 11675 bp, 10 predicted proteins | sample 5400681 | NCBI WGS metagenome assembly WNGB01 (sample SAMN13153367, study PRJNA577476) | soil metagenome | isolation source: 115 cm soil or saprolite under grassland replicate 2 | place: USA:California | collected 2016-06-15 | reverse complement strand
GTACGACCTCGAGGCGGGTGCCCGCGGCTCGCGGCAGACGCACGTCGCCGAGCTACTCGGCCGCCTCACCGGAGCCGAGGCGGCGCTGGTCGTGAACAACAACGCCGCCGCGGTCCTGCTCGCACTCGCCGCGCTCGCCGAAGGCCGGGAAGTTCTCGTGTCGCGAGGCGAGCTGATCGAGATCGGCGACGGCTTCCGGATTCCGGACGTGCTCGCTCGTTCCGGTGCGCGCCTGCGCGAGGTCGGGACGACGAACCGGACCCGAGCGGGTGACTACGAGAACGCGGTCGGCCCCGAGACGGCAGTGATCCTCCGCGTCCACCAGTCCAACTTCCGGGTCGTCGGCTTCACCGAGCAGCCACGCCTGGAGGAGCTGGCGCAGGTTGCAGCAAGTCATCGGCTCGTCCTCGTCGACGACCTCGGCTCCGGCGCGCTGGTAGAGATCGGCGACGAGCCGACCGCACGCGCCAGCCTCGCAGCGGGCGCCGACCTCGTCTGCTTCTCAGGGGACAAGCTGCTCGGCGGTCCGCAGGCCGGGATCATCGTCGGCCGGGCCAAGCTAATCGAACAGCTGCGACGGCACCCCCTGCAGCGCGCCTTGCGTGCGGACAAGCTGACGTTGGCCGCGCTCGAAGGGACGTTGCGACTCGCAGTCGAGACGCCGGACGAGATCCCCGTCCTGCGCATGCTGCGCGAGCCCACAGAAGCAGTGCGCGAGCGCGCTCAGCGTCTCGCCGACCTCGTCGGCGGCGAGGTCGAGGAGACGGTCGCGCGCGCAGGCGGCGGCGCCCTGCCGCTCGCGGAGCTGCCGAGCTACGCGTGCGCCGTCGACGAGTCGCTCGCCGAGCCGCTGCGGGCGGCGGAGCCACCCGTGATCGGGATCGTCCGGGACGGCAGGCTGCTGCTCGACTGCCGGACGCTCAGCGACCCCGAAGCGGAAGAGGCGGCAGCGGCGATCACCGCACTCCGCCTGTGACCGAAGTCAGGCCCGAGACCCGGCTCTGGGACCGGATGCGCGGGTCGCTCGCAGCCAAAGCATTGGGCGTCTCGGCGGACCTCCGGGTGGCCGAGCTGCTCGCGGACGGCCCGCGCCCCGTCGCCGAGCTCGCCGCCGCGAGCGGTGCGGATGCCGCCACGCTGCACCGGATCCTGCGCGCGCTCGCGAGCGACGGCGTCTTCGCAGAGGACGAGCCCGGAGTCTTCCGCAACACCGACGCGTCGGAGCTGTTGCGCGGCGACAGCTGGCGGGAATTCGCGCACCTGTTCGGCACGGTCTTCCTCGACGCCGCCACGACGCTCGATCCACGGACCACCGAGCCAACCTTTCCACGCAAGTTCGGCGCGGACTTCTGGTCGTGGCTCGAGGCGAATCCGGCCGAACGGGTCGCCTTCGACGCGGCGATGGCCGGCGACAAACGAGACCAAGCCGGCCGCCTCGCCGGTCTGGGCTGGCGTGCCGGCGAGACAGTCGTCGACGTCGGCGGCGGGAACGGCGCGCTGCTTCGAGCCCTGCTCGAGCTGCAGCCTCAGGTGCGGGGCATCATCCTCGACCTGCCCGAGACCGACCGGGACGAGGCCGCGCTGGGCGACCGGATCAGCTTCGTCGTCGGCGACTTCTTCGAGTCGGTACCCGCGGGCGATGCGTACGTGCTCTCCGGGATCCTGCACGACTGGGACGACGAGCGTGCAGGCGCGATCCTGCGGAAGATCGGCGCGGCTGCGCCCGAGCATGCTCGGCTGCTACTGCTCGAAGGCGTGGTGCGACCCGGGAACGACCCGCAGGGCTCGAAGTGGCTCGACCTCCTGATGCTGGTCATCGGCGGGCGCGAGCGTACCGAGGAGGACTGGCGCGCATTGCTCGAAGGTGCGGGCTTCGTTCCGCAGGTCATCGAGGACGGACTGATCCAGGCGACATGCCGCTGACCGTCGGCACCGCGGGGCACGGACACGAGCGCTTCGTGCGCACGATGGTCGCGGGTGCGAGCGGCATCGACCTCTTCCTGCTCGTGATCGACGCCGGCGAGGGTGCGCGCCCGCAGACGCACGAGCACCTCGCGATCCTCCGTCTGCTCGGTGTCGAGCGCGGCGTCGTCGCCGTCACCAAGGCGGACGCAGTCGACGAGGAGACGCTCGAGCTCGCCCTCGAGGAGGCACGCGAGCTCGTCCCCGGCGCCGACGTCGTCGCCGTGAGCGCGAAGACCGGGGCCGGGCTCGACAAGCTCCGCGCCGCACTCACTCGCGCCGCGACGGAGACTGCGCGCGACGACGCGCCGGCACGGCTCTACGTGGACCGCGCCTTCACGCTGCACGGGATTGGAACGGTCGCGACCGGAACGCTCTGGTCTGGACGTATTGCCGCGGGTGACATCCTGCAGCGCGAGCCCGGCGGGCGCGAGGTGCGTGTGCGAAGCGTCCAGGTGCACGACGAAGCCGTTGACGTCGCCGAGGCGGGACAGCGCGTCGCGGTCGCGCTGCCGGGCATCGAGCGGCGCGAGGTCGCGCGTGGCGACGTGCTCGTCGAGCCGGGTGCGTATAGCCCGAGCTACCGGCTCGACATCGAGCTCGAGGAGCTCGGCGCTCCGATTCCGTCTCGCGTGCTCGTGCACCACGGCACGTCTGCGACGCTCGCACGGGTGGTGCGCGCCGGTCGCTTCGCACAACTACGGCTGGCGGCGCCGGTGGTCGCTGCGCGCGGCGACCGAGTCGTGTTGCGAGCGGGCTCGACCGTTGGCGGCGGTCGCGTCGTCGACGCGGCGCCGCCGCGTCACGCCGACGTCAGGCGTTTCGAAGGCGATGTCGCGGAACCAACCGTCGGGGAACGGCTCGCGGAATTGCGCCGTGAGCTCGAGCGCCAACTCGACGCCGCCGACCCTCTCGATCCGGGCATCCCGTTGCCGAGCGAGGCGTGGGCGCGAGACCTCATGCCTCTGCTCGGCCTCGAGCGGCGCGGTGCCAAGCTCTACCGTCCCGGCGCGACGCCTAGCCTCGGAGAGCGCGAAGACGAAGCCGCGCAGCTCGAGGCGACGCTCGGCGGAAGCCCCGTGAAGGTCGGCGACGCGCAGCTGGCGCGTTTCCTCGAGGAGCGCGGCCGCCTCGTCCGCGTCGGCGATGGCTACGCGATCTCACCCCATGCGTACGAACATGCACGCGACGTTCTCGTGGCAGAGCTCGAGACGGCAGGGCGGATCACGCTCGCACGCTTCCGCGACCTGCTCGACACGTCACGGAAGACGGCCCAGCTCTTGCTCGAGCGGTTCGACGCCGACGGCCTCACGCGCCGGATCGGCGACGACCGCGTCCTGCGGCGAACTGCCAAAACCCGTACCTGAACAAGGGATTCAGAGGCCGGCGACTCACGTCGATGCTGAACCCGGCGGAAGTCCTCAAACACTGCGGAAAGGCGGCAATCAGATGGCAGAAGCGCTCAAGCGCAAGCTGCGCGGGTTCCCCTCCGGGAATCTCAGCCTTCGGATCGGCTCGTAGCCAACCCGAAGCGAAAGACGTCCGGCCGGTGATAGTGACCGGCTGGGTCGAAGCGCTGACGGGCTTGATACAGCCGGAACGGATCGAGGTCGGCGTACAGAACGCCCTCCTCGTCCCACAGCGGCCCGGCGAGATAGCTCCCGTCCGGCGCGAGAATGGCGGAACCGCCCCTCCCCATGATCTCGTCGCCCTCAGCTATCCGGATGTCTTCCGGGTAGCTGGAGGCCGTCTGAAAGACGCAGCAGCTCAGAACGAACGCGCGTGACTCACGCGCGATATGCCGGATCGAGTCGTGCCATGCCTCGCTGTCGTCGGCAGTCGGTGCGAGATAGATCTCGACGCCGTCCTCGTAGAGGGCAAAGCGCGCGAGCGGCATCAGGTTCTCCCAGCAGATCAGACCGCCGATCGCACCGAGCTCGCTCTTGACCGTCTCGAGCCCGTCGCCGTCGCCGAGCCCCCAGACGAGGCGTTCGTGGTTCGTGGGCATCAGCTTGCGGTGGTGGAGCGCCAGCTCGCCCTGTGGCGAGTAGACGAGCAGCGAGTTGTAGATCGTTCCCCGCTCCAGCTCGTTCGCTCCTACGGCAAGCCACAGCGAGTGCGCCTTGGCGATCGCCCCGAGCCGGTCGGAGTCCGGCCCCGGCACGGTGATCGACTCCTGGGCGAGCCTCGCCCACGCTTTGGTGCCGTCGGCCCAGCCTGCGAGGTACCGGGCCCACCGGCTGGACGGGTACACGGGGATGAACGCCTCCGGAAAGAGCGCGAGCCGGGCGCCGTTGCGCGCGACCTCTCCGGCAATGCCGTCGAGCTTGTCGATCGTCGCCGCCCGGTCGAACGCGACCGACTGAGCCTGCACGCAGGCGACCTTGACGGCCTCGTCCATCAGGAGTCGGTGACGACGGCGTCGCCCACGCTGATCTCGCCGTCGCTGAGGATGTCCGCGTTGAGACCGCCGCGATGCGCGAGGCCCTTGATCACTCCCGGCTTCGTCATCGCCTGAAGGTCGGCACACGGCTCGCAGAGCTCGACTCCTTCACACGCGACGCTGCCGACCCGGAAACGCTTGCCGACGAGCTCGTTGACGTCGATCCCGCGCGTGACGACGTTGCGCCTGCTCTCGCCCGGCTCGAGCCAGATCCCATGCTCACGCTCCATCGCCTCCACCGCCTCGGCGGCGATCAGCGTCAGCGCGCGGCCTGCAGGGGCCTTGTCGAAGAAGTAGCGATTGCCCTCGAGACCGCGCCCGGCCAGTGCGCGGACGGACTCGACCGGCTGCGGCAGCTCACCGTGCTCCGGCGTGACGTAGATGCCCTCGACGCGGCCCTCCATTGCCGTCAAGCCTAACTCCCCCATCCGCCGCCGCCCGGCGTCTCGATCGTGACGACGTCGCCCGCCGCGACGTCGCGCGTCACCTTCGCCGGCAGCGGCTCGCCGTTGAGCCGGTTGCGTCCTGCTGCGCCGGGCGAGCCCCCGCGTTCACCCTGCGGCGTGTGGGCGCGGCGCTCGCTGAGGATCGAGAGCCTGCAATCCTCGAGCACGCGCAGCTCCCGCACGACGCCGTCGCCGCCACGGTGGCGTCCCGCCCCGCCCGAACCGGGACGAAGTCCGTAGCGCTCGACGCGTAACGGGTACTGCAGCTCGAGCGCCTCCACGGGCGTCGAGAGCGTGTTCGACATCGCGACGTGCACCCCGCCGAACGTGACGTTGTTCATCGTCCCCTGTCCCTGCGCGGGGACGTCGATCGCCTCGCCGAAGGCGCGCATGACCACGTCGACGATGCGAGAGGACGTCTCGACGTTGCCGGCCGCGACCGCCGCAGGGGGACGTGCGTTGACGAGGCAGCCCGCAGGCGCCGTCACTGTCACCGGCGCGAACGCCCCGCCCGACGCCGGCACGTCCGGATCGACGAGCACGCGCACGACGTAGAAGCACGCCGAGCGTGCGACGGAGAGCGGGCAATTGAGATTCCCGTCGTGCTGCGGCGAGGTTCCGGCGAAGTCGATCGCGACGGTGTCGTCGGCGATGGTCACGCTCGCATGCAGCTCGCGCTCACCGCCGATCGCCTCGAGGACGTCACTCGACTCGTAACGCCCGTCGGGCAGGCGTGCGATCCCGGCGCGCATGGCGCGCTCGGAGTAGGAGTAGAGCTCATCCATCGCCGCGACGACCTCGTCCGTGGCGCGCCGCTGGCAGAGCTCGGCGACCCGCAGCTCGGCAAGGCGGTTGGCAGCGAGTTGCGCGCGGAGGTCGCCACGACGTTCGTCCGGGTTGCGCATCCGCGAGACGAGGTCGGCAACGGCGTCGTCATCGAGTCGCGTGGGTGGAATCACGACCCCCTCCTCGTCGAGCCGGTGCGAGTCGGCAGGCATCGAGCCGGGCTCCCGGCCGCCGACGTCGGCGTGATGCGCGCGCGTCACCGCAAAGCCGACCTCGGTCCGCGAGATCAGCGTGATGTCGGGAAGGTGCGTGCCGCCGGTGTACGGGTCGTTGATCGCCCAGACCTCGCCGGGAGCCGGGTCGTGCCGCATGACGGCGGCGACGGCATCCGGCATCGCGCCGAGGTGGACGGGGATGTGCTCGGCCTGCGCGATCATCCGCCCGCGCGCGTCGAAGAGCGCCGTCGAGCAGTCGCGACGTTCCTTGATGTTCGCCGAGAAGGCCGAGCGGACGAGCACCGCACCCATCTCCTCCGCGATCGCGCGCAGCAGGCTGCCGACGATCTGGAGCTGGATGTCTATGCCTGCTCCCAGTCGGTGCGATTCGCCGCTGTCGCGTACGACCATGCGGACACGAGCCGCGGACGAACCCGGTAGACGTGGTCGTCGGCGACGAAGATCGTCGCTCGCTCGCCGGTCGCGGGATCCACGTACTTGTCCGCGTAGGCGCGATCGACGCGCTCGAGCTGGTCGCCGTCGGTCACGCGCTCGGCACGTCCCTTGAGGATGATCGGATCCGCGCCGTCGCCGTTGAGGAGGACGACTTCGGGCTCGTGCGCGATGTTCCGCGCCTTGCGTGCGACCGCCGCACACGTGAAGTAGACGGCGCCGCCGTCCCACCAGAACCAGATCGGCGTCGCATCCGGACGACCGCGCGGTGAGGACGTCGCGATCCAGAGCTCTCGCGCGCTACGCAGGCGTGCGTCGACGTTGCTCCAGGGAATGTGTCCGCGCGTGGTTCTCATGTGCGCCGGAGGACGAGTGTGCCGTGCGGGTCGGTTGAGCCTGCCCAGCCGTCCGGAATCCAGACCGTCGATCCGGGCAGCTCGAGCACGCTGGGGCCGGTGACCTGCGTGTCGGTCGAGCTGGTGAGATCGAGCTTCGGTCCAGGCCGGACGTCTGCGGTGCGGACCGCGACGAGCTCGACCTCGCGCCCTCGCTCGGCGAAGCCGTACTGGTCCTCGTGGGCGCGATGGAAGGCCTCCGCGAGATCGTCCTGCAGGGGGACGGTCAGCTCGAACGACTGGCCGGCGTAACGGAGATCGGCTTCTCCCGCCTTCGGCAGCTCCCCCACGTCGTCGAGCCGGGCTACGTACGAGCGCACCGAGTCACGCCGCTCGTCGGCCGCGACGAGCCCGAGGGCAGAGAGGACTCCCGCGGCCTCCGGCACGAGCACCGTGCGCATGCCCAGCTCGTCGGCGAGCTCACAGGCGTGCAGCGGACCGGCTCCGCCGAACGCGACCAGCGCGAAGGCCGAGGGATCGTGACCCCGCTCGACCGAGACGACGCGGAGAGCCCCTAGCATCTCCGCGTTGACGACGCTGACAACGGCAGCCGGATCGACGTCGCCGAGTGCCCGCTCCGCAGCCGCACGATCGAGTTCGACGCCGCCCGCCAGCCGCTCGGGCAACCGGCCGAGCATCAGGTTCGCGTCGGTGACCGTCGCCTGTGCTCCGCCGCGTCCGTAGCAGGCCGGACCGGGAATTGCACCTGCGCTCTGCGGGCCGACGCGCAGCGCGCCGCCTGCGTCACGCCAGACGAGCGAGCCGCCGCCCGCACCGACGGTGTGCAGATCCACCGTCGGCAGGTGAATCGGCAGCCCGCCGACCATGCGTTCGCTCGACCGCTCGGCTCGACCGTTGGAGATCAGACAGACATCCGTGGATGTCCCGCCCATGTCGAACGCGATCGCGTCGTCAATGCCTGAAAGCGCCGCGATCCGTGCGGCGCCGACGACACCGGCCGCCGGCCCGGAGACGAGGATGGTCGCCGGATGCGCAGCCGCCTCGGCGGGCGTGGCAACGCCTCCCGAGGAGCGCATCACGAGCGCTTCGGGCAGGCCCGCCTCGGCGCAGGCCTCGCTCAGTGCATCGAGGTAGCGCGAGACGACCGGCCCGAGATACGCGTCGGCCGCGGTCGTGGAGGCGCGCTCGTACTCGCGGAACTCGGGTGCGACCTCGTGCGACGCGACGACGCGCGCATGCGGCAGCCGGCGCCGGAGCTCCGACGCGACTGCGCGCTCGTGTGCCGGGTCGCGGTACGCATGCAAGAGACAGACGGCGATCGCGTCTCCGTCGACGTCCGGCAAGTAGCCCAGATCGAGCGGCTCGAGCTCGCCGTCCGGCCCCAGGCGGCCGCGGACACCGTGGCAGCGCTCGAGCGGGACGAGCGGCTCCGGCCAGTCCGCGCAAGGCCGGTAGAGCTGCGCCCGAGTCTGCCGCCGAAGGTGCAGGAGGTGCTCGAAGCCGGCGTTCGTGATGAACGCCGTGCGCGCGCCCTTGCGCTCGAGCAGTGCGTTGGTCGCGACTGTCGTCCCGTGCGAGAAGCGCTCGACCGTCTCCGCGCCGGCCGCACGTGCGGCTGCGAGCACCGACGCTTCCTGGTGCGCAGCCGTCAGCACCTTCCCCGTCGAGACGCACGCATCATCGAGCAGCACCGCATCCGTGAACGTTCCGCCGACGTCGACGCCGAGGATGGCCATTCAGGAAGACTGACACCGTGGCAATCCGCGGGCTCCTCTTCGACTTCGACGGGCTTTTGATCGACACCGAGACGCCGTCGCGGCTCGCGTACGAAGAGCTGTACCGCGAGCACGGGCACGAACTCCCACTCGACAAGTGGGCCACGCTGGTGGGGACGATCGGCGCCGAGTTCGATCCCGACGCTCACCTCGAGCGGCTGGTTGGAACGCCGCTCGACCGCAAACGAATTGCCCAGCGGCTGCGCGCGCGGGAGCGCGAGCTCTGCGACCTCGAGGACCTGCGGCCCGGCATCGAGGACTATCTCGCCGAGGCTGGGCGGCTCGGCCTCAAGACCGCGATCGTCTCCAGCAGCACGCGTGAGTGGATCGCGCGCCACCTCCAGCGACTCGATCGCGTCAACAGCTGGGACGCGATCGTCGCCGCCGACGGCGACGTCGAGCGCGCGAAGCCCCAGCCGACGCTCTACCTCGATGCCCTCGACGCGCTCGGCCTGCAACCGCGCGAGGCGATCGCATTTGAGGATTCCCTCAACGGCATCCGCGCGGCAAAGTCGGCCGGCATCCTCTGCGTCGCCGTCCCGAACCCGATCACGGAGACGTTCGCGCTCGACGAGGCGGACCTCCTACTCGGCTCGCTCGAGGAGCTGTCGCTCGGCGAGCTGCTGGACCGATCTCAGTAACGGTCGATTTCGATCAGTCGCTCGTCGCTGATTCCGAAGTGGTGCGCGACCTCGTGGAGGACGACACGACTGACCTCCCCGCGAAGGCGCTCCGGGTCGTATCCGTAGAGCCGCATGAGCGGGCCACTGAAGATGGTGATCTTGTCCGGCAGCACCCCTCCGTAGCTGCTGCCGCGTCTTGTGAGCGGCACGCCCTGATAGAGGCCTAGCAGCGGCTGGCCGGGAGGCGGCTCGGCCTCCACCACGACGTCCACGTTCGACATACGCGCACGCAGGTCGGATGGCAACGAGTCGAGTGCATCCTGCACGTACTCCTCGAAGCGACCTCGCGAATCGAGGAGAGGTTCCATGTTCAGAGGGTAGACCAGCGTGCTTGCGGCATGACCTGGGCTCAAGGCCTAGGCCATCGCTGCGCGCAATTGGCGCGACCGCATCTCGTCAAACCGGTTCCGGCTAGCGCCCGAGCCTCGTCCGGCGACGGATGCCGAGGCGGGCCTGCAACGCCCTGTCCTCTTCTCCATCCTTCAGCGCTGCCCAAACGAACAAGACCCCGACGAGGACGGCGGGCAAAAGGACGATCAGGCCAAGAACCACTGCGAGCGTAATGTCCATGCCAGAAGATTTTCGCACCAGCGCAGACATGTACTCAGGCCGAAACTCTCTGCGCTGATCTCGCTGACGCCTTATGCTCACGGTGTGCAGACGATGCGCACGCGCACCGGGAGCCAGACGAAGTTCCTCCTCGACGAATCGCAGCTCCCGCGCCATTGGTACAACATCCGCTCCGACATGCCCACGGCTCCGCAGCCGGTGCTGCATCCGGGCACCGGGCAGCCGGTTGGGCCGGACGATCTCGCACCGCTCTTCCCGATGGAGCTGATCGGCCAGGAGGTGAGCGAGGAGGCGGAGATCGCCATCCCGGAGGAGGTCCTGGAGATCTACCACCTCTGGCGCCCGACGCCGCTCTTCCGCGCGTCGCGGCTCGAGGAGGCGATCGGCACCCGCTCGCGGATCTTCTACAAGTACGAGGGCGTCAGCCCGCCCGGGAGCCACAAGCCGAACACTGCGGTCGCGCAAGCCTTCTACAACAAGAAAGAAGGGCGCACGCGGCTCTCGACCGAGACCGGCGCGGGCCAGTGGGGGAGTGCGCTCGCGTTCGCGTGCACGCTGATCGGGCTCGAGTGCAAGGTCTACATGGTCAAGATCTCGTACGAGCAGAAGCCGAACCGGCGCTCGCTGATCCAGGCCTGGGGCACGGAGATCGTGCCGAGCCCCTCCGAAGACACGCAGTCCGGCCGCGCGATCCTGGAGGAGCATCCGGACTCGCCGGGCAGCCTCGGGATCGCGATCTCGGAGGCGGTCGAGGACGCCGCCGGACGGGAGGACACTGCTTACTCGCTCGGAAGCGTCCTCAACCACGTGCTCCTGCACCAGACGGTGATTGGCCAGGAGGCGCTCGCCCAGATGGCGCTCGCGGACGCCTTCCCCGACGTCGTCATCGGCTGCGTCGGGGGCGGCTCGAACTTCGCCGGCCTCGCCTTTCCGTTCCTACGCGAGAAGATCGCCGGCCGCGACATCGACCTGCTGGCCTGCGAGCCGGCCGCCTGCCCGACTCTGACCCGCGGCCTCTTCGCCTACGACTTCGGTGACACGAGCAAGCTGACGCCCCTCGTCGCGATGCACACGCTCGGTCACGACTTCGTCCCGGCCCCGATTCACGCGGGCGGGCTTCGCTACCACGGCGTTGCACCCCTGATCTCGCAGCTCGTGCTCGACGGGCTGATCCGCGCCGAGGCTTACCTTCAGAACGACGTCTTCGCCTCGGCCGTCCTCTTCGCGCGAAGCGAGGGGATCCTCCCCGCGCCGGAGGCCGCGCATGCGATTCACGGGACGCTGCAGACGGCGAAGGCGGCCGACGAGGCGGGCGAGGAGCGCACCATCCTGTTCAACCTTTCCGGCCACGGCCACTTCGACATGGCCGCCTTCGACAACTACTTCGCCGGCAAGCTCGAGGACGTCGCGCTAGACGAAGACGAGATCAACCGCGCGCTCCGCGCGATCGAAGGCCTGCCGAGCCCCGCTTAGGCCCGTAGTTTCCCTTCGAGGCTCGCGGCGCACGCTCGTGACGCAGCGTCGTGGACGCACCGAAGCTCGATGCCGGGGGAGGGAATCGAACCCTCACGGCCCGCAGGCCACCCGATTTTAAGTCAGGCGCGTATGCCGATTTCGCCACCCCGGCCGGCGCGCGCATTGTAGGGGCCTCATCGGGGCTCACCTAGACTGCCGCCGTGGCGAAGATCGAGCACCCGCCGCCTGCGCAGGTGCCGCTCGAGTGGGAGACGCCGCTCTACCGCACCGCCGTCACGCAGTTCGAGCAGGCGCTCCCGTACGCCGACGTCTCGCCGGTGGTCGAGGAGCGCCTCCGGAACCCCGAGCGAGCCGTGATCGTCAGCATTCCCGTCTTTCTCGACGACGGGAGCGTGGCGGTCTTCCCCGGCTACCGCGTCCAGCACTCGACCGTGCTCGGGCCGACGAAGGGCGGGATGCGCTACGACCCGCAGGTGACGCTCGGCGAGTGCGCCGCACTCGCGGCGTGGA
>WNGB01022715.1_pt1 | contig 11675 bp, 6 predicted proteins | sample 5400681 | NCBI WGS metagenome assembly WNGB01 (sample SAMN13153367, study PRJNA577476) | soil metagenome | isolation source: 115 cm soil or saprolite under grassland replicate 2 | place: USA:California | collected 2016-06-15 | reverse complement strand
GCCGTGGTCGCCCACCAGCCAGACCGGGCCATTGGCGGCCAGGCCCGGCACGCAGACCCAGTCTTCGCGCTCCCAGCCGAGCGGGTTGGTGACGGCGATCCGGTCTGGCGGCACGCCGGCCTCCAGCGCGTCGAGCGCGCCGTCGATCGCCGCGCCGGCCGTCTCTGCGACCAGCGCGAAGTCGGCGGCCGTCTGCTGGTACGACTCGTGGATGGCCGAGCCGTCGAGGATGTCGTGGAACTGGTTGAACAGCAGCGCGCGCCACGCCTCGCGCGTTCGCTGCTCGAACGGCTGCCCGGCCAGCGCGGCCAGGGTGTCGGCGGTGCAGAGCAGGTTCTCGCCAGCGCGATTATAGCGCTTGGCGTCGGCGTGGGTGGTGTAGCAGCCCTCGAAGATCGTGCTCGACTCGCCGCGGTGCACCGGCAGCGCCGCGCCCGAGTCCAGGATGGCGCGCGTGTAGGCCGCCAGGGTGCTGCAGCGCGACGTCGGCAGCAGCGCGCGCCCCGCGAAGCGGCGCAGCGCGTCGAGGTTCTGCCGCGCCGGCCCGCCGCCGTGATCGCCGATGCCGTGGAAGTGCAGGCTGGCGGCGTGGCCGTGCCGGCGGGCCTTGATCGCGGCCTCGGCCAGGTCGCGCGCCATGATGTCGCCGTTGTAGGTGTGCGTCGAGATCGCCAGGATGCGGGTGCCGTCCTGGCCCTCCCACCAGTAGGCCGGCCACTGGTCGGCCAGGCCGGGGTTGCCGCGGTGGTGGTAGTAGCAGGTCGCGCCCGCCGACGCGGCGAGCTGCGGCATATTGCCGGCGTGGCCGAAGGTGTCGGGGGCCATGAAGGCCGACGGCCGCGCCCTCAACACCTCGCGCGAGAAGGTCACGCCCTCGAGCAGCTGGCGCGCGTGCGCCTCGCCGGAGGCCATGTTGCTGTCGCCCTCGACCCAGGTCAGCGTGGCCGGCTCCCAGCGCCCTGCGCGGATGTGCTCGCGGATGCGCTCGAACAGCTCCGGCTCGCGCTGGCGGATGACCTCGTAGGTGGCAGGCTGGCTGTGGGTGAAGGTCAGCTCGGGGTAGTCGTGCATCAGCGCCAGCACGCTCCTCATGTCGCGCCGGATGACCTCGACCGTGTCGGGCCAGGTCCAGAGCCAGTTCATGTCGATGTGGCTGTGTCCGATCACGTGGACGGTCAGCGCGGCGGCGCGCTCGGCGAGCGGCGCGAGCGCCTGCTCCATTCGCCCCAGCGCGGCCCGCAGCCCGGCCTCGTCGCGCGTGACGAGCTTCTCGGGCACCCAGGCGGCGGCGCGCGCCACGGCGGCGCGATCGGCTTCGTCGACTGCCAGCTCGTGGGCCAGGGCCAGCTGCGCCCAGGCCACGTCGAGCAGCTCGAAGCGCGCGCGCAGCCCCGGCGTGGTGAAGCTCAGGTGGAACCAGGCGATCGTCTGGTTGTTCGGCACGCGCACGCACGCCTGCAGCTCGCCGTTGTCGCCCGCGCGTAGGCTGGGGAGCACCTGCACCAGCGCCGGGCCGGCCGCCACCGGCACGCCCTCGTCCTCGAAGAGCGCCCGGCCGTCCCAGCTCAAGTCGATCGGGTAGATGCTGAAGATCGTCAGCTCCAGCGGGTCGCCGGCCAGCGGCACCCCGGCCGCCGCCGCCGGCAGCTCCAGCCGGCAGCGCAGCGTCAGGTCGCGCCCCGGCTCGAAGGTCAGCCCGGCGAAGTTCCCGTGGCTGTCGAGATCGTACGTCGTGCCGGACGGCTCCGCGTCGCCGCTCCAGCGCATCGTCGGCCAGGCCAGGCGCGTCCGTTCGGCGGCCGCGCGCAGGCGGGCGAGCGTCTGGGCGACGGATTGTTGGTCCATATGCTTCCTCGTAAGACAAGGTTCTTGAGCACGTTCCACTGTTTGCGTTACAGGTCGCAGGTCACAGGTCGCAGGTGGCATCATCGTGCGACTTGCGCCATGCGACAAACGGTACAGCTGAAATGCTTGACGCGAAACCTTGTCTAACAAGACAAGGTGACAAGGTAAGAAGTAGTCACCTTGTCACCCTGTCACCCTGTCACCCCGTCAGGTCAGCCGCACACGCAGCGTCTTGACCTCGAACGGCCGCACCTGGAAGCGCACCTCGTCGCCGTCGACTTCGACCGGGCCGACCTCGCGCTCCAGCAGGTCGGTCTCGACCGCGGCGGCGACCGGCCGTCCGAACTTCAGGCTGGCCGGCCCGCGCTGGTTGTGCGCCTCGTACAGCCGCACGATCAGGCCGTTGCCGTCGTCGGCGACCTTGAGGGTCTCGACGACGATGTGGTCGGTTGGCGTGGACAGGAATGATCGGTTTGAACGTTCGAACGTTTGAACGTTCGAACGTTCAACGGCCCGGAGCGGAGCATTCAGCTCGTAGGCCCGCCGCACCACCCCGGCCGCCCGCCAGTCGCCGGCGTGCGGCAGCAGGCTATAGGTGAAGCGATGCAGCCCGCGGTCGGCCTGCCGGTCAGGGAAGATCGCGCCCTTGAGCAGCGACAGGCCGAGGATATTGTGGTGCAGGCTGTGGCCGTACTTGCCGTCGTTGAGCAGCGCCACGCCGTAGTCGCCCTCGCTCAGGTCGACCCAGCGGTGCGCGCAGACCTCGAAGCGCGCCCAGTCCCAGCTAGTGTTGCGGTGGGTCGGCCGCTCGACCGCGCCGAACTGGATCTCGCAGGTCGCCCGCGTGGCGTTGACGTTCAGCGGGAACAGCGCGCGCAGCAGCGTCTGGCGCTCCTGCCAGTCCACCTCGGTCGCGAAGTCGACCCGCCGCGAGCCGCGCCACAGGCAGATCCGCTGGCGGATGGTGCTCTGCCCGAGCCGGCGCGTGATCTCGACCGCCGCGCGCAGCGGGCCCTGCTCGACCACGCGCCAGTCGACGATCTCGCGCACCGGGTAAGGCTTCTCCTCGTAGAAGATGTCGACGTCCCAGGCGTCCCACTGCATCGGCCGGTCCTCGTAGGCCACCAGCTGGTTGCCGGTTGCGCGCGGGGCGATCGTCTCGCGATCGGCGCGCTTGTCGTAGAGTGAGGCGATCTCGCCGCTGTCGTCCAGCTCGACCCGCAGCTCGTCGTTCTCTAGCACCGACCGCCGACCGCCGGCCGCCGACCGCGAGACAGGGAGACCTGGAGATGGGAAGACAAGGAGATTCGCATTGAGAAGTCCTCCTTGTCTCCTTGGCTCCTTGTCTTGCTCAGGATTGGTGGTCGTTGGTCGTTGGTCGTTGGTCAGCGTGGTGTAGCCAAAGGAGGGAACGCTCGTCTCGACCAGCAGCGCGCGCTCGCCAGACAGCTCCTCGACGATCTGTGCGTCTTCGCCAAAGCCGTCGGCCCCTGCCTGCTCGTCGGTCAGGCCGATTCGAACGCACTCCTGGCGCCCCCACGGCAGGCTGTTCCAGACGACGAAGGACGAAGGACGAACAACGAACGGTGGCTCCTGGTCCCCGACCCCCGACCCCTGACCCCTGACCCCTGACCCCTGGCTGCCAAGAATATCCTGCACCGCCGCTCCCCGCACGTCCTCGGCGATCCGGCGCACCTCGGCGTACTGGGCGTTGCTGTCGGCATAGACCTGCGCGATGCTGCTGCCCGGCAGGATATCGTGGAACTGGTTGAGCAGGATCGTCCGCCAGCCGGCGTCGAGCTGGACCTGGCGATTCTCTGCGCCACCCGCGACGGCCCAGGCGTTCAGCCACTCGGCCGCGCGGTAGAGCAGCTCGGCCGCGCGGTTGGCCTGCTTGGTGCGCGCCTGGCTGGTGTAGGTGCCGCGGTGGTATTCCAGGTACAGCTCGCCCGCCCAGGTCGGCAGGTGCGGATCGCCCCAGACCCGCTCGTAGAGCCGCTGGAAGAACTCGTCGACCCGGCCCGGCCGCACCTGCGGGAAGCCGGGCAGATCGCCCAGCACCCGCGCGGCCTCCAGCATCTCCTCGGTCGGCCCGCCGCCGCCGTCGCCCCAGCCGTAGCTGTAGAGCAGCTCGGCGTTGATGTCTTTCTGGCGGTAGTGGTTCCAGAGGCCGAACGCCTCCTCGCCGGTCATGTGCCCGACGTAGGTGTAGAACTGGGCCTCGGACGGATGCCTGACCGGGTCGGCCGACGCGGTGATGAAGTGGGTCAGCACCTCGCTGCCGTCGATCCCACGCCAGCGGAAGGTGTCGTTCGGCATGCGGTTGAACTGGTTCCAGCTGATCTTGGTGGTCATGAAGCACGAGATCCCGCAGCCGCGCATGAGCTGCGGCAGCGCCGCGCTGTAGCCGAACACATCCGGCAGCCAGACCACGTGGTTGATCTCGCCGAACTCCTCGGCGAAGAAGCGCGCGCCCTGCACGAGCTGGCGCACGAGCGATTCCCCGCCGGTGACGTTGCAGTCCGGCTCCAGCCACATCATCCCGACCGCCTCGAAGCGGCCCTCGGCGATGCGCTGTTTCATCCGCGCGTACAGCTCCGGGGCGTCCTGCTTGAGGTACGCGTAGACCTGCGGCTGCGACATGCTGAAGTGGTACTCGGGGTAGCGCTCCATCAGGTGCAGCGTGTTGGCTACCGTGTGGGCCACCTTCTGCCGGGTGCGCCACAGCGGCCAGAGCCAGACGACGTCGAGGTGGGCGTGGCCGGTCGCGATTATCGTTGGAACGTTAGAACGTTGGAACGTTGGAACGTTGGTCATGTCGGCGTCGCTGCCGGAACGTTCAAACATGCTAACCTGCAAACGTGCTAACGCTTCCTGCGCCGACTCGGCGAATCGATCGCTCTGCCAGCCCTCGCGCAGGTCGAGCGCGTTGTAGGCGTCGTTCAGCCGCGCGAGCAGCGCGTGGCGTGCGGTGTCGCTGTCGCGGTAGGTCGCGACGGCGCCGAGCATGGCGTGGAAGGTCTCGCCAAGCCGGAAGATCGCCTCGTCGCGGATCTGGAGGCTCAGGCCGCCGAACGGCAGGCGATAGGGCACGTAGCAGCGCACGAGCAGATCGTGCTCGCCGGCGTGGGTGGCCTCCGGCAGCAGCACGCCGCGGTGAAACTCGTCGAGGCCCGCGAGCGCCCGCCCGTCGAGGTAGACGATCGCCTCCAGGCTGGCCTGACCGCCGCCGGTCCACTCCAGCGCCAGCCGCACCGACGCGCCGCGCCACTCCTCGGGAACGCGCAGCGTGGCGCGCAGCCAGTGGCTGCCGCCGCCGTCGGACGGGATGCCCCAGCCGATATCTACCGGCGGATTGTCGGGGCTGGCGCCGGGCGCCCCGCCCCAGGGCTCGCCGCGGCGCAGCGGCCGCCAGTCGGGCGCGCCGGCGGGCGGGGCCGGGGCCATCGCGCTGGCATCGGGCGGGCCGGGCGCGGCGCAGGTCAGCACATCATCGATCGGTCGGGTGGCGCGCACCGCGGCGGCAATCAGCTCGGGGGTGCGCGCGTTGAGTTTTTCGAGTGCGAAGAACATGCGTAAGCTCCATCTGGGCGCTTCTGAATACGGCCGCGGTACGTCAGATAAGGTTCTTCGGTATGCTACAGCCGCGGTTGCAGGTCGCAGGTCACAGGGCGCAGGATCTTGCGATGTGCGACCTGCGACATGCGACCAACCGTACAGCTGAACTGTGGCGAGCGAAATCTCGTTGGAATGTTAGCCCTTGATGCCCGTCAGCGTCACGCCCTGGACGAACGTGCGCTGCGTCAGGAAGAAGATAATGATCGGCGGCAGTGTAATCAGCACCGCGGCGGCCATGAGCAGGCCCCACTCGCGTCCATGCTCGCCGCTGTACTGGTATAGGCCAAGCTGCAGCGTGTAGAGACTCTGGTCGTTGAGGTAGATCAGTGGGCCGAGGTAGTCGGTCCAGGAGCGGATGAACTGAAAGATCGCCACGGTCGCCAGCGCCGGCTTGGCCAGCGGCAGCACGATCGACCAGTAGATTCGAAACTCATTCGCGCCGTCGAGCCGCGCGGCCTCGGACAGTTCGTGCGGAATGCTGGTGAAGAACTGGCGCAGCAGGAAGATATAGTAGGCGACGCCGAAGAACTGCGGCAGGATCAGCGGGCGAAAGTCGCCGACCCAGCCGAGGTGCTTGAACACCAAGAAGACCGGGATGATCGTCACCTGGTAGGGCAGCATGAGCGTCGCGATCGTCAGGAGCAGCAGGATCTGGCGGCCCGGCCAGCGGATGCGCGCCAGGCTATAGGCCACCAGCGAGCTTGAGAGCGTCGCCCCGATCATGCTCCCGATCGCGATGATCAGCGTATTCCTCAAATAGGTAAAGAATGGAACGTAGGTGACGGCCCTGGGGTAATTGGCCCACTGGAGCGGGTTCGGGATCCAGATCGGCGGGTAGGCGAACAGCTGCGCGTCGGATTTCAACGACGTGGAGATCATCCACAGGAAAGGCAGCAGGAACACCGCCGCCGCCGGGATCAGCGCCGCGTGGATCAGGATGCTGCGAACCCAGCTCTTGGCCGTGCGTCCGGGGTGACGGGATTGCGGTGGTGTCTGCACCGATGCGTCGACTGCCATGGTCCAATATCTCCTTGCGGCGGTTCGCTAATCGAAATCCGCGCCGCCGTAGTAGACCCAGTACCGTGCGCTGCGGAAGATCGCCAGCGTGATCAGCAGGATCGCCAGGAACATCAGCCAGGCCATCGCCGAGGCGTAGCCCATCTTGAAGTACGCGAAGGCGTTCTTGTAGAGGTAGATCGAGTAGAACAGCAGGCTGTTGGATGGCTGGCCGCTGCCGCCGGTCATGATAAAGGGGATGTCGAAGAACTGGAATGCGCCGATTACCGAGGTGACCAGGTGGAAGAAGATCACCGGCGTCATCATCGGGAAGGTGACAGCGCGGAACTTCTGGAACATATTGGCGCCGTCGACCGCCGCCGCGTCGTACAGCTCCTGCGGCACGTCCTGCAGGCCGGCCAGGTACAGCACTACCTGCCCGCCGATGATCCAGAGCGCCAGCAGGATCATTGTCGGCCGCGCCCAGGCCTCGCAGGCGTTCCAGCACGGGCCGCGGATGCCGATCCAGTCGAACGGCACATTGGCCAGGCCAGTCGCCGGGTTGAACAGGTAGATCCAGACCAGCGACAGCGCGACCGAGGGCACCAGCGTGGGCAGGAAATAGACGGTCCGGTAGATGAACCGGCCGCGGATGTTCACGTTCAGCAGCAGGGCCAGCCCGAAGGCGAAGATGATCGCCAGGGGGATGGACAGCACGGCGAAGTAGAGCGTGTTGTAGGCCGAGATCCAGAACTCGGGGTCCTTGAACAGCGTGGTATAGTTTTGCAGGCCGACCCACTGGGGATTCTGGATCGCGTTGAAGTCGTTGAAGCTGTAGTAGAACGACGCCAGAATCGGGTAGACCCAGAAGAGCAGCAGGCCAATGATCCACGGCAGCGCGAACAAGATTCCGTTGATCGTGTTGCGCCGGCTCTCCGGCGACCAGCGGCGGCGCGCGCGCGGCGCCGCGCGCGTCTGCGTTTCGGTCTGTTGAGCCATGGGAGCTCCTGTGGAGTGGCGCTCGAGGCGCGCAGCACCATTATCTGCGCAGGCATACCGTCGTGGCTTTCCGGTCGTCCGGTGGTGGGGTGGGCGGCGCCCGCCCCACCACTCCGATTGTAGCGGCACGGCGCCTACGACTTAAAGAACCCCAGCTTATCCAGCTCGGCGTTGACCTTGTCGTCCACCGCCTTCAGGCGCGTTGCCGGGTCCTGGCCGTGGATGATGTCGTCGCGCGCCTTCACCAGCTCGTCCCACAACAGGCTGCCGGCGGGAATCGGCGGGCGGGTGTGCGAGACCGGCAGCAGGTCCATGAACACCTTGTGCAGCGGGTCCGCGCTATAGAACGGGTCCGCCGCGGTCTTCTTGTTGGTCGGAATGTGTGCCCTTGTTGTACATATCCTGGCCCTCCGGCCCGGCGACCCAGCTAAGCACCCTCCAGGCTGCATCTACGTTCTTGGCGCCCTTGGGGATGACCCAGCTCCAGCCGCCGGCCCAGCTCGCGTAGGGCGCCGGGCCATCGGGGCCAGGGAACGGAACAACGCCGTAGTGGACGTCCGGCTTATACTTCTTGGCATCGGCAACCTTCCAGTCGCCGCTGATCACCATCGCGGCCTGGCCGGTCCACAAGTAGTCGTTCTGGTCGGCGCACTGGGTGCCCTGGCATGCTGCGGTGAAAGCGTCGAGATTGTCGACGCCGAGCTTGCTGGCGTAGGTCTGCAGCCACTTCATCGACTCGACCACTTTGGGATCGGCGGAGGTGATCTTCTTCGTGTTGGGATCCTGGAACACGCCCTTCCAGCCGAAGCCGTAGGTGTAGATCCAGGCCTGGTCGAAGTGCGGGACGAAGCCCCAGGTGGTAATCTTGCCGTTGGCGTCCTTCTTGGTCAGCTTGTCGGACATATCCGCAAGCTCCTGGATGTTCTGGGGGCCTTTTTCGGGGTCGAGGCCGGCGGCCTTAAAGAGATCCTTGTTGTACCAGAGCGCGCGGGTGTCGGTATCGAAGGGCAGGGCGTAGAGCTTGCCCTTGTAGCTGGCCTCCTCCCAGGCGAACGGGAAGTAATCGTCCTGCTTGACGCCGGCCTTGCTCGCCAGGTCGGTCAGGTCGGTCAGGAAGCCCTGGGCGGCGAACTGAGCGACGATGAAGCGGTCGAAGTAGTTCACATCTGGGGGGTTGCCGCCGGCGATCGCCGTCAGCAGCTTGTCATTGGCCTGCGAGCTCTGGGACTGGGCGATGTAGGTGCGGTTGATCTTGATGTCGGGGTTCTTCGACTGGAACGCGTCGATCATCTTCTTGAGGGTCGCTTCTTGCACGCCGGTCGTGATATCCCACCACTCAACTGTCACCTGGGCCGTGCCGCCCTGCGCCGGGGCGGCTGTCGCGCCGCCGGCCGCCGCGCCGCCCGCCGCGGATGTCGCGCCGCCCGCCGCGGATGTCGCGCCGCCCGCCGCGGGCGCGCCAGTGCCACCGCATGCCGCCAGGACTGAGGCGCCTACCAGCCCGGCAGCGCCCTGCAGGAATCTGCGCCGGCTGATTGCCGGCTTACCCGAACCGGTGCCCATGTGGTTTCCTCCTTTGGATAACCTATCCTTGCCGCAATGGCCAGGAAATATCGACAAACGCTGTCAGAGCACGAGCTGTTGGATGCTGGGGGTCGCGGCGCCGCGGCACACGCTGGCTCGCGCGCCCGATTCATCTACTGGACTGTGATCAGATTAGGATTCCTGACAACCTGACAGGCTGTGGGAGGGGGCCGGGTAGAGGCGTGGGGACCGGCGGAGCTTGCCTGCACGCCCCCACCCCTACCACAGATCGTATGTCATGCCTAGCCGGCCGTTCAGAAACCCTGTCTCATCTGGCGACTACTTCTGGGGAAATCGGCACGACCAGAGCATAGCACAAAGCGCGTATAATTGTCAAGAGCCAATACATGAATTGTATACTTATTTGTACAGAACTATTGCTTCGAGATCGTGTTTTGCCTCTTGACTTGACGATTCACGGGTTGTACAATACGATAGCTGTGGTGTTTTTCACACATGTTAGTGTCTGGACTTCGGCGGTGGCGTCCAATGGCGCATGGAATGGATTGCCAAAGCTCCTATCGGGTGGATTTTTCGCCCTGCGGGCGAAAAATCCACCCGATAGGAAGAAAAATCCGTTCTCTGTCTGCAACAGCGTGAGTCCTGTTACTGAGGCGTGCCCGATGTATGGGTCTGAGCTGTGAGAGCAGAACCGACGAGCCAGCACATCATCCTCGTAAGGGACGGCGAATCCGTGGATAAGCCTCAGAAGGGCGTGGGCACGCAGGCGCTGTACACGCAGCTGATCGCCCATCTCCGCGAGCGCATCCTCGACGGCCGCCTGCCGCCGGGCGCGCGTCTGCCCACCGAGATGGAGCTCGCCAGAGAGCTTCAGATCAGCCGCGGCACCGTCCGCCAGGCCCTTGGCGCGCTCGAGAGCGAGGGCCTGCTCGACCGTACGCAGCGGCGCGGCACGTTCGTGCGCCGCGCTCCGGAGGCCGTTGCGCCCGCGCCGCAGGCGGCCGAGCGGCGGATCGGGCTGGTGCTGAGCCACGTCGGCAACCAGCTCACGCTCGACATTCTGATCGGCGTCGAGAGCGCGGCCAAGTCGCGCGGCTACCAGGTCAGCTTCGCCTACTCCGAGGAGCGCGTCGAGGAGCAGAGCCGCGACATCGCCCGTCTGCAGGCCGACCGTGTGGCGGGCATGATCATCTTCCCGATCAGCGACGTGACCTTCGACGAGTCGATCGCGCAGCTGCATGCCGGCGGCATGCCACTGGTGCTGATCGATCGCTATCTCCCCGATCTGGACACCGACTACGTGGTGGCCGACAACACCGGCGGCGGCTACCGCGCGACCGAGCACCTGATCATCCTGGGCCACACGCGCGTCGGGTTTGTCTACGGCAGCCTCAGCGGGCTGCGGACAACCTCCGTGCGCGATCGCCACGCGGGGTATCGCCAGGCGATCGAGACTTACGGGCTGCACTACGACGAGTCGCTGGTCTACCAGATGCCCTGGGGCCACGTGCCCAGCGGCGAGGCCCACTACGACGCGTTTGTGGCGCGGCCCAACCGGCCGGTCGCAATCTTTGCCGTGAACGACGACATCGCGCTTCAGCTGATGCGCGCCGCGCAGCGTTGCGGCGTGCGCGTCCCCGAAGACCTGGCGCTCGTCGGATTCGACGACCTGACCGTCTCCGCTCACCTCAACCCTCCGCTGACGACCGTATCGCAGCCGCGCATGGACATCGGGCTGCGGGCCGGCAACCTCCTGATCAATCGGATCGAGGGCCAGGGCGGCCCGACCAAGCAGATCGAGCTGCCGACCAGCCTGATCGTGCGCGCCTCGTGCGGCGCGCGCCGGCTGGCGCAGCGCGCCCCCCAGGTGCGAGAAAGTTAACGCACCACAACCTGTCGTTACCAGACTCAAACGTCCACACCTCCGGCGCTGCGGTATAGTGCGCCTAGTACAGCTTGGCGGAAGTCTCTAACGGGTTGTCATCCTGAGCGAAGCCCGCAGGCGAAGCGAAGGATCTCTGCTTCGAGGACGAGAGATGCTTCGCTGCGGCTCAGCATGACAAACCCAGCAGGTATTTCCGCCGAGCTGTACTAGTGGCTCGCCATACTCAGTGTGGTAGACCACAGCCTGTAGTGGGAGGTCCCTATGGCGGTCGCGACGATGCACGAGGGCAAGATTGGGCCGAACGCGATCATCCAGACGGTCGCGGCGATGCAAGAGTCCTATGGCCCGAGACAATCCCGCACGATCCTCCACTGCGGAGGGTTGGCCACGCTGCCCGACAATCTGCCGACGGCGATGGTGGACGAGCAGGAGTTTCGCGCGCTCGCCCAGATGCTCATCCGGCAGGTCGGCGTCGACTCGGCCCGCCAGCTGCTCAAGCGCTCCGGGCAGCTGACCGCCGGCTACTTGCTCAAGCACCGCATCCCCCGTCCAGTCCAGCTGCTCCTGCGGGCGCTGCCGCGGCGCCAGCGCCTGCGGCTGCTGCTCCAGGCGATCGAAAAGCATGCCTGGACCTTTGCGGGCAGCGGCAAGTTCAGCTTCAACGCGGAAGGCCTGCCCTGGATCAGCATCGCCACCCCGGCCCTCTGCGATACGCCCGAGACCGCCGCGGCGGTCTGTAGCTTTTACCAGGGGACGTTCGAGCAGCTGCTGCGAACCCTGGTCGATC
>WNGB01012239.1_pt1 | contig 11677 bp, 11 predicted proteins | sample 5400681 | NCBI WGS metagenome assembly WNGB01 (sample SAMN13153367, study PRJNA577476) | soil metagenome | isolation source: 115 cm soil or saprolite under grassland replicate 2 | place: USA:California | collected 2016-06-15 | reverse complement strand
CCGAGGCCGCAACGCCAGCGGCAAGCTTGACGTTTGCGCCTGCGCCGCCCTCCGCCCCTTCGCCGCCGATCTTTTCGATGCCGTCGTCTCCACCCCCTCGGCCTTTTATCCCGACGCCGGTCCGCCCGCGCCCCGTCGCCCGTGGTATGCCGTCAGGTCCGGGTGGCGGAGGCGGGGGAGGGGGGGGCGCCGCAGTGCCGCCGCGGCCCGTCGCGTCAGCCGCCCCGGGAGCGCCGCCGCTCGATGAGCGCCGGCGCGAGAAGGGGAAGAAGCGCAAGAAGGGCAAGAAGTCGCTCGTCGATCAGGAAGCGGTCGCCCAGAACATCTCGCGGACCCTCGCCACGCTGAAGGCGCCGGTCGGCAAGAAGGGTGTGCATCGCCGCGAAGAGGGTCCCACGTTCCGCGAGACGCAGGAAGAGCGCCGCCGTGAGGAGCGCGAGCGCGAGAAGACGCTCGTGCGCGTGACGGAGTTCATCACCGTGTCCGAGCTCGCGAACACCCTGAAGGTGCCGCCGACCCAGATCGTGACGTTCGCGTTCAAAGAGCTCGGTCAGATGGTGACGATCAATCAGCGGCTCGACTTCGACATGATCGAGCTGATCGCCTCGGCGTTCAGCTTCCAGGCAGTGCGCGAAGAGGAGTACGCCACCACCCAGACCGAAGAGACGAAGGACGCGGACGAGACGCTGAAGCCGCGGCCGCCTGTCGTGACGATCATGGGTCACGTCGACCACGGCAAAACGTCGCTGCTCGACTACGTCCGCAAAGCCAACGTGGTCGCGGGGGAAGCGGGCGGCATCACGCAGCACATCGGCGCCTACCAGGTCACGCTCAAGGACGGCCGCAAGATCACGTTCCTCGACACGCCGGGCCACGAAGCGTTCACGGCCATGCGTGCCCGCGGCGCCCAGGTGACGGACATCGTGGTGCTGGTCGTCGCCGCGGATGACGCGATCATGCCGCAGACGGTCGAAGCCATTTCGCACGCCAAGAACGCCGGCGTGCCGCTCGTCGTCGCAATCAACAAGATCGATCTGCCGACGGCGAACGTGCAGAAGGTGAAACAGGACCTGTTGTCGCACGGCGTCGTGCTCGAGGAATTCGGCGGAACCACATTGATGACGGCGATCTCCGCCAAGAAAGGCACCAACGTCGACGCGCTGCTCGACCAGATTCTGCTCCAGGCCGAGCTGCTCGACCTCAAGGCGAATCCCGACCGCAAAGCGCAGGGCTCCGTGCTCGAGGCGTCGCTGGATCCGGGCAAGGGCGCACTCGCCACGATTCTGGTGCAGACCGGCACGCTGCATGTGGGGGACGACTTCATCTGCGGCCAGTATTCGGGCCGCGTGCGCGCGATGTACGACGAGCGCGGCGGTACCGAAGCCGACGCCGGACCCTCCACGCCGGTGCAGATCCTCGGTTTCGAGGGTGTGCCCGAAGCGGGGGACAGCTTCCTGGCGATGGACGACGCCGCCGCGGCGCGCGACATCGCGCAGAAGCGGCAGCGGCTCGAGCGCGAGGCGCAGCATCGGCGCTCCGGCCGGGTCAAGACGCTGGAAGACTTCATGGCCGAAGCGGCCGCCGGCGGCGTGGCGACCCTGCGGATCATCATCAAGGCCGACCAGGGCGGCCCCGCCGAGGCGCTCGCGGACGCGTTGGCGCAGCTCTCGACCGCCGAAGTGAAAGTCGAAGTGGTGCACCGCGGCGTCGGTGCGATCACCGAATCGGACGTGCTGCTCGCCCGTGCCTCCGGCGCGATCATCGTCGGCTTCCACGTGCGCCCCGATTCCAATGCGCGCGCCGCGGCGGACCGCGAGCGCGTGGAGATCCGCACCTACCGCATCATCTACGAGGCGGTGGAAGAGGTGAAGCTGGCCATGGAAGGCCTGCTCGCTCCCGAGAAGAAGGAAGTGGTGCTGGGCGAAGCGGAAGTCCGGCAGATTTTCAAGATCGCAAAGATCGGCACGATCGCCGGCTGCTTCGTGCGGAGCGGCGTGATTCCGCGCACGGGGCGGGTACGCGTGATCCGCAACGGCGTCGAGGTGTACGATGGCACGCTCGCCTCGCTGAAGCGCTTCAAGGACGACGTGCGCGAAGTCCGCGAGGGTTTCGAGTGCGGCATCGGCATCGAGAATTTCAACGACGTCAAAGTGAGCGATCTGATCGAGTCGTACCGCATCGAGGAGGTCGCGCGGTCCCTCAGCGCTGCTGAGTCGTGATCGTGGGGGTGATGGTGTGGGAGCTGCATCTTCCGGCGTGCCAGTCGCTGAAGGACAAGCGCACGATCGTGAAGAGCCTCAAGGATCGGATGCACAACCGCTTCAACGTGTCCGTTGCGGAGACGGGGCATCAGGATCTATGGCAGCGCGCCGAGCTGACGGCCGCCGTCGTGAGCACCGACCGGCGCCACGCCGAGAGCGTGTTGCGCGAGGCGGACCAGCTGGTGGCCGGGGCGGACGGCGCGCGCATCGTGGACACCAGCACGAGCTATCTCTGAGATGAAGCGTCGCAGCCATCGTCCCGAGCGCGTGAGCGAAATGATCCGCCACGCCGTGGGCGTGTTCCTCACCGGCGACGTGCGCGATCCGCGGATCGGGTTCGTCACGGTCACGGGCGTCGAAGTCTCGCCCGATCTGTCGCACGCCAACGTGCGCGTGAGCGTCATGGGCTCCGACGAAGAAAAGGCGAAGTCGCTCGAGGGACTGGCGAGCGCCGCGCGGTTTCTGCGGGCGCAGCTGTCGAAGGAGCTGAATTTGCGGACGAGCCCCGAGCTGCATTTCCATCTGGACCGCGGCATCGAGCACGCACAACACATCGATCGCGTGTTGAAGGAGCTGAAGGAGACGGACGACTGAGCGACGGTGGGCTCGTCCTGGCGGCCAAACCGGCCGGCCCCACGTCCCATGACGTCGTCGACATCGTCCGTCGCGCGCTCGGCGAACAGCGCGTGGGGCATCTGGGGACGCTGGATCCCTTCGCGAGAGGGCTGCTGGTGCTGGTCGTCGGGCGGGCGACGCGGCTCGCGCCGTTTGCGGCGGAGTGGCCGAAGACGTACGAAGGCGTCATCCGCCTCGGCGTCACGACCGACACCGACGACCTGACCGGCGCCGTCGTGGCCACCGCGCCGTGGACGGCCATCACCCCGGCGCAGCTCGCCGACGTGATCGGCAGCTTCCGCGGCGCGTACGAGCAGCGGCCGCCGGCGTACTCGGCGGTCAAGATCGAAGGCGAGCGGGCGTACCGGCGCGCGCGACGCGGCGAAGTCGTGGAGCCGGCACCGCGGCCGGTGGAGATTTACGAGTTCGAGGTCCTCGAGGCCGCGGTGCCTGATCTGCAATTTCGGGCGACCGTGAGCGCGGGGACGTACGTGCGGTCGCTGGCGCGCGACGTCGGCGCGAAGCTGGGCTGCGGCGCCCATCTCACCGCGCTGCGCCGTACCGCCGTGGGGCCCCTGCTCCTCGCGGATGCGGTGGCGCCGGAGGCGGTGACGAAGGCGGCGTTGCAGGATGCGGCGGTGCTGGTCGCGGACATGCCGCGACGTCAGCTAGATAAGAAGGAGAGGGATGCCGTGGTGCACGGTCGCGCAATCACGAGCGACCCGATACCCGATAGCCGATCCCCGATAGCGCTGTTTTCGGGCGATGAGTTGGTGGCGGTAGCAGAGCAAGTAGGCGACCTTCTGAAGCCTCGCGTGGTGGTGGCGGAAGGCTGATGTCGCAAGCAACCGTCGTCACAATGGGTACCTTCGATGGTCTGCACCGCGGCCATCAGGCGGTGCTCGCGGAAGTGCAGCGGCGGGCGCGAGCCGGAAAACTCGCGAGCGTGTTGGTCACGTTCGACCCGCACCCGCTCGCGGTGGTGAATCCGGCGGCGGCACCAAAGCTCCTGTCGCTGCCCGAAGAAAAGGAAGCTGCGGTGCGGGCGGGCGGCATCGATCGGTTCGTGCTGATGCCGTTCACGCCGGCCGTGGCCCAGCTCGACGCGGAAGCATTCGTCCGGCGGCTGTGCGACGAGTATGCGATGCGCGAGCTCGTGATGGGATACGATCACGGGTTCGGCCGCGGGCGAGCCGGCGACGTCGAGCTGGTGGAGCGGTTGGCGGGAGAGCAGGGCTTCGGCGTGGCGGTCGTGGATGCCGTGCGGGACAACGGTCAACCGATTTCGTCGACGTTGATTCGCACGGCGATCGCCCATGGAGACCTGGACTCCGCGGCGCGCTGGTTGGGACGGCGGTACAGTATTCGGGGCACGGTCGTGCGGGGCGCGGGACGCGGCAGGACGATCGGCATTCCGACGATCAACCTCGCGCCGCCCGATTCGAGAAAGCTGCTGCCGCCCGACGGCGTGTATGCGGTGCGGGTAAAACTGCAGGGACGGGGGAAGGGGGAAGGGGCGATGTTCGGCGGGATGATGAATCAGGGCCCCCGGCCGACATTTGGTGAGCAGGCTCGCACGCTCGAAGTGCATTTGTTCGATTTCGACGGCGAGCTGTACGGAGAAACCGTAGACGTGGAATGGGTCCGTCGCCTGCGTGAAGTGCAGGCGTTCCCGTCCCGCGACGCGCTGGTGGCGCAGCTCGAGCGCGACCGCCAGGCGGCGCGGGCGACCCTCAACCGGTAGAGCGAGGCGATGGGGAAGATTCGTCAGCGGCTATACGTCATCGGCGCCTTGATCGTCGTGAGCATCATCTCATTGGTGCCGCGCAACGTCAAAATGCGCGTCCGCGATTCCGTCAGCGGAGCGATGAAAGACACGACCGTGCGCCGGGTGCCGATCAACCTGGGGCTCGACCTCCAGGGCGGCATTCACCTCGCGCTCGAGGTGGACCAGTCCAAGGGGCCGGTGCCGGACTGTGCCGACGCCATCCAGCGTGCCGAGCGCGTGGTGCGCACCCGGATCGACGAATTCGGCACGACCGAGCCGGTCGTGCAGATCCAGGGCCGTTGCCGTCTGATCGTGGAGCTCGCGGGCGAGAAAGATCCCGCCCGGGCCAAGAGCGTGATTCAGCGGACCGCGTTCCTCGAGTTCCGCATCACCGACATGAAGAATCAGTTCAAGGATGCGCTGCCGCAGATGGATGCGGCGCTGCGCCGCGCCGGCATCAAGTCGCGCGGCGCCGCGCCGCCGTCGGCCGTGTCGCAGCTGTTCGGCGGGGACTCGAGCAAGGCGGAGCGCGATTCGACGACCGATGCGAACACGCCCGGCGTGCTGTCGTCGCTGCTGTTTCAGGGTCAGCTCCCCGGCGAGTATCTCGTGCCGGACGAGCAATGGCCGCTGGTAGACAGCCTCATCAACCGGCCCGACGTACGCGCGGCAATGCCGCGCGGCATCGATCTGCGCTGGGGCTCCCAGTCCGAATCGCGCGGCGCGCGTGCGTATCGCGCGCTGTACGCGGTGGAAGCCCGGCCCATCATTACCGGCGAAGAGCTGGTCAAGGCCACCGCGCGGCGCGACCCGGTGACGAATCAGTCGATCGTCCCGTTCCAGCTGAGCCATCGTGGGGCCCGGAAGTTCTCCGATGAAACCGCGCGCCACATCAACGACTACATGGCGATCATTCTCGACAGCCGCGTCCAGGGACAACCGCCGGTGATCCGCGGCCAGATCGGCGCCAACGGCCAAATCGAGCTCGGCAACAAGCCGCTGCAGGAAGCGAGCGACCTGGCGCTCGTGCTGCGCGCCGGCGCCCTGCCCGCGCCGCTCAGCATCGTCGACGAGCGCACGATCAGCGCATCCCTGGGAGCCGACTCGATTCACGACGGCGTGCTGGCAGGCATCGTCGGCGTGGTGCTCGTCGTCGTCATCATGATCGGCTACTACCGGCTGTCCGGCGTCCTGGCCGTCGCGGCGCTCACGCTGTATTGCCTGTTCACCCTGGCGGGCCTGGCGGCGTTCGGCTTCACCCTGACGCTGCCCGGCCTCGCGGGATTCGTGTTGTCGATCGGCATCGCGGTGGACGCGAACGTGCTGATCTTCGAGCGTATCCGCGAGGAGCTGGTGCACGGCAAATCGCTGCGGCTCGCCGTCGATGATGGCTTCTTACATGCGATGAATGCCATCGTCGACTCCAACGTGAGTACGATCCTGACGGCGCTCATTCTCTACGCGGTCGGCACCGGCCCGGTGCAAGGCTTCGCCATCACGCTGATTATCGGCATCATCGCGTCGATGATCTCGGCGATTTTCGTCGTGAAAACCCTGTTCCTGATCTGGCTGAATCGGCGGCCTGACATGGTCACCCTGAGTATTTGATGATCAGACTCTTCGCGAACGCGAACTACGACTTCATCAAGTGGCTGCGCTGGGCGTTCTCGCTCACGGGCGCCATCATGCTCGTCGGCTTCCTCTTTCTGGTGACCCGGGGCGTCAACTACAGCATCGAATTCACGGGTGGGACGCTGGTACAGGTCGAGGCAGCGCACAACGTGCCGATCGCCGACATCCGCGCCGCGCTCGACAAGGTCGGGCTCAACGGCGCCGAGCTCAAGAATTTTGGCTCCGACACCTCCTTCGTGGTCACCGCGCGGATCGGCGCGGCGAGCGCGGAAGGAGAGGCCGGGACGCAAGCCGTGGCCGACGCGGTGGCCCGGGCGTTCGACCAGAGCGTCGGCGCGGGCCAGTTCCGGATCGAGCGGCGGGAAGCGGTGGGTCCCAAAGTCGGCAGGGAGCTGCAGGGAAAGGCGCTCCTCGCCATCCTGTTCAGCTTCCTCGTGACCCTGATCTATTTGGCCGTCCGCTTCGAGTGGCGCTTCGGCCTCGCCGCGATCGTCGCTACGGCCCACGACGTCGTCGCGACGATCGCGTTCATCAGCGTGATGCATCTCGAGGTCAGTCTCGTCGTCGTCGGCGCGGTGCTGACCGTGGTTGGATACTCCCTCAACGACACGATCATCATCTTCGACCGCGTGCGCGAAAACCTGCGCAAATACCGGCGCCAGAATCTGTACGAAATCCTCAACCTGTCGATCAACGAAACCCTGCCGCGCTCAGTACTGACGCACGGCACCACGATCGCAACCACGCTGTCGCTGCTGGTCCTCGGTGGCGAGGTGATCCGGCCGTTCGCCTGGGTCATGTCGTTCGGAATCTTCACGGGCACGTTCTCTTCTATCTATATCGCGGCGCCCGTGCTGCTCTGGATCGAGAAGCGCTGGCCGGGTGAGGATGCGCGCGGTGCGCGGACGTTCGGCTCGCGGGCACCGGCGACCCCGTCGGTGCCGGCAACGCCACCGGCCTCCGCCGCGTCCCCGGCGTCCGCCCCTCGAGCCCCGCAGCCCGCACGGTAGGACACGCCGGTGGCGTGTCCCTACCTTGTGGATACCCACTGCCATCTCGGCGATGCCGCGTTCGATCCCGATCGCGACGCCGTGCTGGCCCGCGCCAAAGCCGCGGGGATCGGCCACGTCGTGGTGATCGCCGAGTCACTCACCGCCAGCGAGTACGTCTGCGCGCTCGCCAACCAGCCCGGCCTGTCGGCGACCGCGGGGGTGCATCCTCACGAGGCGAGCACGTGGTCCGATGCCACGGGGGCGCGCGTTCGCCAGCTCCTCGCGTCGGAGCCGGCCATCGTGGCGGTCGGCGAGACGGGACTCGATTACCACTACCAGCACTCGCCGCCCGCGGCGCAGCGGACCGCGTTCGCAAAGCAGCTCGAGCTCGCGCTCGAGTTCGGTCTGCCGGTCGTCGTCCATGCGCGTGATGCCGACGACGACATGGCGGCCATGCTCCGGGCTCTGCCCGGGACGTTTCCCGTTGTCCTGCACAGTTTTTCATCGGGCGACGCCGTCTGGGAAGCGGGGATGGCGATCAATGCATATTTCTCGTTCAGCGGCATGATCACCTTCAAGAATTGGACGCGCACCGATCGCGTCACCGCCTGTCCGCCCGACCGGCTGCTTCTCGAGACGGACGCACCCTATCTCGCGCCGGTGCCGCATCGCGGCACACGCAACGAGCCGGCGTTCGTGCGCGCCGTCGCCCAGCGGGTCGCGGCACTGCGCGGGGAGACACTCGAGGTGCTGACACAGCGCACCACGGAGAATGCCCGGCGCTGCTTTGCAGCAATCAACGGCCGCGTCTCACGCATCGACTCCACCCTATGACCGCCACCGCCACCAAAGTCCCCTCCGACATCGCTATCGCGCAGGCCGCGAAACTCCGGCCCATTCGCGATGTCGCGGCCGAGCTCGGCTTGTCGGACGACGAGCTCGAGCTGTACGGGAAGTACAAGGCGAAGATTTCGCTGCGCGCGCTGCAACAGCGCTCCGCCAAGGGCCGGCTCGTGCTCGTTACCGGGATCAATCCGACCCCGGCAGGCGAAGGCAAGTCCACCGTCACCGTGGGCGTCACCCAGGCGCTGCGGCGGCTCGGCAAGAACGCCATCCTGGCAATGCGCGAGCCGTCGCTCGGTCCCGTGTTCGGCGTGAAGGGCGGCGCGGCCGGCGGCGGTTATGCGCAGGTCGTCCCGATGGAAGACATCAACCTGCATTTCACCGGCGATTTCCACGCGATCGCGAGCGCGCACAACCTGCTGTCCGCGATGCTCGATGCGCATCTCCATCACGGCAACGCCCTGGGCTTGGATGTGCGGCGCGTCATCTGGCCGCGCACGATCGACATGAACGACCGGGCGTTGCGCAACATCATCGTGGGCCTGGGGGGCCTGTCCGGCGGGCCGATGCGCGAAGAGCGCTTCGTGATCATTCCCGGCTCGGAGATCATGGCGATTCTCGCGCTGGCCACGGGAATCGAAGACCTCGAAGACCGCATCGCGCGCATCATCGTCGGCCTGCGCCCGGACAAGACTGCCGCGCGCGCCAGCGATCTCAAGGCGCAAGGCGCCATGACGCTGCTCCTCAAGGATGCGATCAATCCGAATCTCGTGCAGACGCTGGAGGGCGGTCCGGCACTCATTCATTGCGGTCCGTTCGGCAACATCGCCCACGGCTGCAATTCGGTGGCGGCGACGAAGCTGGGACTTGCGCTTTCGGACATCGTGCTGACGGAAGCAGGTTTCGGCGCCGATTTGGGCGCCGAAAAGTTTTTCGACATCAAATGCCGGTTCACCGGGCTCAAGCCGGAGGCGGCGATCATCGTCGCCACCGTGCGGGCGCTCAAGATGCACGGCGGCGTGAAGAAGGATCGGCTGGCGACGGTTGATCCCGCCGCGGTGCAGCGGGGTTCCGAGAATCTCCGTCGTCACATCCGCAACGTGAAGAAGTTCGGCGTCCCCGTGATGGTCGCGCTCAACCGTTTCATCACCGATGCGGATGAAGAGGTCGAAGTCGTTCGTGCGGTCGGCGCGGCGGAAGGGGTCGAGGTGGTCCGCTGCGACGTGTGGGAGAAGGGCGGGGAAGGCGGCGTCGCGGTCGCCGAGTCGTTGCTCGGTCTCCTCAAGACGAGTAAGCCCGCGTTCAAGCCGCTGTACGATGAGCGCCGCCCGATCCGCGAGAAGATCGAAACGATTGCGCGCGAGATTTACGGCGCCGGTGGCGTCTCCTTCGCGCCGGCGGCGGACCGGGCGCTCGAGCTGCTCCCCAAGCTGGGCCTCGGGGACACGCCCGTCTGCATGGCGAAAACGCAGTACTCATTCTCCGACGATCCTACACAGCTCGGCGCGCCCACCGGGTTCACGCTGCATGTGCGCGACATTCTCCCCTCCGCCGGCGCCGGGTTCGTCGTGGCGCTCGCGGGTGACATCTTGACGATGCCGGGACTTGGCAAGACTCCGGCGGCCGAACGGATTCGGCTACTTCCCGACGGCACGATCGAGGGACTGTTCTGATGCGTATCATTGCGACCGACGCCGCCCCCAAAGCGATCGGCCCGTACAGCCAGGCGATCGCGACCGAGCGCTTCGTGTTCACGGCCGGCCAGGTCGCGCTCGACCCCAAGAGCGGCGATCTCGTGGGCCGCACGACGGCGGAGCAGACGGAGCAGGTCTTCGCCAATCTCGAGGCGGTGCTGGCGGCGGCTGGAACGTCGCTCGCGAAGGTGGTCAAGACGACGGTGTATCTGGCGGACATGGCCGATTTCGCGCAAATGAATGAGGTGTACGCGAAGCATTTCGGCGCGCACAAGCCGGCACGCTCCACGGTGCAGGCGGCCGGTCTTCCCAAGGCGGCACGCGTCGAGATCGACGTGATCGCCGTGACGCAGTAGACGGGGTAATCGCGGGAGCGGATTGGGTCTGGTGGCCTGACCAGTCTTCAAAACTGTTTGGGCCCTGAAAAGGGCTCGGTAGGTTCGATTCCTACACGCTCCCGCCACCGCCGTTAATTGCGATTGCAACACATGCGCCGTTCCCGGTGTATCGCATCGATCCCGGGAGGCATCGTGAGAGTGGTTCGATTCCTGTTCGTCATCGCCGTGATCGCGGCCTGCACCGGCACAGTGAATCCACCGCCACCGTCCCCGGTCCCCGGTCCCCGGTCCCCGGTCCGCCGCCACCCCCGCCACCCCCGCCACCACCGCCGCCGCCTCCTCCTCCTGGGCCGCCCGCGCTGCAGTCATTGGGAACGTTTGCGAGCCCGGTGTATCTGACGTCGCCGCCGGGCGACACCGCGCGCCTGTTTGTCGTGGAGCAGGGGGGACGCATCCGCGTGCTGCGTCACGACACGTTGCTCGCGGCGCCGTTCCTCGATGTGTCGACGAAGATTTCGTCAGGAGGTGAGCGGGGACTGCTCAGCGTCGCATTTCATCCTGACTATGTGACGAACGGGCGCTTCTACGTCTACTTCACGAATCCGGCCGGCGACATCCGCATCGTTCGCTACAACGCCGCGACAGCCGAAACCGCCAACGAGGCGAGCGCGGATACGGTCCTCAAGGTGCCGCATCCAGGGCAGAGCAATCACAATGGCGGCCAGCTGCAGTTCGGTCCCGACGGCAAGCTGTACGCGGGGACCGGCGATGGCGGGGGCGGTGGCGATCCCGACGCGAATGGGCAGAACACGCATGCCCTGCTTGGGAAACTGTTGCGCCTGGATGTGGATGGCGCGAGCGGCTATGCCATTCCGCCTGATAATCCATTCGCCAGCGGTACGGCAGGTGCGCCGGAGGTCTGGTCGTACGGCCTCCGCAATCCGTGGCGCTTCTCCTTCGATCGCGAGACCGGCGATCTCTATATCGGCGACGTCGGCCAGAATCTCTACGAAGAAGTGGACGTTTCATCCACGGCGGATCTCCGCGGGAAGGGCCTGAACTTCGGGTGGAACGTGATGGAAGGGCTGCATTGCTACAACGCGACCACCTGCAACCAGGTCGGAAAGACGCTGCCAGTGATCGAGTACTCGCATGCGAGCGGCGCGTGTTCGGTGAGCGGCGGCTATGTGTATCGCGGCACCAAGATCGCCGTGCTCGTGGGCCAATACCTCTACAGCGATTACTGCGCGAGCTTCGTGAGGAGCTTCCAGTTCTCAGGCGGTGTCGCGACCAACACGCAGGCTTGGCCGTCGTTACAGCCCTCCGGGAGTGTCAGTTCGTTTGGACAGGACGCAAATGGAGAGTTATACATCTTGACGTTGAATGGGGCTGTGTATCGGATAGTTCCTGGACCCTGAAGCAAGAGCCTCGGAGGACCCATGGCTACGGGGCAATGGGCTCGGTTGCGCCCTTCAGAAGCTGGCCACCTGCGTCGCGGCGCGTGGTATCGTGTGATCCGGCTCACGCCCGTTGA
>WNGB01012238.1_pt1 | contig 11677 bp, 12 predicted proteins | sample 5400681 | NCBI WGS metagenome assembly WNGB01 (sample SAMN13153367, study PRJNA577476) | soil metagenome | isolation source: 115 cm soil or saprolite under grassland replicate 2 | place: USA:California | collected 2016-06-15 | reverse complement strand
CCGCCGTCGACGGCCGGCCCGCCGGCGTGCTGGCGGTCGCCGACACCCTCAAGGCCGACTCCGCCCAGGCGGTGGCCGCCCTGCAGGGTCTCGGGGTCGAGGGGGTGATGCTGACCGGCGACAACGCCCGCACCGCCGCCGCCATCGCCCGCGGCGTCGGCGTGGGCCGGGTGCTGGCCGAGGTCCTGCCCGAGCACAAAGCGGCGGAGATCCGCCGCCTCCAAGGGGAAGGGCGCCGGGTCGGCATGGTCGGCGACGGCATCAACGACGCGCCCGCCCTGGCCCAGGCCGACGTCGGCCTGGCGATCGGCACCGGCACCGACGTGGCGATCGAGGCCGCCGACATCACCCTGATCTCCGGCTCGCTGGCTGGGGTGGTGACCGCCATCCGCCTCAGCAGGGCGACATGCGCAAACATCCGCCAGAACTTGTTCTTCGCGCTGGTCTACAACGGCATCGGCATCCCCATCGCCGCCGGCGTGCTCTACCCGATCGCCGGGATCCGGCTCAGCCCCATGCTCGCCGCGGCGGCCATGGCGCTGTCGTCCCTGTCGGTGGTCAGCAACGCCAACCGGCTGCGCCGCTACCACAGCCCGCTGCTGCCTCCCGCCGCTAAGGCGACCGTCGACCCGCGGGTCGAGACCGGATCGCAAGCCGGCAGCTATGACCACACCCAGAACGGCGACGGCCACCAGCACCAATGCGCGCCCGCCTTCGACACCGACCCCCACCGCGACCAGGTGCTCACACACTCTGAGCGGACAGGAGAAGTGTGATGGCTGACGCAGCCTATGGCCTGTGGCCGCTGGTGGTGCTGAACACCGCGCTGTTCATCGCCTTCGCGGTCAGCTTCTTCCACCCCCGCACCTCGCGGGACTGGCGCGCGATGGGCGCCTACTCGGCGTTCCTGGTCGCGCTGTTCACCGAGATGTACGGCACGCCGCTGACGGTCTACCTGCTGGGCAGCTGGCTCGGCTCGCGGTTCCCCGGGCTGCGCGCCACCCACGCGGGCGGGCACCTGTGGAACGATCTGATCGGCTGGCGGGGCGACCCGCACCTGAGCCCCTTCCACCTGGCCAGCTACGTCGCGATCGGCGGCGGGTTCTGGCTGATCGCGGCCGCCTGGCGGGTCCTGCATGAGGCCGCCCGGTCCGGCCGGCTGGCCACCACGGGGCCCTACGCGCGCGTGCGCCACCCCCAGTACGACGGGTTCCTGCTGGTCATGATCGGCTTCCTGCTGCAGTGGCCGACCATCCCAACCCTGGTCATGTTCCCGATCCTGGTGGTGGTGTACGCGCGGCTGGCCCACGCAGAGGAGCGCGAAGTGGCCGCCCGGTTCGGCAAGGCCTGGACCGACTACGCCGCCCACACCCCCGCCTTCATCCCACGCCGGCACCCACCCACGCCACCGCGCCATGGCGGCTCGCCCACGCGGCCGGACACGTTCGCGGCCAGCCGCGACCGAGGAGCGTGACCGGCACGAAAGTAGCGCTCGACTGGGGGCGTCGGGCATGGCTCGATTCCGTTCGGGAACCGCAGAATGCGACCGCTCGTCGCTACAGATCGTTTCGGCGCCGTCGTTCCAGGTTCCGCCGGCGCAACGCGCGGTTGCGCCGCGCTCGCCGGTGCAACTCCTGCGCCTCCTCGTCTCCCAGCACCTTGGCGGCCAGGTCATCCTCCCGTCCCTCACGAGGAGGTGACTGACGGCCCGGCAGGCGGTTGACGCGGAGGATGAACAACATCCCGAGCACGAGGAACGCAAGCGTTGGCAGGAAGTAGAGGATCGACCCTCCTCCGCGAGCGAGCACGATCATCGCCAGGCTCCTTCCCGGCCGAGAACCGCCAGCTCCGACGATACGCCCTGTCCTGGCTCGACCAGATCCAGCGCCAATGGGTGGGCTCCGCCGCCTTCTGGGCATATGGTAAGGAACATATGTCGCCAGCGGCGGAAAGAGGCGCTCATGACCAAAGTCTCGCGCTTCGTCGTGTCCGTGTTCGTCGTACTCTGGGTGCTCGTCGTCGCCGGATCGGCACAGGCCGACCCGGCACCGGCACCGGCGACGCCGGCCGCGGGACCTGACCCCCACAGCCAGAACATGAAGCTGCTGGCTTCGTCGCCAAGGACCGGCACCACCAACTCCGACATCGCCTTCTGGGGGCGGCTGGCCTACCAGGGCAACTACAACGGCTTCCGCGTGGTCGACATCGCGGATCCGGAGCGTCTGCGGGTGCTCGCCGATGTGGACTGCGGCTCCGGACAGGGAGACGTCACCGTCTGGGCCAACCTCCTGGTCCGCTCGGTCGACTATCCGATGACGGAGCGTTCGTGTGCGGGTGAGCGGTCGCCGGACCCCACGATCCCGGGACAGTTCGAGGGCGTCCAGGTCTTCGACGTCTCCAACCCGCGCAGCCCGCAGCTGGTGAAGCTGGTGGACACCGACTGCGGCTCGCACACCAACACGCTCATCCCCGACCTGGCCCACGGGCGGGTGCTGATCTACGTCCTGTCCTATTTCCTGCTCCCGGGACCGACCTGTGGTGACGGCCGCGAGGCCAACCCGCTGCACGCCAAGTTCTCCATCGTGAGCGTCCCCTTGGCGCATCCGCAGGATGCGGCGGTGGTGGCCACGCCCGCGATCGACGCCGAGCCGTTCGCGCTGGACGGGCTGGGGCCGACGATCGGCTGCCACGACGTCGGCGTGTTCATGCCCTTGCGGCTGGCCGCGGTGGCCTGCCTGAGCGAGGCGCAGCTATGGGACATCTCCAACCCGCTCGCCCCCAGGGTGCTCGCGCACATCCAGGAGCCGGTGGCGGGCTTCGAGATCTGGCACTCGGCGACCTGGACCTGGGATGGCAGGTACGTCATCTTCGGCGACGAGTCCGAGTCCGGCTCCTGCCACGGCGACCCCTCCGAGATGGACGGGCGGGTGTGGTTCTACCGTGCAAGCGACCTGCGGGCCGGTGTGACGAGTCCGGTTGGGTCGTTCCTGATTCCCCGTGATCAGGGCGAGGAGTACTGCTCGGCGCACATGTTCAACGTCGTCCCCGTCAAGGACCGCTACCTGCTGACGTCGTCGTGGTATGGCGGCGGCGTCGACGTGATCGACTTCACCGATCCCGCGCGCCCCAGCGAGATCGCCTACTACGACGTCGAATCCCCCAACCAGGGCTCGTTCTGGGCCGGCTACTGGTACAACGGCTTCATCTACGGCAGCGACATCCCCAACGGGTTCGACTCCTTCCTGTTCAGCGGGCCGCAGCGCGCCGGCGCCCAGCGGTTCGGCCACCTGAACCCACAGACCCAGGAGACCTCGCTCCACTAGCGCACCAAAGCCAGAGCTCGGGCGGGCGAATCCCGCCCGAGCCTGATATGTGCCGCGATCGTTCCCCAGATGCCCGGTCCTACGGATGGGCGCGGCACTCCAACCTCTGGGCTGTCAGGCTGACGCGCCACCCGCGACTGACGACCCGATCGGGTCCTGTCGCGCCCGGACACGCGTCCCGAGGGCTGCGGTCAGAGGGCCGGTCGCCCTTCCCGCAGGAGCGAGATGACGAGGCCGACGAGCGCGACCAAGGCGGTGCCCGCGGCGATGAGCCGCAGCGCCTTGAGGCGGGTCAGCCAGCGCGCCGGCTCGGCGGCAGCCCACATGCTTCGGTGATGGAGATACCCGAGCAGCCACACAACGCCGCCGAGCGCCAGGACTGTGAGTCCGGCGAGAGGGTCCACACGGACCAGGATCCCGCCGAGCGCCAGGAACGACAGGCCTGTCCGGCTCCACGCCAGTACCGTGCGTTCCCTGGCCAGACCAGGATCGATGTCCTCCATGTCGTCCGGGTGCGTGGCGGCGTCTGAGCCCATGATGCGCCGACTGCCGCTCACGGGCCGTGACCCTGGGTGATCAGCACCAGCACCGCGGCGGTGGCGGCGACGGCGGCCACCAGCAGGGTGAGGAGCCGGGGCAGGTTGGAGGAGGGCAGCGGCTGGCCCAGCCGCAGGGCGCGCTGGTTGCGGGCCCACTGCCGGTAGCTGGTGAGGGACAGCACGACCCCCAGGACGATCAGCGGCACCCCCACGATGTGGCGTCCCCCTGGGATCCCGGGGAATGGGGGGAGCAGCTGGGTGATGGCCAGTCCCGCCACGACCAGCGCCACGGCCGTGCGGTTCCACGCCAGGAAGGTCCGCTCGTTGGCGAAGGTGAAGCGGGCGTCCGGCTCGATCCCGTGTTCCTCGCGCGTGGCCTCACGCATCGCTTGCCTTGCGGATCCAGAACACCAGCGCGCCGTCCTCCTCGCCGGAGGCGAGCAGCTGGTTGCCGGTGTCCTCGGCCCAGGCGGGGATGTCGGCCAGCGCGCCGCGGTCGGTGGCCAGCACCTTGAGGACCTGGCCCGGCTCGAGCAGCCGCATCTGCTTGCTGGTGGCCAGCACGGGCATCGGGCATAGCAGGTTGCGGGCGTCGACCACCCGGTCCTCTCTGATTGTCTCCATGCGGGTCGCACCTCCGAGCCGCGTCGATGGCGGCGGTCAGATGAACAGGGTCACGTGGGAGCGGCGTGCCTGTGACATGAACGCGGCCGCGCCGCCGAACTCGACCCCGTCGATGAAGTCGCTCTCGTCGTAGCCGAACACCTCCATGGTCATCTGGCAGGCGATCAGCCGGACGTCGACCTCCCTGGCGGCGTCGAGCAGGTCGCCGATGGTGGCGACGTTGTGGGCGGCGAAGCGGGAGCGCATCATCCGCGTGGCCAGTGGGACCATCCCGGGCAGGGAGGAGACGATGTCGGGGATGGGCATGGGCATGGGCATTGCAGGGTTGCCGACCGGGTCGACCTTCAGCTTCCTGGCGGAGTCCTTGTGGATGATGTTGAGCCCGTAGAAGGTGAAGAAGATCGAGGTGTCCATGCCCGCCGCCGCGGCGGTGGTGGCCAGGATGAGCGGCGGGTAGGCCCAATCGAGGGTTCCCTTGGAGGCGATGATCGACGCCCGCCTGGTCCCCGGGTCGCGTTCGAAGGCCTGCTCCATCTCCTCGCGGACCATCCTGCGCACGTCGTCCTCGGTCAGCCCACCTGGGGTGGGCTGCTTTGCGGTCTCAGCGTCCTGCAGCATTCGCCGTCACCTCCTGGGTCGCCCGTTCCAGGTCGAGGAGCAGGGTCCGGGCGGCCTCGGCCCTGTTCCGCCAATGGCGCCCGATCTCGCCGAGCGTCGCCTCGGTCTCCCGGTGCCGCGCCGCCCAGCCGGCTGCCTCGTCCGCCAGCCAGGCCAGGGTCGCCCGAGGGTCCTGGTCGACTATCGAACGCAGCGCGAAGGCCCGCTCGCCCATGCGCAGCCCCAGGCCGAGCGATGCCGCCGCCCGGCCCAGGTCCCAGCGGGTCAGGATCAGGCCGCTCCGCACCGGGGCAAGCAGGGCGCCGACCAGCGCGCTGGCGTCCTCGCCGGCCTCGGGGAGCCGAGGAGCGTCGCGCAGGTGCAGGGGCGGGGTTGCCGGTGGCTCCAGGTCGGCTGCCTCGGCGAGCAGTGTGCGCTGCAGCAGTTCGGCCCAGGCGGCGTGGAACGGCGGTGCCGCGCTGGCCACCGCGCGGGCGTACGCGACGGCCCAGGTGAGCAGGTGCTCCCACAGCAGGGCACGGCGGGCCTGGCGCCACAGGGCCTGGCGGGCGGGATCCCGCTCGCCGTCCTCGGCCTCCCCAAGCGTGGCGTACAGGCCGAGCAGCGCCGCCAGGTGGTCGGGCTCGGGCGGCGGAGTCAGGCGCAGGGCCCGCCAGAACCCGGCGACCCGGTCGGCGGCCTCGCCGCCGAGCATCCCGTCCGCTCCGAGGTAGACCGAGGCGTAGGGGACGAGCTGGAAGCCGAACAGCTCGGTGTGGTCGGCGGCGTCGATCCGGCCCGGCAGGCGCAGGGCCTCGGCGACGGCCACGTGGGCGGCCTCCGGCGGCTCGCAGAGCACCCCAAGGGCGCGGAGCAGCTCAGGCGTGGCCGGCATCGAAGGTTCCTTCCGGCAGGCGGTAGGCGGCCGTGCTCGGCTTCAGCGGCCGCATGAGCCAGTAGGGCCGGCGGGTGTGGTCGGGGGAGTGCAGGTCGGCGCGCCGGGTCAGTGCCAGCCAGCGCCGGTACGCCTGGTGGGCCTTGGCGGTGTCGACCGTGATGTCGCCGTAGGCGTCGCCCGGACCGGCCTTGCGGACGCGTACGGCCTGGTGCCAGCAGTGCTGGCCGGAGATGGGGTCGGGGTGGACGGGGAAGGTGAGGTTCTGGTGCACGCCGACGTCGGTCCACCAGATCCGGCGGGTGTCGGGGTCGGCCGACTGGTAGGGGCCGACGCCTCGGTTGCGGGACATCGCCCAGCCGCGGTCGCCTGCGGTGAGGTCCACGGTCGCCATCATCTGGCCCGGGCCGTGGTCGCCGAGCTTCCAGCGGCCCATGTGGTGGCTGCAGGCCGCCACGCCGGGGCGGATGCCCTCGGTGACCCAGGCCTTGACCACGAAGTGGCCGATCTCGGTCTCCACCCGCACCAGGTCGCCCGGCCCGATCCGCAGGCGCGCGGCGTCGCGGGGATGGATCCACAGGGGGTTGGTGTGGGCCAGCTCGTTCAGCCACTTGGCGTTGGCGCTGCGGGTGTGGACCTGCACCGGCAGCCGGAAGGTGGAGATCAGCACCATCTGGTCGGGCTCGAGCTGGCTGGGGTGGACGTGGCTGCGGATGTAGCCGGGCAGGGCGTGCTCTGGCCAGCCCCACTCGGCCAGCGTCTGTGACCAGAACTCCAGCTTGCCGCTGGGGGTGGGGAACCCGCGGCACACGGTGCCGTCCACCAGTACCCCGACCGGTCGGCGGCCCTGCGGGTCGGGCTCGGGGGTGGCCATCGGCACGAGGTTGGGGGAGTCGGGCTTGGGCGCTCGGGAGAACACCCGCCCGTAGCGGCCCACCGCCACGTCGGCCAGTTCCTCGGGCGGGACCTCCTCTTCGAAGACCCGGCCGACTCCCGCGCGGATCTCGAAGGCGCCGTAGCGGCGCATGTACTCCAGGGGGGTCAGGCCCTGGGCCGCGGCGGCCTCGGGCAGCCCGGGGACCGACCGCTCGAAGATGTGCCCGTAGTACTCGTCGACCCCCAGGCGCTCGCCCGGGTGGCGTCTGGACTCGTGGTGCCTGCGGATGCCGAGGGTGCCGTCGGGGTCGATGCGCCAGGACAGCTCGATCCAGAACTCGTTCTCCTCCCACACCTGGCCGGGGTTGACCTGCCGGGTGTCGGTCACCTGCTCGCCGGTGCGCTCGCGGGCGGCGCGCAGCACCGGCTGCCGGAACGCGACCCACTGGGCGTCGTACTGCTCGTAGGAGTGCAGGTCGTGGCGCTCGGAGCCAACCCCCATGGGCAGCACGTAGTCGGCGAAGAAGGCGGTCTCGCTCCAGGTCGGGGTGAGGGCGACGTGCAGGCCGACCAGCCGCTCGTCGCGCAGGACCTCCATCCAGGAGAGGCCGTCGGGGTTGGTCCACACCGGGTTGTAGACCCGGGTGAAGTACACCTCCAGCCGGCCGCGGCCCTCCTTGAGGAAGTGGGGGAGCAGGAACGACAGCTCGTTGAGGGCCAGCGGGTACTCAAGCGGCCAGGTCAGCTCGTTCCAGACCGGCGGGTGGGGCGGGGTGTGGATGGGCCTGGGCACGAACTTGTTCCAGGCGTTGGGGTAGGTGCCGCCCTCGGTCGCCACCGCCCCGAGCAGGCAGTTGAGCAGGAACAGGGTGCGGGCGACCTGCCAGCCGCCGAGGTTGCCGGCCGCGGCCGACCGCCAGCTGTGGGTGGCAAGCCGCGTCCCCGCCCCGGCCACCACCTCGGCCACCTCGGCCAGCGCGCCGGCCGCCACGCCGGACTCGCCGGCGGCGAAGTCGAAGGTGTAGCCCGCGTACAGCTCGCGCAGGGCGGCCTCGAAGCGCTCGAAGGTCGGCTCGGTGCCGGGGTGCTCGGCGGCCAGGTACTCCTCCCAGTTCCACCAGCGCCGCACGAACTCCCGGTCGTAGCGGCGGGTCTGGATCAGGTGGTTGGCGATGGCCAGCAGGATCGCCGCCTCCGAGCCCGGCTGCGGCGACAGCCACCAGTCGGCGTGGGTGGCGGTGTTGGACAGGCGGGTGTCGAGCACGATCAGCTTGGCGCCCTGCTGCTTGGCCTGCATCACCCGCTGGGCGTGCGGGTTGAAGTAGTGCCCGGACTCCAGGTGGGCGCTGACCAGCAGGATGACCTTGGCGCCCGCATGGTCGGGGCTGGGCCGAGGTCGTCTCAGAGCTGCGCGCTGGCGGCGACGACAGCCTGGTCGCCGGTCGCGACCCCGCCCGTGCGGACCGGGTGGTGGACCTCCTTGAGCCTGGCGGCGCCAGCTACCGTGCCGCGCTCGCCAGCGTCGACGTGGTGGTCAACGCCGCCGGTGTCGAGGACCCGGCGCTGGCGGCGATCGCCGCTGAGCGCGTGGCGGCATTCGTCGACATCACCGCCACCTCCGCCTACGTCGCCGCGCTGGAGCGGCTTCGGCCACGTCGGCCGGTCCTGGTCAGCGTCGGCCTGGCGCCCGGGCTGACCAACCTGCTCGCCGCCGCCGTGCACGAGGCCGAGCCCGGCCCGATCGACATCGCGCTGCTGCTTGGTGCGGGAGAGCGCCACGGTGCGGCGACCGTGCTGCTTGCCGGCCTGACCTGGATTCCCGGGGGGTGTCCCGGGCGCCGCGGGGCCTGCACCCTGCCGGGGACGGACCGGTGGCTGGCGCTTGCCTGCGCCGCCGGTGGCACGACGCGATGGGCAGCCGGTCAGGGTCAATCGCACGCCACGGCAGTGATGACCGCCGTCGCGGCCCGCGCCGCGATTGGGCTACCGGCCGCCGTCCATCACTTGCACACGGTGCTGACCATCGCCGACGTGCCGGCCGGGCGCGGTATCGAGCTGGCCACGGCTGGCTGATTGCCACGGCCGCCGGCCTGCCCAAGCGCGCGTGCTCGCTGAGCGGGAGCCGAAGGGCCTGAGACGGCAGGGTCGTTGGCCCGTATGCAATACCCCAGTAGGGTATTAGGCTGCCATTGCAGGTGGCCCAGACCACCACATGGAGGTGTGCCATGCGCCGGGTTCCGCTCGCTCGCCGCAACCTGCTCGCCGAGCCCCGCCGCCTGGTCGCCGGCGTGGTTGGGATCGGCCTGGCGCTGATGCTGATCCTGCTGCTGGGTGGCCTGTGGGCGGGCATCCAGAAGCAATCGGCCCAATACTTGGACGCAAGCCGCGCCGCGCTGTGGGTGGTCCCGCCCGGCACCCGCACGCTGTTCGCCGAGGGCACCGAGCTGCCCACCAGCACCCTGCGGACGGTGCGGGCGACTCCTGGGGTGGACTGGGCGGCGCCGGCGTGGGGACTGTTCGCCATCTTGAACCTGCACGACGCCAGGGCGGCGGTGGTGCTGGTCGGCTCGACCCCTGGCGAGCCGGGCGGTGCCTGGGCGCTGGCCGGCGGGCGCGCCCCGGCCGCCGACGGCGAGGTCGCCATCGACCGCGTCCTGGCCGCCAGACACGACCTGGGGCTGGGTGACCGCCTTCAGGTCGCCGATCGCAGCTACCAGATCGTCGGGATCACCCGCCACGCCGGCTTCATGACCGGCTACGTGTTCGCCACCCACCGGGCGGTCGAGACCCTGCTCGGCGCCCCCGGCAAGACCAGCGCGATCCTGGTCGGCACCGCCCAGCCCGCCGCGGTCCGCGCCCGGCTGGCCGCCAACGGGCTGGCCGTGCTCGATACCGCCCAGTTGCGCCGCACGGCGATCGGGCTCAACACCAAGGTGTTCGGCCCGCCGCTGAAGTTGATGGTGGCGATCGCGTTCGCCGCCGGGGTGCTGATTGTGGCGCTGACGGTGTACGCGCAGGTGGCCGAGCGGCGCCGCGAGTACGGCATCGTCAAGGCGCTGGGCGCCGGCAGTCGCCGCCTTGCCACGCTCGCCCTGGCGCAGACCCTGGTGCTGTCAGCGCTCGGCCTGGCCGCCGGCGGGGTGCTGCTGGTCGCCGGTCGGGCGCTGCTGGCCTGGCTGCGGCCGCAGTTCGAGGTGGTGATGACCCCTGGCCTGCTTGCCCAGGCGGTCGGTGCGGCGCTGGTGATGGCGCTGCTGGCCGCGATCGTCCCCGCCCGTCGCCTGGCCCGCCTGGACCCGGCCACTGCCTACCGAGGTGCGTGACCATGGCCACAACCACTCCCATCCAGAGATCACCATCGTCCGGCAGGAACGATAGGCCGCTGGCCACAGCGCTGCTTGGTGGCGCGGCCATGGCGGTCGCGCTGGTCGCCGCGCTGACCGCCTGGGCCGCCCGGCTGTGGGGTGGCGCCTGGCTGCCGGTGCTGATCCCCTTTGCTGTGGTGTTCCTGGTTCCCGCCTGGGGGCTCGTGTGGCTGTGGACGTCCTCCGACGGCGATGACCGGGCCCAGGCACCCGACGCGCTGCTGGGCCGGGTTCTGTTCGACCGCGGGGTGCCGCTGGCGCGCCGCAACCTGTTCCAGGACCGCCGCCGCCTGCTGCTGTCGACCGGCGGGGTGGCGGTCGCGCTGCTGCTGGTGCTGGTGCTGGCGGGCGTGTTCGCCGGCGCCATGCGCCAGCTCACCGGCTACATCGACCACACCCAAGCCGACCTGGTCGTCTCCCAGGCCGGCGTGCGCACCATGCACATGAGCGCCTCGGTGCTGCGACCCGACATCGCCGACCGGGTCCGCGAGCTGCCTGGGGTCGCCTGGGCCGAGCCGATCCGCTACACCACCGGCATGCTGAGCTCCCCCGCCGGCCAGTCCGCCAGCTATGTGATCGGCTACGACACCGCTGACCGGCACGCCGGCCCCCGGCTGGTCGCCGGCCGGCAGCCCGGCACCGCCGGCGAGGCGGTCGTGGACGAGCGGGCCGCCGACCAGCTTCGCGTCCGTCTGGGCGACCGGGTGCGCCTGCTCGGCCAGGCGTTCACGCTGGTGGGGCTGTCGAGCGGTGGGACCAACATCGCCAACACCACCGCGTTCATCCCCACCGACGACTTCGCCCGGCTGCGCGGCCCCACCCAGGCCTACGTGCTGGTCGGCGCCCGCCCCGGCGTCCAGCTCGGCGCGCTGGCCGCCCGGCTGGAGGCCATCCCGCCCGGCAACACCGTGCAGACCCGCGCCGAGTTCACCACCCAGGAGCGGCGCCTGGTCAGCGACATGAGCGCCGACGTGATGCGCATCATGAGCGGGATCGGCTTCGCGATCGCGCTGGCGGTGATCGCGCTGACCTTGTTCAACGTCACCGTTGCCAAGACCCGCGAGTACGGGGTGGCCAAGGCACTCGGCGCGCGTCCTGGCTGGCTGGCGGCCACGGTCGCCGCCCAGGCCGCCTGGTCGGTCGCCCTTGCCCTGGCCGCCGCGACCGCCCTGGCGCTGCTGCTGGCCGTGGCGATCGGCCGGGTCAACCCGGCCCTGGCGATCTGGATCGCCCCCGCCAGCGTGGCCCGCACCGGGCTGGTGGCGCTGGGGGTCGGGATGGTCGGCGCGGTCCTTCCCATCCGGCGGGTGCTGCATTTGGACCCCGCCGCCTCGTTCAGGAGGCCGACATGACCACCACCCCGGCAACCACCGGCCAGGCCCCGGTCCTGCACGTCACCGGGCTTACCAAGACCTTCGGCCAGAGCGAGCTTGCCGTGACCGCCGTCGGCGGCGTCGA
>WNGB01015278.1_pt1 | contig 11678 bp, 11 predicted proteins | sample 5400681 | NCBI WGS metagenome assembly WNGB01 (sample SAMN13153367, study PRJNA577476) | soil metagenome | isolation source: 115 cm soil or saprolite under grassland replicate 2 | place: USA:California | collected 2016-06-15 | reverse complement strand
AAGCTCATGCTCGTTCCGGGCAGGAAGCGCTGCGGATTCGCGAGCCACTTGTCGAGGCTTGCGTCGTTCCACGCGACGCCCGATTTCTTCATCGCGTCGGAATAGCGAAGGAAGTCCTCGACCGTGCCGGCCTTGCGGTTCCAGATGTGGGCAAGGCTCGGGCCGGTCATGTGCTCACCGGGCTGGACCGTGTGGCAGGCGATGCACGCCTGAAAAACTTTCGCGCCGCGCGCCGCATCGCCGGCGGCCCGCGCTTCAAGGCCAAGGACAAGTCCGGCGGTCAGGATTCCATACCGACACGCGTGCACGAAGCGGTTCATGGCCAAGTCTCCTTGTTGATTTTCATGTTGCGATGTCGCGTTCCGGCCTTGCTGCGGCTCGTGCGAGGTGCAACACGGCGACCGGGATCACTATCCACTGCGCGAGAGGCGACAGGCCCGTGCCGAGAAACGGGACGACCGGCATTAGAGCCGAGTAGGCCCAGCTTTCGCGCCACACCGTGTTCATCGACTCGCTGAAAATCGTGTACGCCAGGGAAATCGCTATCATGACGAGCGTTACTCGACGGATTCTCCACGTCTCCGGCCGGCCCGCCCGCGTCGCGATCAACGCAAGCATCAGCGCGCACAGGCCGATGAGGACGTCGCCGGCCGTGCAGTGCACGACGGCGAAGGCCTGATATTGCCATTCGCGCTCCCAGACGTCGTAGAGAGGAAGCTGCGCGGCTTCCCACGCGAGGTTCAAGGCGGCAAACGGCGGAACGAAACGCACGACGATCCACGTCCAGGCGTCGCGCGATCGGAACCACGCGGGTGCGCCGCTCACCGCCGCGTTTCCCGCGATTGCGCCAGCATCTCTTCCCTGACCTTCGCGACTTCGCCCGACCAGTGGCTTTCGATGTAGGCGAGCACGGCGCGGATGTCCTCGTCGGAAATTACCGGGCCGAAGGCGGGCATGTCGCTTGGGTAGCCTGTCGGCGCGTACGGCGGCACGAGGCCGTTCTTGACGATCGCGAAGAGCACCTCGTCCGGGTGGTGCCAGGTGTGCCCGGTGTCGTCGTGCGGCGGGGCGGGCAGGCGGCCGTTCGGGAGCCGCACGCGCCAATTCGGCTGCCCTTCAAGCCGTTGTCCGTGGCAGCCGGCGCAGCGTTGCTCGTAGACAACGCGGCCGCGGACGAGCTGCGCCGGGTCGCGCGCGTCGATGCGGAGCTCCGGGTGCGCCGATGTGAAGTAGAGAACAGCCACGGCGACGGCCGCGAACACGGCAAGAAGGACGAGATAATTTCGCGGCACGCTATGCGCGGACCGAGTAGTTGCGCATCATCCCGGCGTCCCCGTGCTCGAGCATGTGGCAGTGGTACGGAAAAAGGCCGGCGTAGCGGCTGAAGGGCGCGAGGATCTTCACGCGCTCGCCGGGGAGTACGAGCACCGTGTCCTTGAGTCCCGCGTCAACGATGCTTTCCCGAAGCTCGGTTTGGCGGCCGGAGGACGTGCGGTCCAGTGCGGTCCAGCACCCGGAACTGCGCGCCGTGCAGATGCATCGAATGCGGCATCGCCATCATGCGGGAGGTGTCGTTCGCAAATTCCCAGACCTCGCTCGTGCCGAGCTTGACGATCTCGTCGTCGGCGACGCCGTCCATGTCGAAGGTCCTGCCGTTGATTCCCCAGCGCATCATCCCCATCGTCAGGCGGAAGGGGCGCGGCGAGCCGAAGTTGACCGTTTCCTCTTCCTTGGGAGGCGGAAGCGCCGAGAGGCGCTCGGGCAACCGTGCGGAACGGCCGTCGCGGCGGTCCACGCGGATTCTGAAGACGTCGAAGGCCGCGCCGCTTGGCAGCTTGCCCTGCCGCATCATTCCGCCCATCATCCCGCCCATCGGGTCTTCGAACGCGAGGCTGCGCATCGCGAGCGTCGCGCCCACCGACCGATCGCTGAAATCGGCAAAGAGATCGATTCGCTCCCCGGGCGCCAATGTCACCGCAGCGCGACGCTCGGGCCGCTCCAGGAGCCCGCCGTCGGTGGCGATGATCGTGAGCGGCGTGCCGTCGCCCCACGCGAGCCGGTAGATGCGCGAGTTCGAGGCGTTGAGCAGCCGCAAGCGATAGGCGCGGCTCGCGACCGGGAAGACGGCGTCGCGGCGGCCGTTCACGAATATCTCGTCGCCGAGGAAACCCATCATCTCGCTCATCATGCCCATCATGCCGCCGCGTATGCTCCCGCCCATCATGCCGCGCCCCATCATTCCTCCGCCCATCACGCCGCCACCACCCATCATCCCGGAGCCCGCGCGACCGCCGTCGCCTTCTTCCGAAATGTAGGCGAGCTGGTTGTCGCGACCGAACGTGCGGTCCTGAAGGACGATCGGAAGGTCCGACTCGCCCTGCGGCAGGCGCAGGCCTTGCTCCTCCTCGTCGCTGACGAGGAGCATTCCCGCAAGCCCCATGTAGATCTGCCTGCCGGTGATCCCGTGCGTGTGCGGGTGGTACCAGTACGACCCGGCGCGGTTGATGACTTGGAACTCATAGACATACCGTTTGCCCGGCCCCACGGCGTAGCGCGGATGGCCGTCCATCGCTTCCGGAAGATGCAAGCCGTGCCAATGCACGATGGCGGGATCAGCCAACTGGTTATTGAATTCGATCCGGACGCGTTGCCCCTTCTTCAGGCGAAGCGTCGGCCCGAGGTAGCCGCCCGGCGAAGGCTGCACGCTCGCGCCGTCGCCCTTCAGCACGCGCGCGCTGAAGCGCCACACCCCGGTCGGCTTGCCGGACAAGAGCTGTGTTTCGCTGCGCGATGCCGTCAGCGCGAGAATTAAATCGGGTTCGGAAGACTTAAGAGACGCGGCCCGCACCTCGCCTGCGAACGAATCGAGCAGCGCGCCCGAGGCGGCAAGCCAGGCGGCCGATCCGGCCGCGTAGCGTAGAAATTCCCGCCGGCCTGTTACGCATTCATGAGTCATCGCGCTTTCCATTCTCCCGTCGGTTCCGCAACTCGAAATCTTGGTATACATCACCGGATCACTTTGGACGCCGCCAACAAGCGATCGATGAGGTCGCTATAGAAGCTGAACAGGTCTTTTGCGTTGTCGCTGCCACCGATAGTGGTCGGCAGCACTACTATGGGAAGCTTAGTGCGTTCTGCGAGCCATTCGACAGCGTGCCCGTCGTTGTATTTGGAGCGGACGATCACGTCGGCGCGCTCGCGCTGCAATGTCGCCACCACTTCTTGCAGGTGCGGAACGGTCGGCTCCAAACCCGGTTTCGGCTCCAGCACCGCAACTTCGCGCAGCCCGAGCCAACGGCTCAGATACGGCCACGCCTTGTGGTGTTCCACAAGTCCGAAACCTTTCAGGGGAGAAGCCGACTGTTCCCAGCGCTTCATCGCTTCCCGCCAACGCACCGAAAACGTCTTATAGCGCGCTTGAAAGTAAGTCTCGTGAGCCGGGTCGATTTGAGCCAAGCGTTCGGCGAGTGCCTTTGCAACGATCAAAATGTTGCGTGGATCGCCTTGGATATGGTGATTTCCTTGGACGTCGATGTGGCCCTCAGCACGATCCAATCGCTTGGGAACCTCGAGTTTCTCGACATAATCCCCCGCCACCAGATAACCCGGTTGCCCGGCCTGAATCCGGTTATTTCCTGATTCGCGCAGCAGGATCGGCAACCATCCTTCCTCGATTCCCAGGCCGGTGCATATCAACAGATCGGCGTTGCGCACCCTCGCGATCAAGCTGGGCCGAGCTTCGATACGATGCGGATCTTGGAGGCCGGTTGTTGCGCTGTAGACCGTTACCATTGTTCCGCCCAATTCCTCGGCCAGAGCCGCCCACTCCGGCTCGCAGGCCAATACGCGGTGGGCGAGCGCGTCCCTCATAAAAACAATCAGCAGGCTTGAGAGCGCCCAAACCCATATTTTTCTTCTCGGTACGTTCATGTCTACCGGCTCAATTCTTAAACAGCGGTCGAATCCTTGACTCCAATTCGTCAACGCTGAACGCACCAAGCTTGGCGAGAACCGCTTGCCCGCTGCGGTCATAGATGACGCTGAAAGGCAGCGCGCCCGCGCTGTTGCCAAGCGGCCGCATGATTTCGACTGCTTCGAAGCCGCCGATCAGCAGCGGGTAATTGACGCCGAACTCGCGCGCAAAAGCACGCACTGGATCAGGCCGGTCGATCGCGAGGCCCACGATCTGAAGGCCGCGGCTCCCGTACTTGTCTTCGATGGCTATGAATACGGGGATTTCCTCGCGGCAGGGCGCGCACCAGGTCGCCCAGAAATTGACGACGAGAACCCGTCCTTTCCACTCGTCGAGGTCGCGTTCGCGACCTTCGAGATCGGGAAAACGAGCCGTGAGCAAGCCGCTTGATGTCGCTCCCGCCGCCTGCTGCGGAGCACTCGGGGCGTGATCTTCGGCTCGCCACATAAGCAGTGTGGCACCCAGGGCAAGCGCACCCCCCAGCGACGCCGCGACTGCCGTGCTCAGCTTCATGTCACAACAGCCCGAGCCTGTCCAGCGTGGCGAGGAATTCGTCCGGCCCCTGATAGCCGATCACGCGCGCCGGCAGCTCCCTGCCGCCGCGATCGAAGAAAACGATCCCGGGAGGACCGAACAGGCCGAAGCGCTTGAGCAGCGCCGCGTCATCGGCCGTATTTTGAGTGACGTCGGCCTGAAGCAAGACGATCTGCGACATCTTCCGGCGGATGCGGTCGTCGCTGAAGGTGAAGCGCTCCATTTCCTTGCAGGTCACGCACCAGTCCGCATAGAAGTCGAGCATGACCGCGCGTCCTTGTCCCGCCGCGGCGGCGACGCGCGCGTCGAGCTCCGCAACGGTCTTGATACGCTCGAAGGCGGTCGCGGAGCTTTCGCCGGAAGGGGTGCCGGCGCGGAACGCGCCGAGAGGCTGCAACGGATCGCGCGCGCCGGCGAGCGCACCCGCAAGGAGCGCCGCGCCGACGAGCAGTGCGACGACGCCGGAGCCCTTCGCAAATTTGTCGAAGCCCGACGCCTCCGCCGGCAGCGGATCGAGCGCGTGGAGATACACCGCGCACATGATCAGCAGCAACGCCCACAACGTCATGTGAGCGGCGAGAGGAACAATCGGCGACACGACCCATATCGCTACCGCGAGCAGCACCACGCCGAAGAAGCGCTGCACCGTCAGCATCCACGGTCCCGCCTTCGGCAGCAAGGTTCCAGCCGATGCGCCGACTGCGATCAACGGCGCGCCCATGCCGAGCGCGAGGAAAAACAAGGCGGCGCCACCCAGCACGACGTCGCGCGTCTGGCCGATGTAGAGCAATGCGCCGGCAAGCGGCGCGGCGATGCAGGGGCCGACTAGGAGCGCGGACAGGACGCCCATGACCCACGCTCCCGCCGCTCTTCCCCCGGGAACGCGGTGGCTGACCGCGGTCAGCCAGGCTTGCCAGGACTGCGGCAGCCGTAACTCATACAGCCCGAACATGGACAGGGCGAGCAGCACGAAAAGCGCCGAGAAAGTCCCCAGCACCCACGGCGTCTGCAATGCGGTCGAAAGCAGCGCTCCGGTCAGCCCGGCGGCGACGCCGGCGAGCGTGTAGGTCAGCGCCATGCCGAGTACGTAGGCCGAGGAAAGATACAGCGCGCGCGTTCGAGTGAGCTTCGAGCCGTGACCGACGACGATCCCGGAGAGGATCGGGATCATCGGCAGCATGCACGGCGTGAAGGCGAGCAGAAGCCCGAAGCCGAAAAATCCCGCGGCGATCAGCCAGAAGCTTCCGGACGCAAGGAGCCCGGCGGCTCCGTCCGGATCGGCGGCGGGGCCAAGCAGCGCGTCAGGCACGACCGACGCGTTTGGAGTCGAATAGCTCGCCGCCGGGGAGCGCCCGAGAAGCGATGAAAGAGCGGAAAAGCCTCCCGCTGAATCCCCCATCGCCACCTTGAGCGTCCGAGTCTCAGGCACGTAGCAGACACCGATGTCGGAGCATCCCTGCGAGCCGGCAAGGAGCGTCACCTGTTTCGCGCCGGGCGCCAGCGCGACCGGCGCGCGGATCTTCACCTCGTCGCGAAAGATCTCGGTCTCGCCGAAGATCGGGTCCTTCTTCATGTGGCCGGGCGGGAACTGCGGCTCGCCGAGCGCCGCGCCCGCGGGCTCCGTCAGTTCGAACTTGAAGTTCTTCCGGTAGAGGTAGTAGCCGGGAGCGATGCGGTAGGTGATCTCGAGGGTCGAAGGATCGAGCGCGCGCGCGGAAAACCGGAATGCTTTGTCCGGTTCGAGCAGCTCCTGTGCCGAGGCGGCGCTTGCGAACAACGCCCAAGCAGCAAGCGCCGTAAGGATTCCCCGCAGCACGCTCATCCGCGGCCTCGCCTCGAGCGCGAAGATCGGGTCGCTCATCGCGTCTCGCCCTGGGCTGCGATCTGCTTCCAGGTTTTTCCCGCGTCGTTCGACAGGTATACATCGCGAGTAAAGGTCGCGATGGCAACCTGCCTGCGGTTCACCGGGTTCTGGGCGATGTAGGCAACGGCGTCCTTGGTCATCGCGGGAATCGATATCGGCTCGGCCTTTCTCGTCTTCAGCGCCAATCGGGTGAGCGTCGCCGCGTTCCGATAGGCGCCGAACCACAGGTGCGCGCCGTCGAGGTCGAACGCGACGGAAGTCGCCTGCGGGCCCGTCGCCGCGGCGGCGAAGTCGTCGCCGTGATTTTCCGAGACGTACACGCCCGACTCGGTTGCCGCAGCGAGCACGCCCGCGCGGCTCGGGTGCACAGCGAGCGCCGCGATCCTTCCCGACAGTCCCTTGACACCGCTCGGCTTCCAGGTTTTTCCCTCGTCGGACGTGTAATAGATCCCCGGCTGCGGCATGCGCGAATTCGGGACCGGCGCGTAAACGTAGACGATCCGCGCGCCGTAGCTCGCCGCCATGACGTGGAAATCGGCTTCGCCCGTGAGGCCGAGGTGCTCCCAGGTCTTGCCGCCGTCCCCGCTCTTCAGAAGTCCGAATGGATTGCGCAGCGACGAACCCGGGGCGGGATGGCCGCTGCTGTACAGGGCCCCGCGCGTCGCGGAGAAACCCATGAAATCGTGCTCCGGTCCGGGAGCCTTGCTCCAGCGCCCTTCGCTGTAGATCGCCATCCCGACGTGGCTCGGAATGAAAAGCTGCTTTCCGTCAGCGCTGTAGGAGAGCCCATGGACGTGCATCAGGGTGACGCCCGAGTCCGCCGCCGCGGGAGCGGCAAGTGCCGCGAGCAGCAGTGCGACGCCGGGCCACGAACGCGAAAGTTTTGTTCCTATCATTGTCGGCACCCTTTCCTCTTATCTTCCGTTCAGCGGCGCGCCGCGAGCCGCTTCTCGATTTCGGCGGCGGGAATGGCGCCCGCAACGCGGGTCCCGTCCTCGAACACGAGCGTCGGTGTGGCGAAGATGCCGCGCGCTTCGGCAAACTTCTTGAGCGACTCGATCGGATGCTTACAGCTCGTGGTCCCCGACGGGTTCACGCCCCTCAAGACGGCGTCGCTCCAGGCCTTTCCCCGGTCGGCCGAGCACCAGATGCGGATGGATTTGTCGGTAGCGCCCGGGTGAATGCTCTCGAGCGGGTACAGCAGCACGTACATCGTCATGTTGTCGACGCGCACCAGTTCCTGCTCCAAGCGCTTGCAGAACGGGCAATCGGGATCCTCGAAGATCGCCACGCGCCGCTTGCCGTCGCCCTTCACGATCTTGACGGCTTGATCTAGCGGCAACTGCTCCCATGGGATACCTTTCAGCTTCCCCAGGCGCTCCTCGGTGAGGTTGCGTCGATCCGCGGCGTCGATCAACTCGCCTCGCAAGAGATAGTTGACCTCGGCGTCGGTGTAGACCAATTGCCCTTCGACGAATACCTCGTACAGTCCCGGCAAGGGCGCCGGAGCAACGCTGGTCACCACCGTCCCGGGAAACCGGCGTTCGAACTGTTTTTTCACCGCGGCTTCGTCGGCGCCTGCGTCGATTGCAATAGACAGCGCGAAGCACAAACCGACGCGGAGCAGCACCATGTAGAGCCACCGAGGGCCGGCGGCCCACGCTACGCCGCGCCAGCGAACGTATACGGGCGCGCTCATGATGGAATCTCCGGGCGCGGTGGCTCGGTCGCCTGCGCCTGCGAAGGACTTTGCGCGGACCGCCCGGCGTTTCCGTTTCGAGGGGTTGCACCCTCGCCCTGACAGGACTTTTGTCCGCGCATGGCGCACATTCCGAGCGCGCACATGGCGATGCAGGGAAGGACCGAAACAACAAGCGGCGCCAACCCGGCCGCCACCACCCAGTCCCATCCCGATGCAAGGCCGGCGATCACGACGCCGATCCCGAGGCCGATCAGCGCCCAACGCTTGGTCGGCATCCACCACTCGGCCCGAGAAACCTTCCGGGCGGACACTTTTCCGGTTGCGCTCGCTTGGTCCATATCGATCTCCTGTGTCTCGCTCAGATATGACTAGCCCTGCAACAACAGTTTGATGTCGTGGATCATGCCGCTCACCGTTCTTCCCGCTCCCATGACGAGACGCGGACGGCCCCGGCGATCGATCACAAAGATAACCGCCGAATGGTCCACCGTGTAATTGCCCGACGCATTCGGCGGCTGCGGTGCGAAGAACACCTTGTACGCCGCGGCGACCTTGGCTGTCGTCGCGGGATCGCCGTACAGACCCAAAAACCGCGGATCGAAGGCCGTAACATATTGTGCCAGCACCTTTTGCGTATCCCTTGCCGGATCGACGGTGATGAACAGGATCTGGACTTCGTCGCCTCTCGCGCCGAGTCGCTTGACGGTTTGCGCAAGCTCGGCAAGCGTAGTCGGGCACACGTCGGGGCAATGCGTGAATCCGAAGAACACCGCCACCACCTTCCCGCGGAAATCCGAAAGCGACCGAGGATGACCGTTGTGGTCGGTCAGTTGAAAGTCGCCCCCGATCTCCACGCCGGTGATGTCCGTGTACTCGAATTCCGTTTTAGTGCAGGCTGCAGCGATCGCTGCGAACCCGAACACGACCGGTATTCGCAGGAGTACCAGGCGCCGGCCGAAGTCAATGCTCATGCGCCGCCTCCGTGGCCAGAGATTTCACGGGCGCCCGAACCGTCATCGCGAAGGCGCTGCCGTCGAGCCGACGGAAGTGCAGCTTGAGCGTCACTTCCTCACCGGGTCTTAACGGCCGCTTCATGTCGACAAACATGATGTGGGTCCCACCCGGCTCGAGGGCGACTTCCCGTCCGGCGTCGATCCCGACGCTTTTTAGCTCGCGCATCTTCATCAACCCGTTCTCCATCGAGATCTGATGGAATTCCGCCGATCGGGCGACGCCGCTGTGCACTCGTACCAGCTCCACGCGCTGTGTGCTGTGTATGCGCATATAAGCGGCGCCGACGCTTTGTCCGGGCACGGTCTCACGCACCCATGCATCGCTCACTTGCACCGCGTTGTCGGCCCCGGCGTTGACCCGCCCAGCGAAAAGCAGCAACAGGCACACCGCCCAACTGGCGACCGCCGTGCGCCGGTGGTTGAATCGAATCGGGTACGTCGTTCTCATCGCATCAAAGTAGTCCAGGATCGTGATTCCGCTATTCGGCTCGCAATCCAGGACGAGACGGGTGGATTGCGTGCGTGCGTCGAAGGACGCCCTAAGACGCCTTGTCCCGTCATCAACGGGAAAGAGGGCGCAGCGCGTGCCGCGGGCTGTGCGCGGGAGGTATTTCTAGGTTTTGAAGCTGCAGAAGAGAACGGACAAGCTAGGTCGGTCGACTAGAAGTCGTTGATCCGTTCTCGTCGGGGAATCGTTCCGAGGATAAAAAATGGTCTGCCGAAAAGGCCGGTAAAACCCCGTATAACCAGCCTGACTTGCCGCCAAGTGCTGGTGGCTGGATTTCGCCGCGCAGAGGCTTGCGTTCTCGCATGGCGGAGCGGTATGCGCAGCGCTATCTCCCCCTCCTGCATGCGGACAGCACTCGCCCATTCCCGAAGCATCCTCGCAGGCGAGGGGGGCAGGCGAGGACCCTGCCGGAGTGGCCGCTACGATGCTTTCTGCGGCGCGCAGGGTTATGGGCCCAAGCAATCCGAGGCCCAGCGCGACCATAGCGCTAAGGCGTACAAGGACACTCATGGCCAAGGAAACGACATGACGGGGTGTTATCCCCGCTTAGGGTAGCCTACTTGGAAAGAAGTTCAAAATCCGAGCAGGTATGCGCTGCGCACGCTCCGCCGCTGAGCGGCATAAGGCGGCGACGGCGTAATCGCGGAACCACGCGAGCGCCCGGCTAAACGCCGGGCCTTTTTCTTGGCGGAGCGTGCGCCGGCTCAGGGATGCCCGGCGTTCAAGCCCGGCAGCGACCATTCCTTGACCGGCATCGGTCCGGTGATCGCTCTGCCTAGAGCGGGCGCCTCGAGCGCATAGAGCCCGGTGTCGCTCGCGACCCAGATGATTCTCCGGTCCCACTCGACGAGCACGTTGTCCACCGTGCGGTTGTAGCTGTTCCATTTGTCGAGCTCTCCGCCTTGCGGCGGGATGAAGTACGCCACGATGCGCGGGTTCTTCGGGTCTCGGATGTCATAGCACTGCAACCCGGCATTGAAGTGCGCATAGCAGGTGAAGTTGGGGTCGGGCCTGCCCGGCGCCTTGATGTGCGGCGGATTGTGCGGCCCGAAGCGCCCGCGCTTGTCGCAAAAAGTCTTGTAAGGCGCTTCACGCGGCGGCGTCGGCACCGGCAGCCGCGAAATCGCCTTCGGCGCGGCGGGATCGCGCACGTCGACGATCCACGAGGGCACGTAGGTCTCGTTGCAATCGGGGCTGAGCGTTTCCGGATTGGTGATCACGAAGCCGCGGTCGAGCCGCGCCACGTCGATCGTGTGGAAGGCGATCGCGGTGCCGCGCGTGTACTTGTAGTCGGGCGTGAAGCGGCCGAGGAGCTTCGGGTTGCGGATGTCCGACAAGTCGTGGATCAGCATGCCGAAGGAGCCGTAGGCGCTGTAGCCGAGCTTGCCGCCGTCTTCCACTTTTTTCGGAACGTACATCGGACCGTGCAGGCTGGTGAACGAGACCCTGTCGCCGTGTTCGCGCCAGGCCTTGTACTGCGCTTCCTCGCCCGTGCGTTGCCCCGACACCCACCATATCGCGACTTGCTTCGGACTGGCGGGATCGGACACATCCACCACCATGATGCCGTTGGTATGCCAGCGTATCGGGCTTTCCATGTTGATGAAGCTGTCGTCGGGCGCGGTGTCGAGATAGGCGTAGTCGCCGCCGTCGTAATAGTTGCGGTGCGTCCCCGAGCCGGTCTGGATCTTGCGCTTGGGATCGCCGCCGTCGGTGGAGAACTCCGAGAGCAAAACGATGTTCGCCGGGTCGGTCGCATCCCAGATGCGTATGCCGCGCAGGCCCGGCCCCTGCTTGGTTTTTTCGATCAGGCTCGGATCGTCGTACTTGCCGTTCGGCGCCGTCGCCGTGGTCGAGGTGATCGGCGACGAAGCCCCGGTGACGAGGATCCATTTGCCGAGCTTCTTGTTGTAGGCGACCTGCAATTGCGAGCCGCGGAAAGCGCCGTGCTTCACGAGCTTCGGCGCGCGCGGGTCGCTGACGTCGATCACGTCGCCGTTCTGAAGAATCAACCGGCGCGGGCCGATCGCCATCAGCTGCAGCTTGTGGCCGCGTTCCTCGCCGAGCTGGAACACCCCGAGCAC
>WNGB01012235.1_pt1 | contig 11678 bp, 8 predicted proteins | sample 5400681 | NCBI WGS metagenome assembly WNGB01 (sample SAMN13153367, study PRJNA577476) | soil metagenome | isolation source: 115 cm soil or saprolite under grassland replicate 2 | place: USA:California | collected 2016-06-15 | reverse complement strand
CGAAGTGGTCGACGGTCTGCCGTGCGTCTCCTGGCAGGACGACGATCGGATCCCGCGCCTCTCGCGGGGCGGGGACGCGCGGCCGCGGTCGACCCGGTGGTTGCGCGGGATCGTCCTCCACACGACCAGAGGGATTCCCGGCGGCAGGGACAGGCGCGCGCAGAAGATCGTGCCCGGTCTGGGGGCGGACCGGGGCAACGACATCAGAGTCGCCCAGTTCTGGTCGACCGACCCGAAGCAGAGCGGCGCACATCTGATCGTGGACCGCGACGGCTCGATCGTGTGCACGGCCGACCTCGCGCTCGAATGCGCGTTTCACGCCGGACCGGTCAACGACGTCTCGATCGGTATCGAGATCTATCAGGGGAGCGACGCGGAGATGTTCGCCGATCAGCTCGCGGCGGTCGTGCGCCTGGTCGACTGGCTCACCCGGCGATTCGGCATCCAGCGACAGATGCCGCATCGCTACGCGGGCGGTCCGGTCACGCGACTGGCGGCCGGCGGGCGCAACGTCGTCGGCGTCTACGGCCACCGCGATGTCACCGCCAACCGCGGCTCCGGCGATCCGGGCGATGCGATCTTCGCGCTCCTGGACGCGGCGAGCTATGAACGGCTGGACCTCGAGGCCGGCGAGGACCGACAGGTGTGGAGGCAGCGGCAGAGGATGCTGATGGCCGAGACCGGTACGACCGTCGATCTCGACGGCATCCCGGGTCCGGGCACGCGCCGGGCCATCGCCGCGACCGGGCGCGCCGCAGGGATGTGGGTGGCGCGCCCGGGCGACTGATCGTGCGGAGCGAGCTCTCGCCGAGGATCCCCTTGACGCCGCGGCGCGTGCGGTTATGGTCCGCCAGAGACAGGTGCCGGTCCAGGGGGACGGGCGGGAGGAGGGTTCATGGCAACGCCGGCGAAGCCGACCATCGAGACTTTGCGCGCGCAGGTACGCGGCGCCGCGATCACCGGGGAGGACCCGCGCTACGACGAGGCGCGCAAGGTCCACAACGGGTTTTTCGACAGACGACCAAAGGTCGTGCTGCGGGCCGAGCAGACGGCCGACGTCATCGCCGGGGTCAACTTCGCGCGCGAGGCGGGGCTGGCGCTGTCCATCCGCGGCGGAGGTCACAGCGCGCCCGGATTCGGGACCAACGACGGCGGCGTCGTGATCGATCTGTCGCCGATGCGGACCGTGTGGGTCGATCCGGCGGCGAGGACCGCGCGCGCCGGCGGTGGCGCGACGTGGGGAGACTTCAACCACGCGACCCACGCTTTCGGCCTGGCGACGCCCGGCGGCATCATCTCGACCACCGGCATCGGCGGTCTGACGCTGGGCGGCGGCATCGGCCACCTCACGCGCGGCTACGGGCTGTCCTGCGACAACCTCATCTCCGCCGAGGTCGTGACGGCCGATGGCCGGCCCGTGCGCGCCAGCGCGGAGGAGAACCCGGACCTCTTCTGGGCGCTGCGCGGCGGCGGCGGCAACTTCGGGGTCGTCACGTCGTTCGAGTACCGACTGCATCCGGTCGTGGACGTTCACGTCGGGCTCTTCTTCTACGAGATCGCCTCGGCGCGCGACCTCTTCCGCTTCTATCGCCAGTACATCGCGGACGCGCCGGAGGCGATGGGGGCGTTCCCGGCCTTCCAGATCGCCCCGCCCCTGGAGTTCATCCCGGCCAGGCGCCATGGCGACACCTTCTGCGCCATCATCGCGCACTGGGCCGGGCCGCTCGACCAGGGCGCGAAGGCGATGAAGCCGTTCCGCGACGCGGCTCCGGTCGTCGCCGAGATGTCCGGGCCGATGCCCTACCCGGCGCTCAACATGGCCTTCGATGCGCTCTTCCCCAAGGGGATGCGGAGCTACTGGAAGGGGAACTTCGTCACCGAACTGACCGACGCCGCCATCGCCGCGCACGTCGAGCACGGCCCCAAGGTGCCCGAGGTCAGCGCGACGATGCATCTCTATCCGATCAACGGGGCGTGCCACCGGATCGGTCGCGATGACACGGCGTTCTCCTACCGCGACGCGACCTTCGCGGAGGTGATCATGTGCGCCTGGAACGATCCGGCGAAGGACGCGGAGCGCATCGCGTGGGTCCGCGACTATTACCGCGCGACCGCGCCGCACTCGGAGCCGGGCGGCTACGTCAACTTCATGTCCGACGACGACCAGGGACGCGTGACCGAAAACTACCGCGGCAGCTACGGGCGCCTGGTCGCGGTGAAGAAGAAGTACGACCCGGACAACCTGTTCCGCATGAACCAGAACATCCGCCCCGCCGGCTGACGCTTGCTCTCACGCCCGCGCCGCGCGAGGTTTTCGGCGTGACGCTCGATATCGCGCGAGTCCCGTGCGCTCCGGGCGAGGCCGAGTTCCGCGTGAGCGAGCTCCTCCTCGCGGTCTGGTTCGGTGGGCCGCGGCGCATGGAGCAGCTGAGCGACGGCCGGCTCTGGCGGGGCGTGATCCACCGGGATGGACGTCATCGTGCCGGGCGAGGAGCGCATCTTCCGCAAGAAGGACCCGGGCGAACATGTCTGCGTCTCGCTCGGCGACGGTCGCGTGGACGGCGAGGGCGTCTCACGACGCCCCGGGACGTCGACGCGCTGTTCGAAAGCGAGCGGGTGGCTTCGGGGCCGCCAGGTAGCGAGGGATGCGTGTATGTTATTGTAATATCTAATGCCTACATATTAATCGGATAGCAAAATATGTAACATAAATTGCTCAATGACTCGCCGCACGATCTGCTTGCTCGCCGCGCTGTCCTTCCCCGCCGCTTGCTCCGGCTCGCACGCGAGCGATGACGACCAGGATGCCGGCGACGATGGCGCGGTCGATGCGGGCAGCGGCGATGGCGGCGGCTCGTCCGATGCGAGGCTGGGTGCGTGCGGCGACGGCCTGGTCGATGGCGACGAGGCATGCGACGACGGCAACGTCGACGGCGGCGACGGCTGCTCGGCCAGCTGCATCGTCGAGGTCGGCTGGGTCTGCCCGGAGGCGGATCTGTCCTGCGTCGCGACCCACGTGTGCGGCAACGGACTGCTCGAGACCGACGAGCAGTGCGACGATCACAACGCGGGAAGCGGCGATGGCTGTGACTCTTCCTGCACGCTCGAGCCCGGCTGGGTCTGCGCGCTGCCCGGGATCCGCTGCGCCGCCGCGCAGTGCGGCGACGGCATCGTCGCAGGCTTCGAGGAGTGCGACGACGGCACCCCGGGCGGCGGCGACGGCTGCTCGGACACCTGCGCCCTCGAGCCCGGCTCGGCCTGCGACGCGCCGGACCAGCCGTGCCGCCCGACCACGTGCGGCGACGGCGTCACTGAGGGGACCGAAGAGTGCGACGACCAGAACAACGACCTCGGCGACGGCTGCGATCCGCGCTGCCGGCGCGAGCCGCAGTGCACCGGCGGCGTCTGCCTGGCCGTGTGCGGCGACGGCGTCCACGACGCCGGCGAGGGCTGCGACGACGGAAATCTGGCGAACGCCGACGGCTGCTCGGGCACCTGCCAGACCGAGGTCGGCTTCGCCTGCGCCGACGTCGGCGACGAGGAACCCTCCACGCTGGAGGTCACGATCGTCTATCGCGACTTCCGCGGGTTCGACCTGCCCGCCGTGCCGGCACAGGGCCTGGCGGCAGGCCACCCGGACTTCGAGAACCACAACATCAGCGACCGCGGCATCGTCGAGACCGCGCTGGGCCAAGGCGGCAAGCCGGTCTACGCCGGCAACCCGACCACGCCGAGCACCGACGGCGCCGCCTATTACGATGAGTGGTATCGCGACACGCCCGGCGTCAACATGACCTACGCCGAGGGGCTGACCCTGACCCGGACCGGGCCGGCGACCTACGTCTTCGACAACGCGGTCTTCTTCCCGCTCGACGGACGCGGCTTCGTCGGCGCCGGCGCGGAGCCGGCACGCACGAACGGGCACAACTTCCACTTCACCTCCGAGCTGCGCTACTGGTTCGACTACCAGGGCGGCGAGGTGCTGAGCTTCCGCGGCGACGACGACGTCTGGGTGTTCATCAACGGGCGGCTCGCCATCGACCTGGGCGGCGTCCACGGTGCGCAGAACGCGAGCGTCGCGCTCGACAGCGCCGCCGTCAGCCTCGCCATCGCGGTCGGCGGCCGCTACGAGGTCGTCGTGTTCCAGGCCGAGCGCCACACGACAGCCTCCTCCTACAAGCTGACCTTGCAGGGCTTCCACGCCGCCCGCAGCGTATGCGACGACGAGTGCGGCGACGGCATCACCTCGGCCTACGAGGTGTGCGATGACGGGGTCAACCAGGGCGGCTACGGCTCGTGCACCGCGGATTGCCTCGGCTTCGGTCCGCGCTGCGGCGACGCCGAGCTCCAGGAGAGCGCGGGCGAGGAATGCGACGACGGGGTCAACCCGGGCGGCTACGACGGCTGCCTGCCGACCTGCCAGCTCGGCCCGCGCTGCGGCGACGGTGTGGTGCAGAGCGGGCACGAGGCCTGCGACACCGGGCCGGACCCGTCACCCAGCTGCCAGGACTGCCACTTCGTGATCGACTGAGAGCCGAGCCCGGCAGGTCAGTAGCGCGGGCTGTCGGCGCGAGGCAGGAAGGGGACGACCGGCGCGGTCACGCTGTTGACGGTGAGCCCTCCGTGCATGAAGGCCGGCGCGAATTGCGTGAAGCCGGCGGGGAAGTTGAGCACCGGCGCACTCAGCGCGTCGAGCTTCGCGATGTGCTCGGGGGCGAGCCGGACGTCGAGCGCGCCCAGGTTCTGGTCCAGCTGGTCGAGCCTGCGCGCGCCGATGATCGTGCTCGTCACCCCGGGCCGGCCCAGCACCCAGGCGAGCGCGATGCGCGCCGGCGTCGTGTCGAGCGCGCCCGCGATCGCGATCAGCTCGTCCACGACGGCGTAGGTCCTGTCGTCGAGGTGGTCCTCGGCCCACCCGCCGCGATCGGCCTTGACCTGCCCGTGGTTCTGACGCGTGTACTTGCCGCTCAGGACCCCGCTCTTGAGCGGGCTCCACGGCGTCACGCCGAGCCCGAGCTCGCGCGCCATGGGGATGAGCTCGCCCTCCACGGTTCGCTCGAGGAGCGAGTACTCGATCTGGAGCGCGACGAGCGGCGCCCAGCCGCGGAAACGCGCGATCATCTGCGCCTGGGTGACCTTCCACGCCGGCGTGTCCGAGAAGCCGATGTAGCGCACCTTGCCCGCGCGGACGAGGTCCTCGAGCGCGCGCATCGTCTCCTCGATCGGCGTGTTCCGGTCCCACGCGTGCATCCAGTAGAGGTCGATGACGTCGGTCTGCAGGCGGCGCAGCGACTCCTCGCACGCCTGGCTCAGTGATTTCCGGCCCGCGCCTCCCCCGTTCGGATCCTGCGGGAAGAGGTTCCCGTAGAACTTCGTGGCGATGACGACGCGGTTCCGCCTGTCCGGATGGCGACCGATGTGATCGCCGATGATCTTCTCCGAATGTCCGAGGGTGTAGACGTTGGCGGTGTCGATGAAGTTCCCGCCGCGATCGATGAACCGGTCGAGGATGGCTTCGGACTCCTTCACGGATGTGCCCCAGCCCAGGTCCTCGCCGAAGGTCATGGCCCCGAGGCAGAGCGGACTGACTCGCAGGCCGGAAGCGCCCAGTGTCACATAGTGGTCCAGCGGCATGGCGTCTACATAATGGGAAGTCGGTCGACGGCAAGCTCCGCCGCGCGTAGACTTCTGCGGCCACGCTTCCGGATGGCTGGCACAGCGTGACGCCGCGGATCGTGGTCGAGGACGTGAACGTATACGTCGACGACGCCGACGGCACCTACAGGCAGGCGCTCGCCGGCGGCGCCCGATCGCTCGAGGCGCCCGCCGACATGCCGTACGGCGATCGCCGCGCCATGGTCGAGGACCGCTGGGGCAACGTCTGGCAGATCGCGACGTTCAGGTCCCCGGGCTAGCGCCTCAGATAGAAGTCGTCCGTCACTTCCATCAGGAGGAGCGGCTCCGGCGCGGTCTCGGCGATCGCGTCGACGAACGCGGCGCGCGTCTCCGGGTCGTCGTACACCATCCTGGCGTCGAACGCGGCGCGCCAGGTCGCCTCGTCCGGCCACTCGGCGACGCCGATGTAGCGGCCGTCCTTCTCGCGATGCAGGCGCGAGCCGAAGCTCCCGTAGCGGGCGGTGATGAGCTCCGTCCCCCTTCGCCACGCGGCCCGGAACTGCTCGTCCTTGCCGGGATGCACGCGCCACCAGTAGACCGCGACGAACATCGCGCACCGACGAGTCTACCCTGACGCGAGTCCCCGAGGGCGGGGCCGGCGGGAGCGGACCCGCGCATGGAGCTCGAATCCTCCGCGCAGGGTCGCGCCTGTTCCGGCCTCGCCGAGGGGCGGGAAATCGCTCTCCTCCAGCGGAACCGTTGCCCCTGTTCCGCCTGGATCCGCCACGGGGCGACCAGCCGGGCCGGCGCGGGATCCAGCGTGGTGCTCGCCGCTCCTGCGCGAGCGATCGCCTACTTGCGCGGCGGAGTGCCGGCCTGCGCGTGGCCCGGCTTCTGCACCGGGCAGCCGGCATCGCTCTTTTTCGCGCGACAGCGGATGCCCGGCCGTCTCCTACCGCACACGCACTGCGAGGAAGAGCTCCCATCAAATGCGCGCCCCGACACGTCCACACCCCTTCCCCTTCACCTTTCCATTCCTGAGCCTGGTCCTGGCCTCCACTCTGATGGCCTGCGGTGGCGGCGGCGACGACGATGGCGGCCCACCCGGCGGCGACGGCGGCAACCCGCCGCCGGGCTCGGGCTCCGTCGCGCTGTCCGGCACGATCCACGCGGCCGGGGGCCAGCTCGCGGACTCCGACACCGCCGACGAGAACGCCCCATCGACGCCGAACGACACGCCCTCGACGGCCCAGCCGGTGCCGAGCGCGGTGACCCTGGGTGGACACGCCGACGAGGAAGCCGACCCGGTGGACGCCTTCCGCGGCAGCTTCGCGGCCGGACAGATCGTGACCCTCACGATCGCCGACCCTGACGAGGGCGACCTCGACCTCTACCTCTACACGTCCGCGGATCCCACCGCCCCGGTCGATCTCTCGGAGGGAGAGGGCGGGACCGAGACCGTCACCGTCCCCGAGGGCGGCGAGTACGACATCGTGGTGCTCGTCTACTCCGGCGCCACCAACTACGTGATGACGGTCGGCACCGGCGGCCCGGTGCTCGGGTCCGCCGGCGCTCTTCGCCTCACGAGCGACTTCGTGCCCGGCGAGGTGATCGTCCAGTTCGACGACGCGGCGATCGGACCGGCCGGCGGAGCGAGCGACCACCTGGCGGCGCGCGCCGCGTCGCTCGGGCTCGTCCCGCTGGCGGGCGCCGTGCGCGGTCGGCCCGCGCTGCTCGGGCTCGGCGGCACTGCGCCGGCGCGGGCCGCCGCGCTGGCGACCCTGGGCGCCGCTGCGCGCGCGCCCGGTGGCTACGGCGCGCCGTCCGACCCCGACGCCGCCGCCAGGCACGACACGCTCCTCGCGGTGAAGGCGCTGCGCCGCCGCGCCGATGTGAGGACCGCCGAGCTCAACTACATCCATCGGACCCTGAGGGTGCCCAGCGACGAGTTCTTCTCCTTCCAGTGGCACTATCCGCTCATCAACCTGCCCCAGGCGTGGGACATCACGACCGGCACGCCCGCGACCGGCAACGTGGTCGTGGCGGTGATCGATACCGGCGTGTTCCTGGCCCACCCGGACATGAACGGACAGCTGGTGGCCGGCTTCGATTTCATCTCGACCGCGTCGCGCGCGCGCGACGGGGACGGCATCGACGCGAACCCCGACGATCCCGGCGACGGGGCTCAGGCGGGCGAGAGCTCGTGGCACGGCACCCACGTCTCCGGCACCGTCGCGGCGCGCACCGACGACGGCCAGGGCGTCGCCGGCGTGTCGTGGGGCGCCAAGGTCATGCCGGTGCGCGTCCTCGGCGCCGGCGGCGGGACCACCTACGACATCATCCAGGGGGTCAGGTTCGCGGCCGGGCTGAGCAACGACTCCGGCACGGTCCCGCCCCGCCGCGCGGACATTGCCAACCTGTCCCTCGGCTGTCAGGACTGCTTCGACCAGGCCGAGCAGGACACCTTCACCGCCGCCCGCAATGCCGGGATGATCGTCGTCGCCGCCGCCGGCAACGCGAACACGTCGGTGCCGGGCTACCCGGCCTCCTACGACGGCGTCGTGTCGGTGAGCGCGGTGGACCTGAACGGCGACCGCGCGCCCTACTCGAACTTCGGGCCGGGCGTCGACATCGCGGCGCCGGGCGGCGACACGAGCCGGGACCTCAACGGCGACGGGTTCGCCGACGGCGTGCTGTCCTCGCTGGTGGACGATTCCGGCGGCACCCGCACGCCGACCTGGGTCTTCTATCAAGGGACGTCGATGGCCTCGCCCCACGTGGCCGGGGTGGTCGCGCTCATGAAGGCGGTCTGCCCCTCGCTCACGCCGGCGCAGCTCGACGCGCTCATCGAGAGTGGCCAGATGACGACCGATCTCGGATCGCCCGGGCGGGACGACACGTTCGGCCACGGCCTCATCGACGCCCTCGCGGCCGTGCAGTCGGCGCAGACGCAGTGCGGTGCGGCGCCGGCCACCGGCCTCGATGTCTTCCCGGCGCGCCTCGATTTCGGCGCCAGCGCGACGAGCTTCTCCTTGACCGCGTCGCGGCAGGGCGACGGCGCCCTGTCGATCGTCGACGTCGCGGCGGATGAGCCGTGGCTGACCGTCACGGCGGGCGCGGTGGACGCGGACGGGCTCGGCCCCTACACCGCGACGGTGAGCCGCGACGGCCTGGCCGACGGACGCTACTCGGCGACCATCCGGTTCTCGCTCGCCGGCGGCGGCGGCGTCACCGTCCCGGTCTCGATGGAGCTCGGCGCGAAGTCGGGCGCGGGCGATGCCGGCTACCTCTACGTCCTCCTCATCGACTCGAACCAGGAGACAGTGGCCCAGCTGGGCGGGCGAGGCACCGCGGGCAACTACCAGTTCGCGTTCAGCGAAGTTCCGTCCGGCCAGTACTACCTCGTGGCGGGCACCGATTCGGATGGTGACGATCTCATCTGCGACGCGGGCGAAGCGTGTGGCGGCTGGCCGACCCTGGGCGTCCCGACCGCGGTGAGCGTCGACGCGGAGGACGTGACCGGCCTCGATTTCGTCACCGGCTTCGAGGTCACCCTCGGTCAGGACATCGCGTCGACGCACGCGCCGCGGGCCGGCTACCGGCTGCTCACGGGCCCCGAGACGTTCGGAGGCGGCCGCCAGGCTCCGCCACGCTAGGCGCTAGGACCGCATCCATTCCACGAGCGCTTCGTTGACTTCGCGCGGGCGCTCGAGGGTGGAGGCGTGTCCGCACTCGCGCACGGTGACGAGCCGAGCGCCGGCGATGATGCCGGCGATCTCGGCCGCCCGTTCGGGCGGGGTGAACTGATCGCCGTCGCCGACGAGGACCAGGGTCGGGCACCGGATGGCGGCCGCGCCCGGGCGGGAATCCGGGCGCCCCATGTTGGCCACCTGCTGGCGGACGAACGCCGCAACTCCGGTCTCCGCGGCCATGTGCCGCAGGATGCGGCGCAGCGCCTCATCGTCCCGGCGCGACTCGTGGACCAGACGCGGATGGAGCTGGTCCGGGACCTCGGCGAAGCGGCCGCTCTCGGCCAGCGCGATGAGCGCGCGGCGCGACTCGCTCTGCTCCGCGGTGTCGGGCAGTGCGGACGTATCGAGCAGCGCCAGCTTCGCCACTCGCTCGGGCGCCTGGCGCATGATCTCGAACGCGATGTAGCCGCCCATCGACAGCCCAGCGAGGGCGAACCGGGGCGGAGCCGCGGCCAGAATGCGGCGCGCGAGGCCGGCCATGGTGTCGTCGCGCGTATGGTCGGCGATCGTCACCGGGCCGAAGCGCCACAGCTCGGGGATCTGTTCCGCGTAGAGGCGCGCGGACGTCAGGAGACCAGGGATGAGGACGGTCGGCGACGATTCGCTCATGGCTGCCACCACCTTATCCATATTCCCGGCCGCCGGATGTCAGATCAGCGCCGCCCTGTCGGGACGGCACCGTTCGCGGCCTCCGCGGGCCTGTCGACGAGACGCCGTGCACGAGCCCTGTTGCGGCCGGCGGATCAGGCGAAGAGCTTGTCGAGCGCGAGCCGCAGGTCCGGAAAGGCCTGCGGCGACAGCTGCTGGCCTCGCCCGATGACCTCGTGGTGGCGGTAGCGCTCCGCGTTGCTGTCCGGGTCGCGGTATACCTCGATGCACTGCGCGTCGACGTTGGCGATCCAGTACTCGGGAATGCCGGCCCGGGCATAGACGCGCGGCTTGACCGTGCGGTCCTTGCGCAGCGACTCGGAGGCGACCTCGACGACGAGCAGGGCAGTGCGCGGGTGGGGGTCCGCGGCCTTCTCCTCCTCCCGGGTCACGATGGCGATGTCGGGCTCGGGCTCGCCATAGGGCGGCAGGGTCAGGGGCAGCTGGATGCGCACGCGATACGCAGAGCCGATGGCGGGAACAACGGTCGCGGTGAACTCCGAGATGAACAGCGCGTGCCGGCGGCCTTGTGGACGCCTCTCGACCAGCACGCCTTCCAGCAGCTCCACTCGGTCATCCTCGCCGAGGATACCGGCCTCGATCATGCGGTGGTAGTTCTCGAGGGTCAGCGGAGCCTGCAGGCTCGGGTCGATGGGGTACCGCGTAGCCACCGTGTACCGGAGTATAGCCCGCGTGCCTGTACGCTGCCGATCGGTGCCTTTTCTGGCCATCGAGGGTGACTTCTCGGTCCGCGCAGGCAATCCGCGGCCGCGGGAGGCGAGCCGATGAGATAGCCTGTTTCACCGACACCACGAGGAGGAAGCCGATGAGCAAACGTCCTTGCACACGGTCGACCGGGTGGTTCGCGCCCGCGGTCCGGCGCCTGGCCGCCGCATTGATCCTCACCTGCGCCGCCGGCGCCCGCGCGGAGCCGGCCGCGCGCGAAGACCGCGATCCATCCGGACTGCGCGGCAGCGCCATACCCGGCTATCCGGATGTGCTCGGCGAGTACATCCACATCCCGGGCGCGCGAACCACCGGCGCGCCCGCCGCGCTCGACACCGCGGCGTTTCTCCGCGTCCGCAGCGCGCTCGATGGCCTCCACCCCGCCGGCGCCGACGCGGTGATCGTGGCCATGCCCGGCTTCAGCAGCATTCCATCGCACTGGCTCTACCTCGCGGCCCAGCTGGTCCACAAGGCCAACCAGACGAGCTGCGGCCGGCGCGGCTGCCGGGTCGAGGTCTGGATCGTGGACCGGCGCGGCAGCAACCTCGAGGACACCGTCGGCCTCTGGCTCGGGCGCGTGCTGCGATCGACCGACGTGGCGCTCGACTACTACTTCGGCGCCTCGATCATCGGCTCCGATCCGGACATGCCGGGCAAGTTCCCGTCGACGCCGCCGCAGTTCCTGACCGGCCGCCCCGACTCCACCTTCCGCCCGCTCGAGCAGGCCGACGTCCCGTTCATGTCGGAGTGGGGATTCGAGACCTACGCGGGCGACGTGGACCGGATGATCGACCTCATCCACGAGCGGCACGGCTCGCGCAACATCTTCCTGGCCGGGCACTCGCAGGGCGGCGGCTTCGTCTCGGCGTATGCCGGACGCCTGCGGCCGGACGGCCGCCGCGGCAACGACATCTTCGCCGGGCTCATCTTCCTCGA
>WNGB01027423.1_pt1 | contig 11679 bp, 13 predicted proteins | sample 5400681 | NCBI WGS metagenome assembly WNGB01 (sample SAMN13153367, study PRJNA577476) | soil metagenome | isolation source: 115 cm soil or saprolite under grassland replicate 2 | place: USA:California | collected 2016-06-15 | reverse complement strand
TACAGCAGTGCGGGCCGATGGCCGAACATGGGTCTGCGGATCCGGCCGAGCCGACGCCCTTGTCCGTTCGGCCGCTCTACCGCAGCAGCGACCGAGCGGTCGGGGCCAGACGCAACCGCTCCGGCGCTCCGGTGGTCATGGCCGACAGCCCGGGCAGCGCCTTCCGCTGCCAGGAGTCCGAGCGCGACAGCCGGTCCTCACACACACTTGCCTGCGCCATGCTGGAGAATCGCGCGAACCACACGAACGCGTGCTCGCCCGTGCGCACCGGCAACGCGGGAAACGTGTTCTCGGCACAGACGGATCGGCTCGACGGAACGTGACGGCTGGCTGCGGGCGATTCACCGCGGCGGGCTGGCGGCGACAGCGGTTCTCTCGCGCAACAAGGAAACCAAGTGGTGCCCTGAGCCTTCGTAGTGTCGTTCCCATGAAGATTGGAACCTTGGGATCGGGCATCATGACGGCTGCACTGGTGCCGCACTGGATCGCCGCCGGCCACGACGTGATGATCGGTGGCCGAAACCCTGAGCACGCACGTTCGGTCGCAGAGCGGCTCGGCGCGAACGCCGGAAGCCTGGCGGACGCGGCTCGCTTCGGGGATGTGGTCCTGCTGGCGGTGCGCAGCGAAGGGCTCGCGGAGACGATCGACGCCTGCGGCGCGTCGTCGGGCCCGCTGTCGGGCAAGGTCGTCATCGACTGCGGGAACGCGGTCTACCTGCCCGACTTCTCGCAGGTCCGCTGGGACGGGCGGTCCCTGGCCGAGCAGTTCGAGTTCCATGCGATCGGCAGCCGGGTCGTGAAGGCGTTCAACCTGTGCGAGGCGAGCGTGTGGCGGTCGCCGGCGACGTACGGGGGACATCCGTTGAAGGTCCCCTTCTGTGGCGAGGAGGAGGCCAAGCGGATGGTCGCGCCGCTCATCGAGGCCGTCGGTGCCGAACCCTTCGACATCGGCGACCTCAGCCAGGCACGGCACCTGGAGGCAATGGCGATCGTGATGATCCAGGCCCTGCGGAACGGAACGCCGGTGCGGTCAGCCTTCAATCTGGTGCCCGCCGACGCGTAACGACGCTGCTGGACGAGGGCGCCGTGCCGCTCAGCGGGCGGCGCCCTCGCGCATGTCCGCGATCTCGCCGGCGTGATCCTCGGCCCACCGCACCAGCGCCGAGATCGGCTCGAGAAGTGTCTGGCCCAGCCCGGTGAGCTCATAGCGACGATCATCGCGACGCCGGGAGACCAGTCCGAGATCGACTACCCGCCTAAGCGTCTGGGTGAGCATTTTCTTGCTGATGCCGCCGATCCGCGCCTGCAATTCGGTGTACCGGCGCGGTTGTTCCCCCAACGCGACGAGCACCACCGCGACCCAGGTGTTCCCGATGACCCCCAGTGTGGTCCGTGCCGGGCAATCGGCTAGAAAAACGTCAAAGACGGCCAATGTTGCCCCTTCATACGATCGTCATGCGATCGTCGCAAACGCCACCATCGCCGTGGATCACCTCACGTGCGCGAAGTTCACCGCCGCGACCTCCGGCCAGGTTGGCATCCCCGCCGGCGGCCTCCCCTTCCATTCGTGACACGCTAACACCCTGTGGACCCGGCGCTAACCGGCAGCGGTCATGGGTGCCGGCCTCACGGATGACGAGTGAAGCTCGAGCGGTAGGCACTCGGCGCCAGGCCCACCCGTTTGAGGAAATGCTGACGCAGGGACTCGCCTGACCCGAGCCCGCTTCGGCGCGCGACCAGGTCCATCGAGAGTGTCGTCGACTCGAGGAGCTCACGGGCCCGGTTGACCCGTTGGTGCAGAAGCCACTGAAGCGGGCTCATCCCGGTCTCTGCGTGGAAGCGGCGCGTCAGGTTGCGCACGCTGGTGTGGGCATGGGCGGCGAGGTCCGTGAGCGTTACCTCATCCGCCAGCCTCTCCAGCACCCAACCCGGCGCCCCGCCGCCACGGCTGTCCGCAGCTCTTCCAGGATCCGGGGATCGATGCCCGACCGCCGCCCGGAACCGGTCACGATCACTGTGTCCACGTCCCGAGAGCGCGGCGAGCTGCCCGGCGGTCGCGCGGCCTTCTTGCCCTCCGGCCTCACAGACGGCTGGGCTGTCTCGTCTCGGATATCAGAGACAGGTTCTGGAATCAGGAGGGTGACAGTCATGCAGGTGTTCGTGGCAGGCGGGGCCGGGGTGCTGGGGCGGCGGCTGGTGCCGCAGCTGGTGGCGCGGGGTCACCAGGTGACGGCGACGACGACGAGCGCGGCCAAGCTGGATGTGCTGGCGCGGCTGGGCGCCGATGGCGTGGTGATGGACGGGCTGGACGCGGTGTCGGTCGGTGAGGCGGTGGCCAAGGCCCGGCCAGACGCGATCGTGCACCAGATGACCGGAATCAGTGTCACTCACGCCGGTAAGCCCGATCTGAAGCACTTTGACCGGTGGGCCATCCCCACCATCCGGCTGCGCACCGAGGGGACGGATCACCTGCTGGCCGCGGCCGAGGCGACCGGCGTGTCCCATTTCGTCGCGCAGGGCTACGCCAACTGGAACGGAATCCGCCAGGGCGGATGGGTGAAGACCGAGGAAGACCCGCTGGACCTGATGACGGGGACGGCGGCGCATACGTCGATGGCGGCGCTCCGCCACGTCGAGGACGCGGTCGGCACGGCTGGTGGCGCGGTCCTGCGGTACGGCGCATTCTACGGGCCGGGCGCCACCGACGACCAGGTCGAGCTCGTCCGCAAGCGGCAGTTCCCGCTGGTCGGGCGCGCCACCGGGTATAGCTCGTGGGTGCATCTGGACGACGCGGCGAGCGCTACCGTGCTGGCTGTGGAGCAGAAGGCGCGCGGTGTGTTCAACATCGTCGACGATGAACCGGCCCCGGCGAGTGAGTGGCTGCCCTATCTGGCGGAGTGCGCGGGAGCGAAGCGGCCGATGCGGGTTCCCACGTGGCTGGCCCGGCTGCTGGCCGGGGAGGTGGCGGTGGTGATGATGACCGAGGGGCGCGGCTTCTCCAACGCCAAGGCCAAGCGGGAGCTCGGCTGGGAGCTTCGCTATCCGTCGTGGCGGCAGGGCTTCAAGGAAGGGGTGGCGTGAGGCGGGCCGGGGAGTTCGAGGAGGTGCGGCCGCTGCTGTTCTCGATCGCCTACCGGATGCTGGGCAGTGTGAGCGAGGCCGAGGACGCGGTCCAGGAGACCTGGCTGCGCTTCGAGGCCTCCTCGACCGAGCCCAGGTCGGCCAGGGCGTTCCTGTCGGCCACGGTGAGCCGGATCTCGATCGATGTGCTGCGGTCGGCCCGCGTCCGGCGGGAGAAGTACGTCGGGCCGTGGCTCCCCGAGCCGCTGCTCACCGACCCCTACCAGGACCCGGAACGCTCGGCGGAACTGGCCGACTCGGTGTCGATGGCGGCCCTGCTCCTGCTCGAACGGCTCACCCCGCTCGAACGCGCGGTCTTCGTGCTGCGGGAGGTGTTCGCCTTCAGCTTCCGGGAGATCGCCTCGGCGGTGGAACGCTCGGAGGCGGCGTGCCGCCAGCTCGCGGTGCAGGCGCGCCGCCACATGGACGAGGGCCGGCCCCGGTTCGAGGCCGACCGCAAAGAGCGCGAGGAACTCGCCGGACGATTCTTCGACGCCTTCAGGGAAGGGGACGTCGACGGGCTGCGGGAGCTGCTGGCCGCTGACGTTCACATGGTCGGTGACGGCGGCGGCAAGGCCCCGCAATGGAAGCCCATCATCCTCGGTGCCGAGAACGTGGCCCGGGTGCTCGCCGCGCTCGTCCCGCCGTTCGTCCGGATCGGCGGCATCGTGGAGCCGCACCAGGTGAACGGCCAGCCGGGCGCGATCGTCCGCGACCGGGACGGCAAGGTCCTCAACACCCTGGCGCTCGACATCCTCGACGGGCAGATCCAGACGATCCGCACGGTGATCAACCCGGACAAACTCGGGCACGTCGGTCCCGTGGGGGACGCCTGGGCGGTTCTCCGCGAGGCGAACCAGGCCCGGCGGCCCACAGATTGACCGAAGAGCCGACTGCGCTCCAGCGGCGTGAGCGGGCACTCGAACCGCCTGCGGAGCTGCAGCCTGCTAGAGAGCCAGCTTTGGTGGGCGGTCGCGCAGCTTCAGCGGCAGGCACAGCACCAGCGCGCCGCCCTGGCAATGTCTGGTCAGGCAGCATGGCTGGCAACGCGGTATTACCGCCCCTGGGGAAAACCCCAGGGTGAAGACGGATGGTTTCCGCGTTCCGTGCGGCACACCAGGTTCGTAGCGTGATCTGGCGAGGCACGCAGCCGTGTGCCTGGTGACCGGGGGTGAGGCAGTTCCCTTGCCGGCTGGGAGGTTTCCCGATGATTGAGGTGCGTGGCCTGACCAAACGCTATGGCCGGGTGGTCGCGGTCGATGCGCTGAGCTTCGACGTCCGGCCCGGTGTCGTGACTGGTTTCGTTGGCCCGAACGGGTCGGGGAAATCCACCACGATGCGGATGATGCTGGGCCTGGATGCGCCCGACCGGGGCGCGGTGCGGATCGGCGGGCGCCGCTACCGTGAGCTGGACTGGCCGCTGCGCGAGGTCGGCGCGCTGCTGGAGGCCCGCGCGTTTCATCCCGGCCGCAGCGCCCGGACGCACCTGGCCGCGCTGGCTGCCAGCAACAACATCCCCGCCGCCCGGGTCGATGAGGTGCTGCGGCTGACCGGGCTGCACAGCGTGGCCGGCCGGCGGGCGGGGAAATTCTCCCTCGGCATGGCCCAGCGGCTGGGCAGGGAGCTGATGAAGTCGCTGGCCGCTAAGGGCCGGGTCGTGTTCGTCTCCAGCCACCTGATCAGCGAGATGGCCCTCAGTGCCGACCGGCTGATCGTCATCGGCGCCGGGCGACTGCTCGCTGACACCTCGGTCGCCGAGCTGTCCGCGCGGTCGGCGTCACTGGAGGACGCGTTCCTGGAGCTGACCTTCGGCAGCGCCGAGTTCCGCGGCGGCGAGGGGACGCGCCCGCCGGGCGAGGGTCCGCCGGCCGGGCGGCGGCCCGGCGGGTATCCCAGTTACCCGGCCACCAGGAGGACGTCATGACCGCGGTCGCCGTGACACGCGCTCCGTACGGGCACTACCGGTTCCGGCACGTGGCCCGGATGGAGTGGATCAAGCTGCGGAGCCTGCGCTCGACCTGGTGCACGCTGGCGCTCACCGCGGTGGCTGCCATCGCGATCGGTGCCGCGGTCGGGTTCAACACGAAGAGCCCGTCGGAAGACCTGACCAGTAACGCCCTGGCGGGCGTGAGTGCCGGGCTGCTGCTGACAGGTGTGCTGGGCGTGCTGGTGACGACGAGCGAGTACACCTCGGGGATGATCCGGGCGACGCTCGCGGCGGTCCCGAACCGCCCGCTGGTGCTGGCTGCGAAGGCGGCGGTGTTCGGCGCCGTGGCGCTCGCGCTTGGGGAGGCCACGTCGTTCATCTCGTTCTTCGCCGGCGCTGCCACCTTGCGGCACGGCATCGCTGCTCCCGCGCTGGGCCAGCCGGGCGTGCTGCGGGCGGTGCTGCTGTCCGGAGCGAGCTTCTGCCTGATCGGCCTGCTCGGGCTGGGGCTGGGCGCCATCATCCGGCACACCGCAGCCGGTGTCGCGGTGATGGTCGGCGGCGTGTATGTCGCGGGGCAGGTCATCGCCGCGGTCGCCCACCCGCTGTTCGCCTACATCCCGATCTCGATCGTGGCGAACTCGCTGGGCACCACCAGGCCGGTGGGGCACGGCGTCCACATGCTGCCGCCGTGGGCGGGCCTGGGGATGCTCTGCCTGTACGCGGCTGTCGCGCTGCTGACCGGGGGCTGGTTGCTCGCCCGCCAGGACGCCTGACCTGGATCATGCAGAATGGGATCATGCGGGTCGTGCCCTCAATCCTGCGGGCCGCCGTCCAGGCGCCGGTTAGCGGCCGGGCACGCCGGGAGGTGGTGTTCTGCCTGACCGGGGTCCCGTTCGGCCTCGCCAACCCGGTGGTGGGGTTCTACCTCGTCACCATGCTGCTCTGGCTGGCGACGCCGGGCCGCCGCCCGCCGAATCCGGCCTGGTGGGATGTCCTGGGCGGGCTGCTGGCGGCCGGGCTGATGCTACTGGTGTTCGCGGCCGTCGTGGCCCGGCGGCTCGGCGCCGCCAGCCGCCGCCTAGCGGCCCGGCTGCTCGGTGAGCGGATCGCGGCACCGCCGCCGCGCCCCCGCCGTGACCCGGGCGGCCGGCTGTGGACCGGGCTTCGCGACCGGGCCGGCTGGCGGGCCACCGCCTACCAGCTACTGAAGCTCCCGGTCGCGGTGTTCGAGGGCTACGCGGTGGTGGTGTTCTGGGGTTTCGGGCTAGTCAACCTGAGCTACCCGTTCTGGTGGCTGTCGTTCCGCAATCACTTGCCGGGCGCGTACTTGCATCCGGTACCGGTCTTCACCCCGCTAGGCTGGTTTGGCCAGGGCACCTTCCATGTCGCCACCCTGCCGGGGGCGTTCGCGGCCTTCGCCGCCGGCCTGGGCATGCTGCTGGCCGCGCCGTGGGTGACCACGGCGGTCGTGGCGCTGGACTGCTGGCTGATGCGCAGACTGCTCGGCCCCGGCGGGCTCGCGCAGCGAGTCCGCGACCTGGAGCAGAGCAGGGCGGTTGCGGTCGATGATGCCGCCGCGCAGCTACGGCGCCTGGAGCGCAACTTGCATGACGGCGCGCAGATCCGGCTGGCGACGCTGGCCATGAACCTGGGCATGGCGAAGAAGAAACTCGGCGTGGACGGCGAGGTACTGGACCCGGCGGCCGTCCGGGAGCTGGTCGACACCGCCCTCCTGGGCGCCAAGGACGCCCTCGGCGAGCTCCGTGAGCTGGCCAGGGGCATCCACCCGCCAGTGCTGGACAACGGCCTCGCGGACGCGCTGGCCACCCTGGCCGCCAGAAACGCCATCCCAGCACAGCTGACCATCAGCCTCCCGGCCCGGCCAACACCCGCGATCGAGTCGATCGCCTACTTCTGTGCCGCCGAGCTGCTGGCCAACGCCGCCAAGCACAGCCGCGCAGATGACATCAAGATCGACGCGTCCGAACGAGACGGGGTGCTCAGGCTGCGCATCAGCGACGACGGCACCGGCGGGGCGGACCCGGCCCGCGGCAGCGGCCTGACCGGACTGAGGCAGCGCGTCGCCGTGGTGGACGGCCGCCTGGATATCACCAGCCCGCCCGGCGGCCCGACACAGGTCACCATCGAGCTGCCGCTGCGGGCGTGAGGACATCGCCGATGCGCATCGTGATCGCCGAGGACGCCGCACTGTTCCGGGCCGGGCTGGTCCGGCTGCTGGAAGACGACGGCCACCAGGTCTGCGCCGCGGTAGCCGACGGGGGCGCCCTGCTGGCCGCAGTGGACCGGCACCAGCCCGACGTCGTGATCGCTGACATCCGGATGCCACCCACCTACACCGACGAAGGGCTGCGGGCCGCTCTCGAACTCCGCCAGGCCCACCCGGGAACCGCGGTCCTGGTGCTCTCCCAGTACATCGAGACCACATACGCAGCCCAGCTGCTTCGCGACAGCCCGGCCGGCGTGGGCTACCTGCTCAAGGACCGGGTCGCCGACGTGACCGAATTCGCCGACGCGGTGACCCGGGTCGCTGCGGGCGGCACTGCGCTCGACCCCGAAGTGGTCAGCCAGCTCCTCGCGGCCAGCCGTCACACCGGCGGCCTGGACCCGCTCACCCCCCGGGAGCGCGAGGTGCTTACCATGATGGCCGAAGGCCGGTCCAACGCTGGCATCGCAACCACCCTCGTCCTTTCCCTCGGCACAATCGAAAAGCACGTGGCCAGCATCTTCGCCAAACTCGGCCTGCCCGCCTCCGAAAGTGACAACCGGCGGGTGCTAGCAGTCCTGCGCTACCTCGGCTCCTGACCCGCACCCACCCGCCGATGACCAGCCGGCCACCCGACCGTCCCCCGCCACCCGGCAGACAGGCCGCCGGCGCGGTTGCCTCATCCGCGGTACCGGGATCGCCCCAAAGCCCGCCCCGGACGCCCGCCGACTCGGCTGGCACGAACCCAGAGGGCACGGGAGAGCTACGCTTCGGTGCTGACCGGCATCGCTGGCACAAGGAGGAGACGATGGCTGGCAAGTTCCTGGTCCTCTGGAAGCTGGAGCTGAATAGGGCAACCGCAGGCGTGGTCCAGGCCGTGCTCGGGCAGCAGGACTACGGTGCCCGGTTGCTGGAGGCGGGCAAGCTTGAGGCGCGTTATCACCTTGTGGGCGGGCATGGTGGCGCCTGGATCTACAACGTGGAGTCCAACGAGGAACTCGACCGCCTGCTCGCCCAGTCCCCCGTCTACAACATGGCCAGCTATCAGGTGCACGCGCTGGCCGAGATGCTCGCGCCGACCATGATCGGCGAGGAGGCGCAGCCCCAGTAGCGCGTCGCCGTGTCGCGCAGTATGTTGCCGCCCAGCCCGGACGGGGTACTGGTGAGCACACGTCCCGTGGCGTGACCTGCTCCTTGCCGTCTTCGCCTGTTCCTCGCCGTTCGGGCCCTGCGCCCGGCTGTTACCTCGGTAACCGTCATTCAGGACTAAGGGCCCTGCCGCCTCTATACCCCCCTAGACATTGTTGTGGTTGTCCCGGGGTTCCCCGCCCTGGGTGAGCGCCCCGGCCAGGGGCACGTCATGGCGATAAAAGGAGGGGCGCTGTCATGAGCCGCAAGAAGGTGCTGGTGCTGGGCGGGAACTTCGCGGGACTGACCGCGGCCCTGGCCGTGCGCCACGAGCTGCACGGGGACGTTGACGTGCGGGTTGTCTCCGCATCTGAGAAGTTCCTGTTCAATCCGTCGCTGATCTGGCTGCCGTTCGGCAAGCGCAGCCCGGCGGACATCACGTTCCCGCTGGCACCGACATTCGAGTCACACGAGATTGACTTCGTGCACGCCGAAGCCACCGCCCTGGACCTGGACGGCCGCAAGGTGACCACCACCGGCGGTATCTACGACTACGACTACCTGGTGATCGCGACGGGCTACCGCAACAACTTCGGGGTGGTTCCTGGCCTGGGGCCAGACGGCAACGCCTACACGATCACCACCCTCGAGGACGCGATCAAAGCCGGCGAGGGGTGGCGGCGGTTCCTTGAGTCTCCCGGCGACATCGTCGTCGGGGCCACCCAGGGCGCCGGCTGCTTCGGCGCCGCCTACGAGTACCTGTTCAACCTCTCCTACCAGCTGCGCAAGGCCGGGCTGAAAAAGCAGGTCAAACTCACCTGGGTGTCCTCGGAGCCGTTCCTCGGCCACTTCGGCATCGGCGGGCTGCCGCACGGCGAGGCGCTGCTGTCGATGTTCCTGAAGAAGGAGCACATCACCCCGGTGATGAGCACCGCGATGGATCACGTCGATGAGGGGCGCCTGGTGCTCGCGGACGGGAAGAGCATCGACTTCCGGTACGCGATGATCGTGCCGCCCTTCCTGGGCCAGGACGTGATCAAGGCCAGCAGCGAGATCGCTGACGCCAAGGGCTACGTGAAGGTCCGCGACACCTACCAGACCCTCAGCCGCGACGAGGTCTACGCGGCGGGTATCGCGGTGGCGGTGGACGTGCCCTGGCAGACCCCGACCCCGGTGGGCATCCCGAAGACCGGGTTCCCCGCCGAGCGCATGGCGCACGTGGCGGCCCGCAACATCGCAGCCCAGATCAGAGGCGAGCAGCCAGCCTCACACAAGGCATTCGGCGACATACCGGCGGTCTGCGTGATGGACGCCGGCAACAACGGCGTGATCATGCTGGCTGACAAGATGCTGCCGCCGCGTAAGCACGGCGTGCTCATCCCCGGGCCGCAAGCCCACGCGATGAAGCTCGCGTTCGAAAAGTACTTCCTGTGGAAAATGAAGAACGGGTACGTCACCCTGCCCTGACACACGCCGCCGCGAAGACTCCAGGCGCCTTAAGAGCAGGGCTACGGCGTGCCGCCGCGGAGGCATGCGTGATAGACGCCGGCGGGTAACGGCGTGATCATTCTGGCGGGGGAATCGAGCGCAGCAGCGCGAGCGTCTGCTGCGCCTCGGCCTGCTCGATGATCCTGACGGCGAACTGGGCGCTGACCAGGACGTAGTCACCGACCTGGGCGTCGGGCAGGTAGGCAAGGCAGACCTGCCGGGAAGTGCCTTCGAAGTCGACTGTTCCCATGGGAAGGCCAGCGATGTCAGATGTCCCTGTGATCCGGCCAGGCAGGCCCAGGCACACTGCTCTCACTCCCTCAGGTAGCCGTCTCGGCTTGCCGGGCGGCTTGCACCGCGTCGCGGAAGTGCCCTGCCCAGGAGTGAGCCAGGGTACGTGCCTGATCCATGCTGCGCAGGCTGGCTGCCTCTAGCGGCAGGTTGACGGAGCGGAATACCCCGAGCTTGGCCATTTCGACGCGGAACACGGGGCGGCGGCGGCCGGCCAGGTCCAGCACTTCCGGGAACCGGTCATCGGGAGGGAACGCCAGCCCGTTGACGGTCCAGGGGGTGATGAGCACGACGGTGGGCGTGTCATCCACGAGGGCGGCATCGGTGACGTCGACGGTCAGCTGGGGGTTCGCCGCCCGGTCGCCGAGGAACTGCTCGCGGTGCACCCGCTCGAACACCTCCCGCACGCCGGCGGTGAGGTCCTCGAGCTGGCTCATGCGCACAGTCTGGCGGCGGCCCTTGCCGAGGGCAACGGCGGAAGCAGTCTAAAGGCAGGCCTTTGGTCCCTTGATCGCCTTTTGTCAGTGAACGTACGCTCCGTCCACGATCGTCCGTCCCGCCACGGTGTCGGGACCTCATCCGGTGCTAGGCGGTGCGACCATGGGAAACGACCAGCACGCGGTCATCTGGCCAGCCGGGACCGCGGTGCCTTCCGCGACCGGAGAGCAGGACGACCGGCCACTCCCCGCGCGGCTGGCGGACGCCGGGGTGGACCGGCGGGCGTTCTTGAAATTCTGCGCCGGGGTTACCGCGGTGCTTGCGCTGCCACCCCGGTTCGCCCCGCACGTCGCATCCGCGCTGGCGAAGGTGACCCGACCCGTGGTGGTGTGGCTGGAGTTCCAGGACTGCGCCGGCGACACAGAAGCGTTCGTACGATCGCGCAACCCCACGGCGGCGGACCTGATCCTGGGATTGATCTCGCTCGACTATCACGAGACGTTGATGGCCCCGGCCGGCGTGGCGGCTGAAAGGGCCCGTGACGCGGCGGTGGCCAAGGGCGGGCACGTGCTGATCGTCGAAGGCTCGATCCCCACTGGCATCCGCGGATCGTGCACGATCGGCGGCCGGGCGGCCGACGACATACTGACCGCGTGCGCCCGGGGTGCGGCGGGGATCATCAACGTCGGCACATGCTCGGCGTTTGGCGGTATCCCCAACGCGCATCCCAACCCGACCGGGGCGGTGAAGGTCGAAGACGTGGTCAGCGGCATCCCGGTCGTCAACCTCTCGGGCTGCCCGGTCAACGCGGACAACCTGACGGCCACGATCGTCCACTACCTGACTTTCGGTAAGTTCCCGGCGTCAGATGACTTCGGCCGTCCGCTGTTCGCCTACGGCGAGCTCATCCACAACACTTGCCCACGGCGCGGGCATTTCGACGCTGGGCAGTTCGCCGTCGAGTGGGGAGACGAGGGGCATCGCAACGGCTGGTGCCTCTACCGGCTTGGCTGCAAGGGGCCCGAGACATTCCACAACTGCCCGAGCGTCCGTTACAACG
>WNGB01030512.1_pt1 | contig 11680 bp, 9 predicted proteins | sample 5400681 | NCBI WGS metagenome assembly WNGB01 (sample SAMN13153367, study PRJNA577476) | soil metagenome | isolation source: 115 cm soil or saprolite under grassland replicate 2 | place: USA:California | collected 2016-06-15 | reverse complement strand
GCGCGAACGAAGAAGCGCGCGATCTCTTCGGGCGACAGCGTGAAGATCGGCCCCGGCGGAATGACGGGCGTCGGGACGGACAGCTCCTCGGTCCGCAGCTTGGGCGGCACCCCAGAGGACGACGGCGGATCCGGATCGGACATCGGCGCCCGCGAGTTTATCTCAGAACCTCAGACCACATTCGCCGCTTCCGGATCGAAGGTCGTGCGGTAGGCGGCGCGCAGGCGGACGCGGCGCTCGAGGTCGGCGATCATGATGTCGGCGGCGTCGAAGCCGTAGAGCTCGTGCACGGCGTGGATGCCGCCGGGCGTGAATACGTTCAGCTCCAGGATGCGGTCGCCGACGATGTCGACGGCCACGAAGTAGAGGCCGTCGGCCAGCAGCTTGGGGCGCAGGATGTCGCAGATCCGCGCCTCGACCGGGCCGAAGTCGCACTTGCCTCGGACAGAGGTACCGGGCTTGGCGGCACCGTTGCCGTCGGTGACCACGCGGCGGCGGTAGATGGCGACCCGGTCGCCCGACCGGATCGGCTCGGCGTTGAGCAACAGCAACCGCTTTTCGCCCTGTTCGGCTTCGGGCAGGTACTCCTGCGCCAGCGCGTAACCATCCTGGGTGACGGTGGTGATGATCTGGTTGAGGTTCGATACCTGCCGCCGCCGCAAGTAGAACACGTGCTCGCCGCCGCGCGGGGCGAGGGGCTTGATCACCGCGGGCCCGTCGAGCGCGCGCAGGAACGCCTTGAGCCGCGCCTTCGAGCGCGAGACCAGCGTGCGGGTGCGGACGTCGGCGGGAAAATCGCCCATGTACATGCGGCTGCCGGCGCGCCGCAGCCCTTCCGGGTCGTTGACCACCAGGGTGCCCGCGAGTCGCAGCCGCCAGCCGAAGTCGATCACCGGCGCGCCCGGCCGAGCTTCGCCTTCGCGGATGGGGTTGTAGCGCAGGAACACGACGTCGAACGACCCGAGCGTGTCCTCTTCGATCACCGCCTCGTCCGAAGACAGCGCGTGCGCGTATCCCGCGGTGGTCGGGTAGTCGCCGGCACGGACGCGCGCGGTCGTCGCCAGCACGTTGTTATCGTCGAGGAATGAAAGGTCGTCGACCGACACGAACCTCACGTCGTGGCCCCGCCGGTGGGCGGACAGCGCGAGGTAGATCCCAGAGAACGTCGGCTGCTGTTGTTTGATGTCCGCGACGACGAAGCAGATCCTCATCGCGACGCACCGAGCGCGCGCCGGTAGTTGCCGAGAATGTCGACCAGCCGCTCGAGCGGCAGGGCAGGGGCGAGGTGCCCCGACTGGCCGCGCATCTCGTCCGCCATGCAGAGCGCGTTGACGATCGCCTCCTCGGTGCACTCGACGACCGCCTCATAGAGGGGATCACACGCCTCGTCGAGCAGCACCTCCAGCGTGGCCGTCATTTTCGAGGTGACGCGCGGCACGCGGTTGGTGGTCGAGAACCCGACGATGATCTCGCCCGAGCCGTGCGCGGCGAACGACCCGATGCGCCCGATGCCCAGCGCCGCACGTTTGCAGAGGCGCACGAGCTGCGGCGACAGCAGCGGCGCATCGGTCGCGACCACGACGATGATCGAGCCGGCGTTGCGCTCCCGCCGAGGCGTCCCGTAGAGCGGCTCCAGCACCTCGCCCACCGGCGCGCCGTCGACGCGCAGCGAACGCATCACGCCAAAGTTCGACTGCACGAGGATCCCGACCACATATTCGTTGCCTTCGATCGCCACCCGCCGCGAGCTGGTGCCGATGCCGGCCTTGAAGTCGCACGTCATGAGGCCAGTGCCGGCGCCGACCGAGCCCTCAGCGACCTTGCCGCCGCTCGCCTGCTCAATCGCGCGGTAGACGTGTTCGGATCGCAGGTGGCGCCCGACGGCGTCGTTCAGCCATGAGTCGTCGCACTCGCCGACCAGCGGGATGACCACGTCTTCTTCCGTCCCGATCTTGGGCCACTTCTTCGTCATCCACTTGACCGCGGCGTCCGAGACCTTGCCCACCGCCATCGTGTTGGTGAGCAGGATCGGCGTCTCCAGCAAGCCCCACTCTTGGACCTGCGTCAGCCCCGACACCTCGCCCGCGCCGTTCAGCACGAACCCGCCCGCCACCATTCGGTTCTCGAATACGTCGGCGCGCGGCACCACCGCCGTCACGCCGGTGCGCACGGGTCCCTTGCCCACCTCCAGCGGCCCATCCCCCATGATTAGCGTCGTGTGCCCGACGCGGACGCCCGCCACGTCGGTGATCGCGTTGAACGGGCCGACCGGCATGTGGCCGACCGAGAACCCGAGCTCGCGCAGCCGCGCCCGCATCACTCCGGGCTGGGAAGGGGGGTTGTCGGCTCGATCGGGCCCGAGCCGATCGCGACCCGGCTCTCGGTTTTCGCCTCCGCGCGCTCCTCCCGCCGCTTCTCGCGCAGCCGCTTGAGACCGCCCTCGAGGATCTCGCCAATCAGCGTGCGGTACTCGATGCCCGCCGCCTGCGCAATGAGACATAGGTCGGAATAGCCCGGCGTCAGCCCCGGCAGCGGGTTGACCTCGATGACGTAGATGTCGCCCTTGGGCGTCATCCGCAGGTCGACCCGCGCGACGTCGCGGCAGCCCAGCGCCGCGAACGTCTCACGGCACGTCCGCTCGATCGCCTTGAGCTCGGCCGGGGTCACGTGTGCCGGGCACTGATAGGAGACGTGCTTTTCCCACTCCTGCTTGATCTGGAAGTCGTAGACCGGACGCGCGTTGGTCTTGTCCTTGAACAAGATCTCCATCGGCGGCAGCACGCGCGGGCGGCGCTCGCCCAGCAGGCCGACGGTGAACTCGCGTCCCGGGATGTAGACCTCGATCAGCGCCGGCTGGCGGTAGCGATCGATGAGCTCGCGCACCACCGCGCGCAGGCTTTCCTCGTCGTCCACGACCGACGCCGACGCGCTCACGCCCTTCGACGAGCCCTCTTGATTGGGTTTGACGATGAGCGGGAACTTGAGCTTCGACGACAGTCGCTCGCGTCCGGTCTCCATGACCTGGAACTCCGCGGTCAGGATGTCGTGCTGGAGCAGCACGCGCTTGGACAGCGCCTTGTCGAGCGCGATCGACAGCGTCGCCGTGTCGGAGCCGGTGTACGGGATGCCCATCAGCTCGCACAGCGCCGGCACCGCCGCTTCGCGGTTGCGGCCCGCGACGCCCTCGGCGATGTTGAACACGAGGTCGATCGGCGTCTGCATGAGCTGCATCGGCAGCTCGGCGGTCGCCTCGAACAGCGTGACGTGTCCGTACTCGGCCAGCGCGTCGCGGATCCCCTCGATGGTCTCGGGCGCGTCGTACTCCGCCTCGGTGTCGTTGCCGCTCTTCGAGTCGACGCGCTTGACGTTGTAGGTGAAGCCGATGCGCAGCGGGTCGGCGGGCCGCCGCCGCCGCGCGCCCGGCTTGAGCTGCAGCCCCTGGCGCCGCGCCGCGCTCTCGACCACCGCCTGCAAAGTTTCGCCGTAGTCGAGGCCCTCGCGGGCCGCGGCGGCGAACAGGCTGGCGCCCGGCTCGAGCGAGGGCAGCGCGTTGACCTCCAATAAATAGAGGCGGCCGTCCTCGCCGACTCGGAAGTCGATGCGACCGAGGTCGCGGATGCCGAGCGCGCGCGCCGCCGATTTCGAGATCGCGCGCAGCCGCGACACCACGTCGCGCGGCAGCTCGGGCGGGCAGCGCACCGCCACCTTGCTAGATTCGGCGGACTTGAGCCGGTAGTCGTAGAGGTTGAAACGGCTGCGCGCCGTCGGATCGACCAGGTAGTCGACGGGCAACAGCACGCCCTCGTCGCCGCGCCCTTCGAGGAAAGGCACCGTCACGTCGGTGCCCGCCACGAACTCCTCGACCAACACGCCGCTCGGGTAGGCGCGCAGCGCGCGCGGCAGGATGTCGGCCAGCACGCGCACGTCGCGTACCACCGCGTCGTCTCCGATGCCCTTCGACGAGCCCTCGTAGTTGGGCTTCACGATCACCGGCAGAGCCAGGCCCAGCGTTCCCGGCTCGCGCAGCCGGCGGTATTCGTCGGGCGTGATGAGACGCGCGCGCGGCGTATCGATCCCGCGCTGCGCGAGCACCAGCTTGGTCAGCCACTTGTCGAGCGTGACGGTGAGGACGTACGCGTCGGACCCGGTGTACGGGAAGCCGAGCTCCTCGAACAGCGCCGGATAGAACCCCTCGCGCGTGCGCCCGCGCCGGCCCTCTGCGGTGTTGAAGATGAGGTCGGGCCCATACGATTCGATGCGCGCCGCGAGGTGCGACGCCGAGCCGGTGACCTCGATCTTTTCGACCTCGTGTCCGCCCGCGCGCAGCGCCGCCGCGAGCGCGTCGACGGTCTCGACGCTGTCGAACTCGGCCTCGTCCTCGCTGTCGGTGAGGCGTAGATTGTGGGAGAAGGCGATCCGCAAGCTAGTCACCCTAACAGGATTCCACCGCGTCCGCCGAGCGCTTCCGAGACCTTCTCGCCCAGTTTCTTGAGATCGTCGTTGGGGCGAACGAGGTAGGCATCGACACCGACCGCGAACGCCTCCTGGACCGAGTCGTAAGACGGGTAGGCGGTGTACAGCACCGACGCGCAGTGGGGCAGCAGTCGCTGCGCGTGCTCAATCACGCGCAGCCCGGAGCCGCCCGGCAGGTGGCGGTCGGCCAGCACGAGGTCGAAGTGCGCGTGCTTCAAGAGCTCGAGCGCTTCGTCGCCGTCCTTGGCGGGCGTGACGTGATGGCTCTTGCCCAGGTACTCCGCCAGCAGCTGGCGGCGCGCGCCCTCGACCTCGACCAGCAGCACGCGTCCGGCGCGGCCGCCGGTGCGCGTCGGCCGGGGGCGGGCGAGCTGCTCGTCGCGGCGCGACAACGCCCGGCGGATTCTGAACCGCAGGTCGTCGACGTCGCGGATCGGCTTTTCGATGTAGTCGTGGGCGCCGATGTCCATCGCCTCGATCGCCGAATCGAACGAGCTGTATCCGGTGATGAGCACGATCGCCGGCGCGGGCGTCAGCGTGCGCGCCGCCCGCAGCACGTCGAGGCCCGACGCACCCGGCAGGTTCTTGTCGGTGAGCACGAGGTCGAAGCGGCGCTTGTGCATGAGGTCGATCGCCTCTTCGGCCGACGCCGCGGTCGTGACCCGGTAGCCGCCGCGGCGCAGCGCCTCGCGCAACACCGTGAGCACCACCGCCTCGTCGTCGACCACCAGCACTTCGTGCCCGGTGGGCACAGCGTCTCGACGATCTTGACGCCCAGCACCTCGCCGTGGCGCCGCGCCGCCGCCGCCGCGACCACGCGCCCGAGCAGATCCAGCGCCGCGCGCGGCAGATAGGCGCGCGCGCCGCCGTAGATCGCGCTCGCCAGCCGTTCGCTCGACGGCGCGTCGTCGACCACCACCAGCGCCGAGCCGGGTGCGCGCCTGCGCGCCTCGCCCAGCTTGGCATCCGGCGTGTCGGCCGCGCCCAGCCCGACGACGGCGGCGTCGGCCGCCTCAATCCCGTGCTGGGGGCCGGCGGCGCGCGCCAGCTCGGGATCGCCGAACACCGCCACCGCCGGTTCGAGCCGCGCCGTCTCGGACAGCGCGGTCAGCGCGGCGGCCAGCTCCGGCTCCGCCGCGGACAGCCCGGCGCGCACGCCGCCGAACGCGTTGAGCACCAATACGCCACGCGTGCGCGCCCGGCGGAACCCCGCCAGCCGGCGGATGTGCGCGCGCAGGAGCGCGTCCACCTCGGGCAGCGGGCGGGGCAGCACCGCGGCCACCTCGCGCGCGAACGCCTGCCCGGTGCGAACCGGATCGCCGTCGCTGATCAACACCAGGTCCGAAAACGGCCGCAGCTCGCGCGACGCGGCGAGCGGATCGCGGCCGAGCTGCGCGCCCGGCACGTCGAGCTCGGCCGCGGGAAGATCGAGGATCGCGAGATCGAACGGTTCGTCGGCGAGCCGCGCGAGCCCTTCGGAGACCGACTCGACCTCGAGCACGAAGCCTTCGCTGGCCAGCGCACCTGCGATGCGCGCGCGTTCGCCGCCGTCGGCGAGAGCAACGAGGAAACGTTCTTGCCCGCCGCGCGCAGCGTTCCTCAGAGCATCTAGTGGCCGCGGGCCATCGGCATCCGGCATCGGGCGCGCGCGATTGTACCAAAAGCCGCGTCGCGATTGCGGCGGCGTGAACGGCGTTCGAGCGGTTACGCCGGTTGCGCAACCGCCCGCGGTGCATTCATGGCCGCGGCGTGGGAAAATGATGGGCCGTCGTCTTCGAGCCGAGGCTCCAGTATGGCCGAGCGCGATCTTCTTCCTCCTGACCGGATCCCGTCCGCGGACGCCCTCGACGGTGATACCGGCGTCACGCGCACGGGGCGACGGCAACCGGGTGCGGGCGGTGGGCTCGGCGGCTGGATCAGCACGCGCATCGAGAGTGCGGTCGCGCGCGTCGCCCACGCGCTGTCGCGCGGGCCATCGCTTGCGGGCGCGTCGGACGGCGGTGACGGCGCGGATCAGTCGGTGGCGCTGGTGCGTACGGGAGGCGCGCTCGCGCGCTGGGTGTCGTTCCCGCGCGGCGTTCGGGTCACCACCGCGGCGACGTCGACCGTGGCGGCGGGGCTGGCGGCGTGGGGAATGATCGCGATGGCGGCCAACGATCTCGGCATCGCGGCGGCGGCGGCGGGCGCCGCGGCGGCGCTGTCGACGGCGTGGGGGCCCATCGGCATCCGGCTCGCGAACCGCCTGCATCGCCTGGTCGCGCGCCGGCGCCTGCTGCGCATCGCCGATCTGCGTGGGATTCCCGACCGACGTTCGGTGGCGGTGCGGGGTGTCGTGATCGCGCGCCGCACCGCCGCCTCCGCGCTGGACGGCCGCCAGGCGGTCTGGTCGCTGACGCGGTTTCGGAAGGGCAGCTGGCTCGCGCGCAGTTTCTTTCACGAGGCCGCGTTCGACTTCTTGCTCGATGACGGCAGCGACGAGCCGATCTGGATCGAGGTCAAGGACGGCATGCTGCTCGATCGATTTCCAACCGAGGAGCGGGTGCAGTTCCACAGCACGACGTTGCTCGAGCTCGCGCACCCGTACTTGACCCGGCTGCGACTCGACAACCGCGAGGTGCTCGCGTCCGAGATCGACATCATGCCCGGCGACACGATCGAAGCGGTGGGACGACTGTCGCATCGTCTGGATCCGAGCGTGCGCGCGGATTCAGGGCGCGCCCCGCCGCGCCGACGCGTGCTCACTTCGGGTGGTCGCGTGCCGGTCATGGTCAAGAAGTTGCGTGCGCCGGACGCAGCGCTTACGCGCGTCCGGCGGCTCGCGGCCAAGGGTCCACCCACAATCACGCCCGGCGAACCGCCGCTCAAGAAGTTCTGACAGACGCGCCGCTCACCCGTTCTGGATAGCCGCGCCGCCCACCCGTTCTGGGTAGCCGCGACGCCCATCCATCGCGTCGAGCGGAGCGCGGCTTTGCCGCGCGAAGCTCATCGCGGGAGGGTTTGGGAACCCTTCGAGGGTTCCCATCTAAGGCATGGCGTCGCTATTGCAAACCCGGTAATACGTCCCTCACGTGGTCCCTTCGTTTCCCGGGGTTCGCATGATCAAGCAATCACTGCTCATGGCCAGTGTTCTCCTGTTTCACACCGCTGCGGCACACGCGCAACAGTCGGCCGTGACGGCGGATCCGGCCGACAAGGTCGCGCAGGCGTTTCCACCCGGGTATGCGCCGCCGCCCGGATACGCGCCGCCGGCCGAGGCGCCCGCCCAGCCCGCGCCCGGCCAAACCGCCCCGCCACCGGCTCCGCCCGGGCAAGGGTACGGTCCGCCGCCCCAGTATGGTCCGCCCCCGCAGTACGGCCCTGGCCCCAGCTACGGTCCGGGATATGGCCCGAGTTACGGCCAGGGCTACGGCCCGTACCCCTACGGCCGGCCCGGCCGCTACCCGCCGCCGAGCTATTCGTACTACCCGTCGCAGCCGCCGCCGCGGCTCATCACCGACCGTCCGTTCACGCTCGGCGGCGGCATCGGGTTCGGCGGCCTCATCTTCAACGACCCGGCCAACGATAGGCACACGAGCTCGCAGGGCATGGCGTACACGCTTCGCCTCGGGTTCGGCCTGCGGCCGGGCCTCATCCTGATGTGGGATCTCGAAGGCACGCTGGTGAGCAACCGGGACGCGAGCACGGGCGCGAGCGCCACCGCGCAGACCGCCAACTTCGCCGCCCTCCAGATCTTCGCGTCGCAGCGGCTGTTTCTCAAGGCGGGCTTCGGGTTCGCGCAGGTGGTCGAGAACGATCGCCCGTCGGCGTGGGGCGGCGCGGGGATGGTCGGGATCGGCTACGAGCTGATTCAGGGCTGGAACTGGTCGCTCGACCTCGAAGCGACGATCACCGGCGCGCGCTACAACAACAATGGCCGCGACGAGAACTGGTTCAACTGGTCGCTCGTGAACTTCGCGATTAACTTCTTTTAGATCGGGGGACGTCGCTCGCTGGCGCTCGCTTTGGTCCCCCGCGGCCCGCTCGCTCTGCGCTCGCCTAGTTCTTACTGGCCGGTGGCGCCGGTTCGTCTTCGAAGGCTTCGAGGACGGGTCTGCCGATCGCGCCGGCGGGGGCGGGGTAGCCGAGGGCCCACAGCGCTGTGGCCGCCGTATCGACGGTGCTGATCTCGCTTTTGATCTTGTAGCCCTTGCGCACGCCCGGGCCCCACGCGATCCACGGGATGAGGCGGTCTTCCGGGATCTTGCCGTCGTGGTTGTGCCCGTGGCCGCCGTGATCGGCCGAGATGATGAACAGCGTGTCCCGGTCGAGCCCCGCCGCCGCCACTGCGGTCAACAACGTGCCGAGGCATTTGTCGGTCGCGCGGATCGATTCCAGCTGCGGGTTCGACATCCAGCCGTCCGAGTGGCCGAGATCATCCGGATCCGAGAAGTGGATGAACTCGACCTGCGGCCGCTTCTGGACGAAGTACTGCGCTGCCTCGTCGACGACCTTCTTGCAGAAATAGCCGGGCCGGGAGAACACGTCGACCGAACCGGGGCGCGTGATGTGGTTCAGCTTCTTCTTGCCCACGAACGCGACTGCGCCGCCACCTGCCTTCTGGGCGGCGTCGAAGATGGTCGGTACCAGGATGTAGCCGCGCTCCGGTTTCCACGAGTTCCAGTAGAGCCCGTGCTCCTTCATATCGAATCCCGACAACATCGCCGCGTGTGACGGCAGCGTCGACGCGTGCCGGATCGTGCGCGCCTTCAGCGAGTACGCCGCGCGCTTCAAGAGCTCGTCGTGGACAGGAGGACGCACGCCCATCAGCGCGTCGGGCCGCAACCCGTCCTCGCTGATGATGACCACGTGGCGGATCGCTGCCCGGCCCCTGGGCCCCGGCGCGATCGGCGGCGGTCCCGGTGCGGCGACCAGGTCGGGCGCGGCGACAGTGATGGGCAGCCCGGCGGTCGCGGTTGTCTGCTGAGTGGGCGAGACGATCGCCGGCGGCGGCGGCAGCGGGACGGCGTGGCGCCGACAACCCCCAGCCAGAGCGACTACACCCGCCGCCAGCACCGCCGCCCTCACGCCACGCAACTCTTGCAGGTTTTTCAATTTGTCCTAACCTTCGCCCATCCGAACGCTTCGTCCGTCGCCGGTCGCTTCTCGCCCGGCCTTCCGCCGCGCCTCTCGTAGTCTCGTCACCGCGGTGGTTCTCTCGGCCGTCATCGCCGCTCTGGTTCCACCGAGCTGCGCCCACGTCGAGCCGAACCAGTGCGCGTCCGACAAGGACTGCAAGCTCAACCGCCTATGCGACGTCGGCCGCTGCGTTTGGCCGGCCAACGCCGACCGCTCGATCGGCCCGAGCGCCCCCGACCGCCCGACGACGCCGTTGCCCCAATACGCGATCGAGCCGGCGCAGGCGATGTTCCGGCTCGGCCCCGCGCATCGCGGCCGCTCGCCCTTCGTGTTGCCGGCCGTCAGGCCTTCGATCTGGTGGGTGGTTGCGACCGGGGGCCCGGTGGTGTCGTCACCGGCGGTCGCGGCGGACGGCTCGGTGGTGGTGGGGTCACAGGACGGGAAGTTGTACGGCGTCGCGCGAGACGGAACTCTCTCCTGGTCGTATGCGACGGGTGACATCATTTTCAGCTCGCCGGCGGTCGCGCACGACGGGACCATCTACATCGGCTCCGACGACGACCACCTTTACGCGGTGAGTCCGGGAACGGCAAAACCGCGCTGGATCGTGCAGGTGGGGGCATGTCCGCAGCACGTCGGAATCGGGCCCGAGGCCAGCCGCTGCGACGTCGACGCCGGGCCCACGGTCGGCCCCGACGGCGTCGTCTACACCGGCGGCGACGGGATCTACGCCATCAACCCCGACGGGACGCTGCGCTGGCGGTTCGCGACCGGCGGTCACGTGTCGTCAGCCCCGGCGCTGCTCGCGGATGGCACCGTGGTCGCCGGCTCGCAGGACGACATGGTCTACGCGGTCGCGCCCAACGGTCTCAAGCGCTGGGACTTCCGCGCCGGCGGCGACGTCGAGTCGGCGCCCGCGATCGGCGAAGACGGCACCATCTACGTGGGGTCCGACGACCACAAGTTGTACGCGCTGGGCGTCGACGGCACCCTGCGCTGGGCGTTCACGACCGGCGGCGACGTTCGCGCGTCCGCGGCGGTGGGCAACGGGCTGGTCATCGTCGGATCGTTCGACTCCCAGCTCTACGCGGTGCGCCTCGACGGAACCGCGGCGTGGACGTTTCGCTCCGGTGACCGCATCGTGTCGTCGGCGTTGATGGACGCGCGCGGCGCGATCCTGTTCGGCTCGCAGGACGATCGTGTCTACTGCCTGGAGGCCGACGGCCACCTGCGCTGGTCGGTCGAGCTCGGCGGCGACGTCGACAGCTCGCCGGTGTTGACCGCCGACGGCACCATCTTCGTCGGCTCCGACGACAAGAAACTCTACGCCCTGCGCGCGCCAGCCGCCGCGGGCCCTGCTTCCCCTCACTGACACAAACACCCGCGGGCATTTCCCGCAGAAACTGGATCACATTTGGCTATCGAAGATTTTCCTTCTCAATCCGATTCGCCGGCCTCGCCCGGCCACTCGACCCGCAAGCTGACGGGTCGGATCAAGATTCACCCCGCCGGCTACGGCTTCGTCGTGCCCGACGACAAGTCGGAGGATGTTCACGTCTCGGCCCGCAACCGCAGCGTCGCGATGGACGGCGACACCGTCGAAATCGAGGCGTGGCCAGGCATCCGAGGCATCGAAGGGCGGGTGCTGCGCGTGCTGGCGCGCGGCCGCGCCAAGATCACGGGCCAGCTCGCGCGCCGCGGCCGCGAGCAGATATTGATTCCGGACGATCCGCGCATCACCGGCCAGGTTTCGTTGCGCGGGCCCGTCCTCGGCGGACAGGACGGCATCGCCGTGGTCGCCGAGATCGTCCGCTACCCGGACGTGCCCGATGGTCCGCTGGAGGCGACGGTGCTCAAGTTGCTGGGCGATCCGGATGACCCGCGCACCGAGGTCGAGAAGGTGCTGGCGTGCGCCGATGTCGAGGAGAGCTTCCCCGCCGAGGTGGCGCGCATCGCCGACGGCCTGCCGCAGGAGGTGCTCGACAGCGACCGGGTCGATCGCGCCGACCTGCGCGACATTCCGTTTACGACCATCGATCCGGAGACCGCGCGCGACTTCGATGACGCGGTCGCAATCGAGGCCCGGCCCGAC
>WNGB01012233.1_pt1 | contig 11680 bp, 8 predicted proteins | sample 5400681 | NCBI WGS metagenome assembly WNGB01 (sample SAMN13153367, study PRJNA577476) | soil metagenome | isolation source: 115 cm soil or saprolite under grassland replicate 2 | place: USA:California | collected 2016-06-15 | reverse complement strand
ATCACCGCGGTCTCGCAGGCGTGGAACGCCGCCTCGCCGGCGAGATATTTGGCGGCATTGGCCTCGGCGCCGCACTCCATGTGGCGATCGTAGAGCGCCGCCGCCTTCATCACCATGAGGTTGGCGGCTTCCAGATTCATCCAGCACTGCGCGAGCGGATGCGCGATGCCCTGGTTCTGGCCGATCGGCCGGCGAAACACCACGCGCTCGCGCGCATATTTGGCGGCTCGCCGCAATGCCGCCCGGCCGATGCCGACCGCCTCCGCGGCGATCAGAATGCGTTCCGGGTTCATGCCGTGCAGGATCGAGCGGAAGCCGTCGCCCTCGGCGCCGATCCGGTCGGCGGCCGGGATCACCATGCCGTCGAAGAACATTTCATTGGAGTCGACGGCGTGGCGGCCCATCTTGTCGATCACGCGAATGGCGACGCGGCTGCGGTCGAGATCGGTGTAGAACAGGCTCAGCCCCTCGGTCTTGCGCTTGACTTGGTCGAGCGGCGTGGTGCGGGCCAGGATGAGGATCTTGTTCGCGACCTGCGCGGTGGAGATCCAGATTTTCTGGCCGGATAGCAGGTAGTGATCGCCGCGGCGCTCGGCGCGGACCTTGAGCGCGGTGGTGTCGAGCCCGGCGTCGGGCTCGGTCACCGCGAAGCAGGCCTTGTCCTTGCCGGCGATCAGCGGCGGCAGCATGCGGCGCTTCTGCTCGTCGGTTCCGAATACGACGACCGGCTGCAGCCCGAAGATGTTGATGTGAACGGCCGAGGCGCCGGTCATGGCGGCGCCGGACTCGGCGATGGTCTGCATCATGATCACCGCCTCGGTGATGCCGAGATTGGCGCCGCCGTACGCCTCCGGCATGGCGATGCCGAGCCACCCGGCTTCGGCCAGCGCCGCGTGCAGCTCGTGCGGGAACTCGCCGCTGCGATCCTTGGCGAGCCAGTAGCCGTCGTCGAACTGGGCGCACAGCTTGAGGATGGCGTCGCGGATCTGCTGCTGCTCGAGGCTCAATGAGAAATCCATGGCTCGCCCTGCCGGTTCCGAACGCGGCCATTGTAGCGGCATTTCTCGGAGACCGAATTTGTTTTCTTGACAGCGCCGCGGCGCTGCGCCGGAGTCGCCGCGCGGCTCCGGCCACCTCGGGCGGAAGCTTCGAAGCACGGGTTCGATCGATGGATTTGGGACTGAAAGATCGCCGCGTCCTGGTGACCGGAGGATCGCAGGGCATCGGCTATGCGATCGCCCGCGGCTTTCTCGCCGAGGGCTGCAGCGCGGTCATCGTCGCGCGCGATCAAGCGCGGCTGCAACAGGCACTCGCCGAGCTCGGCAAGCACGGGCCGGTCACCGGCAAGGCCATCGACCTCGCCCAGCGCGGCGCGCCGGAAGCGGTCGCCGACGAGTTCAAGGACACCGATATCCTGGTCAACAATGCCGGCGCGATCCCGACCGGCGACATCTTCAGCGTCGACGAGGCGCGCTGGCGCGAGGCGTGGGACCTGAAGGTGTTCGGCTACATCAACCTCATGCGCGCCATGTACCGCCACATGCGCGGGCGCGGCCGCAAGGTCATCGTCAACGTGCTGGGGCTCGGCGGCGAGAAGCCGCAATGGCACTATGTCTGCGGCAACGCCGCCAACGTCGCGCTGATGGGGGTGACCAAATCGTTGGGCGGGCGCAGCATCGACGACGGCATCCGCGTGGTCGGCGTCAACCCGGGCGGGGTCGAGACCGAACGGATGACGGCGATCCAGCGCACCCGCGCGCAGCGCGAGCTCGGCGACCCGGAGCGCTGGCGCGACTTCTTCAAGGACAAGCCGCTCGGCCGCGCCGCCACGCCCGAGGAGGTCGCCAACGTGGTGCTGTTCCTGGCGTCCGACCGCGCCAGTTGGGTGAGCGGCGCCGTGGTGCCGGTCGACGGCGGTTTTCTGCATCGCGAGAGTTGGTTCTAGACCGCGATCGCATCGCAGCTTTGACCTTGCTTGCTCGCCTGCTACGCTCGAACGTATAGTCTCGACGCATTTCCCCTGGAGCGCACGTGTCGCACGTCCTCTCTCTTACGTTGCATGACGGATCGGACGCACGGCCCAGCAAGGTCGCGATCGACCAAGCCGTGGTCGCCGGCTGGACCGGGCGCGATCCCGCCGCGGTCGAGAGGCACATCAAGGAACTCGAAGCGATCGGCGTGAAACGCCCGGCCACCACGCCGATCTTCTATCGGGTCGCGGCGGCGCGGCTCACCACCGACGACACCATCGAGGCGGTCGGCCAGGCGTCCGGCGGCGAGGCGGAATTCGTGCTGTTGCAACACGCCGGCCGCCTCTGGGTCGGCGCCGGCTCCGATCACACCGATCGGGAGGTGGAGAAGTACGGGGTGACCGTCTCCAAGCAGATGTGCGACAAGCCGGTCGCTGCCGCCTTTTGGACATTCGACGAGGTGGCGCCGCACTGGGACCGCTTGATGTTGCGCGCGCACGTCATCGAAGGCGGCCAGCGCGTGCTCTACCAGGAAGGCGCCGTGACCGCGATGCTGGATCCGCGCGCCCTGGTCGCGCGTCATGTCGCGGACGGAAAGCTGCCCGACGGCACGCTGATGTTCTGCGGCACGCTCGCCGTGCATGGCGGGGTGCGGGCCACGCGCGAGTTCGCATTCGAGCTGGAAGACCCGGTGCGCGGCCGCAAGATCGCCCACGCCTATCGGGTGGAGAGCCTGCCGATCCTGGGATGACGCGAGACTCTATTGCCGGAGCGAGACCAATGCCGATGAACAAGCCGCATCTCGAGTTCACCCGGGTGGACATGACCACCGGCTGGGCCACGCCGCCGGGCTACCCGTCCGGGATCAAGGAGAAGATTCTCGCGAGCGACCTCGACGAGCGCCGCAAGATGGGAAGCCGCACGCGGCTGATGCGGTTCGACCCGGGCACCTACACCACCGCGCCGTTCGTGCACGACCATTGGGAAGAGGTCTATCTGGTCTCGGGCGACCTGATCGTCGGCAACGACAAGAGCGGCAAGGGCGGCGAAAGCTTCGAGGCGCCGACCTATGCCTGCCGGCCGCCCGGCGTCTATCATGGCCCGTTCAAGTCGGAGCGCGGTTGCCTGATGTACGAGATTCATTACTACGACGAGAGCAAGAAATAGCTCCCGTTCCGTCATGGCCGGGCTTGTCCCGGCCATCCACGTCTTGGCCGCCAACGAAGACGTGGATGCCCGGCACAAGGCCGGGCATGACGTCCAGAGTACCGATGGTCGCGAAGGTGGTGTGACATGCTAGCGCCGGATGAGAAACTGAAACTATCGCTCAAGCCTTATCTCTCGGCGACCCTTCGCTTTGCGAGCGGCGCCGACACGCCGCGCGATTTCCTCGAACGCTGCCTCGCCGACCTTGCCGAGCTCGAGCCCAAGATCGGGGCCTTCGTGCATCTCAACCTCGACGGCGCGCGGGTGGCGGCCGACCAGGCGACGGCGCGTTGGCGCGGCGGCCGGCAGCGCTCGAAGATCGACGGCATGCCGATCGGCATCAAGGACATCATCGAGACCGCCGACATGCCGACCGAGAACGGCTCACCGCTTTACGTCGGCTGGCGCTCCGAGCGCGACGCCGCCAGCGTCGCCGCCTTGCGCGAGGCGGGCGCGGTGATCGTCGGCAAGACGGTGACCACCGAATTCGCCGCCATCGAGCCGCGCGGCACCCGCAACCCGCACGATCTAAGGCGCACGCCCGGCGGCTCGAGCAGCGGCTCGGCGGCGGCGGTGGCAGCCGGCATGCTCAGCACCGCGCTCGGCACGCAGGTGATCGGCTCGACCATCCGCCCGGCGAGCTATTGCGGCTGCGTCGGCTTCAAGGTGACGGTCGGCGCGCTCAACCGCGGCGGCAGCCACGACGGCTTGAGCCAAAGCGCGACCGGCGTGCTGGCGGCGACGTTGCAGGATGCCTGGCAAGTCGCCTACGAGATCGCCGCCCGCGCCGGCGGCGATCCGGGATATCCCGGCCTGTTCGGCCCCTCGAGCGCGCCGACCCCGCAAAAGCCGCGCCGCCTCGCCTTCCTCGAAACCGCCGGCTGGGCCGCGGCCTCCGCCGGCGCCAAGCGCGCGATGGACGATGCGCTGGCGCGGCTCAAGGCCGCCGGAATCGAAATCCTCACGCGGCAGTCCAATGCCAAGCTCGCCGCCGTCGAGGCCGCGATTGCGCCGGCGCGGCTGCTCTCGCTGAAGATCAATTCGTGGGAGACGCGCTGGCCGCTCAACAGCTATCGCGCGCGCGACGCGACGAAGCTCAGCCGCGCCATGCTCGACCGGCTGGCCCAGGCCGAGGCCATGACGCTCGACGATTACCGGCAGGCGCTCCTCGAGCGCGAGCGAGCGCGCGCGCTCTACGCCGCGCTCGAGAGCGAGTGCGACGCGTGCGTCACGCTCGCGGCGCCCGGTGCCGCGCCGCTCGGGCTCGCGTCGACCGGCGATCCGGTGTTCACGGTCCATGCCTCCCTGCTCGGCATTCCGGCGGTCTCGTTGCCGGTGCTGCAGGACGAAGAGCTGCCGCTCGGCCTGCAGGTCACCGGATTTGCCCACGGCGATGCCGCGACATTCGCGGCGGCTGCATGGATCCAGGCTTTGTTCTAGAGTGCGCGCCTTGGCGGAGGCGCCGTATGGATGATCGATCCGCCGCCCGTGCGTTGACCGTGCTCGACCGCTATCAGGACGGGCCGCCGAAGCACCCGCGCAGCTATCGCGACCTGCACGAGCACGTGCTCGCGCTGGCGCGCGAAGGGCTGCTCTACATCGTCGACGAGCCGATCAACAAAGACACCGAGATGCATCCGCTGGTGCGCTGGCAGTATCGCGGCGGCATCCCGGAGCCCGAGCGCAAGGCGTTCCTGTTCACGCAGCCGACCGATTCGAAGGGCCGCCGCTACGACATCTCGGTGCTGGTCGCAGGTCTGGCGGCGAACCGCGAGGTCTATCGTATCGGATTCGGGAAGCCACTCGATGAGATCGGCCGCACCTGGGTGCAGGCGATCGCCGCGCCGATAAAGCCGCGCGTGGTGAGCGACGGGCCCTGCCAGGAGGTGGTGATCACCGGCGCCGACCTCGATAAGGACGGCGGCGCGCTCGACGGCTTGCCGGTGCCGATCTCGACGCCAGGCTTCGACAACGCCCCTTATCTGTCGGCCGGGCACTACATCACCCGGGACCCCGACACCGGCATCCAGAATGTCGGCAATTATCGCGGCCAGCTCAAGGCGCCGCGCCGACTCGGGATGAACCCGTCGGTCGAATTGCGCGCCGGCATCTATGCGCATTGGGAGAAGTGCAAGGCGCGCGGCGAGCCGCTGCCCTGCGCGGTGGTGGTCGGCTGCCCGCCGGTCGTGTCCTACGCCTCGGTGCAGAAGATGCCCGACAACCTCGACGAGGTGGCGGTGGCGGGCGCGCTCGCCGGCGGGCCGATCAACGTGGTGCGCGCCAAGACCGTCGATCTGCTGGTGCCGGCGGAAGCCGAGATCGTGATCGAGGGCCTGATCGACACCACGGCGCTGGAGCCGGAGGCGCCGTTCGGCGAGTCGCACGGCTACGTCAACCTGCAGGAATACAACGCCTTCATGAACGTCACCGCGATCACGCGGCGGCGGCATCCGATCCTCACCTCGTTCATCAGTCAAGTGACGCCGAGTGAATCGAGCGTGATCCGGCGCGTGGCGATGGAGCCGGTCTACCTCCATCACCTCAGCTCGGTGCTCGGCATCAAGAGCGTGACGCGGGTCGCGATGCACGAGCCGCTGACCAGCCTCTATGCGGTGATCGCGATCCAGCTCGCGCGCGGCACACCGGAGAGCGAGGTCTGGCGCGCGCTCTACGGGGCGTCGGCGCTGCATCGCTTCGCCGGCAAGTGGATCGTCGCGGTCGACGAGGACATCGATCCGGAAAACGCCGACGCGCTGTTCTGGGCGATGTCCTATCGCTGCCAGCCGCAGCACGATTTGAAGGTGGTCCCGCACAAGGATCCCGGCCACGGACCGCGCGGCCCGCACGACGGCGGCGAGAGCGCGGCGGTGCTGATCAACGCCATGCTCAAGGGCACCTACGCGCCGGTGGCGCTGCCGAAGCGCGAATTCATGGAGCAGGCCAAGGCGATCTGGGAGCGGCTCGGGCTGCCGGCGCTTGCGCCGCAGGCGCCATGGCACGGCTACGATCTCGGCCATTGGCCGCAGGATCTGGAGCGCCAGGCGGAGATGGCGGCGAGGAGCGAGTATTTCGAGCTTGGCAAGAACCTCGCCAACGAGCGGCGCAGCGACGTCGCCATGAACACGCCGGTGAAGCCTAACAAATGAAACTCGCCGTGCCCGACATGATCTCCAATTCCTATTTCCCGGCGATCGCCGCGATCGAGCTCGGCTTGTTCAAGCAGGAAGGCCTCGACGTCGCGCTCGAGATGATCTACCCCGTCGACAAGTGCTACGCGGCGCTGCGCGACGGCGCGGTCGATTTCGTCGGCGGCTCGGCGCATTCGGCGCTGGCGGCGTTCCCGCAGTGGCAGGGCGCCAAGCTTCTCTGCGCGCAGGCGCAGGGCATGTACTGGTTCCTGGTCATGCACAAGGACTTCGGCGCCCGGCGCGGCGACGTCGGCGTGGTGAAAGGCAAAAGCATCGGCGCCGCGCCCTGGGTCGAGATGGGGCTGCGCCGCCTGCTCATCGAGGCCGGCATCGACCTCGCCCGCGACCAGGTGAAGATCGCGCCGGTGCCGGGCGCGCAGGGCGCCGGCGTCAATTTCGGGGTGACTGCGGCAAAAGCACTAGAAGAGCGCAAGATCGACGGCTTCTGGGCGAACGGCATGGGCGCCGAGGTGGCGGTGCGCCGCGGCGTCGGCACCATGGTGCTCGACGTGCGCCGCGGCGACGGGCCGAAGCCGTGCTTCAACTACACGATGGCGTCGATCGCCGCGAGCGATCGGCTGATCGAGCGCTCGCCCGAGACCGCGGCCGCCGCCGTGCGGGCGCTGGTGAAAACGCAGGCGGCGCTGAAGGAAGATGTCTCGCGCGCCACGAAAATCGGCCGCAAGCTGTTTCCGCCATCCGAGGCCGAGCTGATCGCCGAGCTCATCCGCCGCGACCTGCCCTATTACGATGCGTCGATCTCGAAGGGTTTCGTCGCCGGCATGAACCAGTTCTCGCGGGATATCGGGATACTCAAGGGCGATGTGCCGTATGAGAGCGTCGTGGCGACGCAGTTTTCGCATTTGTGGAAGTAATGCCAGTGCCGCAATTGTTTACCCGTCATCCTGAGGCACCCCCGCGCGGCACGAAGCTTGCGTATGTTGCATTTGGCGGTAACAGCTTTCTCTCGGCCTCATGCTGAGGAGCATCGCAGCGCGAGGCAAGCACAATAAGTTCCACAAGCAAGGCTGCGCTGCGATGCGTCTCGAAGCACGAGGCCGCCCCGATCCGGGCCGCCATCGCAAGTCGGCTGTTGCCGACTTGCGCACTTAAAGTGCCGATCTCGGGTAAACCCGAGATCGGTCGCCTTCGAGACGCGCGCACGCAAGTGCGATCTTGCCGAATGTGCGCGGCATGCGCGCTCCTCAGGATGAGGGCGGCGGCCAAGCGCCAGCGGTCAATCCGACGCGATCGGCGGCAAGTTGAGCGCGGCATCGACCAGCGCACACGCACGCTTGAAATCGAAATTGCGATAGACGTTCTGCTTCACCAGGAACGACGCGCCGCCGTAGAACTTCTCGTATTGCTGGTGGCGGCTGCCAAACTCCGAGCCGATGAAGTCCCAGGCGAGCCGCATCAGCGCCACCTTGCTCTTGGCGTCGGAGGAGGCCGAGCGCATGTAGCGCTCGACGTCGGCGGCGATCTCCGCATTCTCGAAATCGCGCAGCGAGGACGGCAGCGTGATCATGGCGGCGCCGGTGAGCTCGCGGATGATCTCGAGCATGCGGCCGTTGAGCTCCGACTGCAGCGCCATCGCCGAATAGAGCGCCATCTTCGACGGCCACAGCACGCCGTCCTGGTCGATCGGCGCCATGGTCTCGTGCGCCAGCAGCATGCACTCGTAGACCGAGACCAGGGCGGCGAGCTCGCCCATCATGATCTGCACCGCCGGATTGGCGGCATTGCCGGTCATCTCGTTCATGCGCTGGGTGAGGCCGATCATGAACCGCAGCTTGGTGACGTAGCGCACCTGCGCCTGGTGATTGCCGTAGGCGTGCGACGGCGTCTTCCACCACTGGTCGCGCGAAACGTCGAGGTTGCGATAGATGAAGACCCGCTCCCACGGCACGAACACGTTGTCGAAGATCACGTAGCTGTCGGTCTCGTCGAAGCGGCTCGACAGCGGATAGTCGAAGGAATTGGTGGCACCGATCGCAAAAGGCCGTCGCGGATAGAGCTTGAGCCCCGGGGCATTGACCGGCACCGCCACGCAATTGGCGTAGTTCTCGTCGCCCGGCTGCAGCGGATGGATGCAACTCAGATGGATGTAGTCGGCGATGGCGCCGCCGGTCGCCAGCTGCTGGGCGCCGGAGATGACGATGCCGTCGTCGCGCTCCTTGACCACGCCGGCGTAGAGCGTCGGATCGCTCTGCTTGTGGGCGGGCTTGCTGCGGTCGATCTGCGGCGGGACGATCGCATAGGCGGCGTAGCTATGGTGGTCGCGCATGTGCTCGTAGAAGGCGACCACGTTGTCGGCGAACTTCTGGCCGCCGGCCGCGAGCACGCCCGGGGTCGCCGCATAGCCGCAGAAGAAGCCGGCGACGTGATCGGGCGTGCGCCCCATCAGGCCGAAGGTGGCCTCGGCCCAGGTTTCCGAGAACAGCCGCCGGGCGCGCAGATCGGCGTGGCTCTTGGGAATCTGATAGGCGCGCAGCACCGGCTCGCCGGTGTTGGGCGAGACGAAGGTCATGCGCTCGCGCATGTCCGGGGCGGCCGCGATGTCGTAGAGCCTCGCGATCGAGCGGGCGGCCTCGCGGAACGCCACGTGCCTGGTCACGTCCTTGACCAGCTCGCCGTCGACGAACACCTGGCGGCCGTCATTGAGCGAGCGAAGATAGTCCTGACCGGTACGCATCACACACTCCACGTCATGGCCGGGCTTGTCACCGCAAGTCGGGTATACCCGACTTGCGGCGCTTCATATTGCGGCACAAGGCCGGGCATGACGACCAGGGATTTGTGAGCCTGTCGCTGCTCATCGCTTCACGACCTTACGCCATTGGCGATCAGCTCGACCAGCTTGGCCGGCGTGACCGGCGTCTGCGCAATGCGAACGCCGAACGGCTGCAGCGCGTCCTCGATCGCCGAGATCACCGCGGCGGCGGTCGGGATGGTGCTGACCTCGCCGGCGCCCTTGGCGCCGAGCGGATTGAGCGGCGACGGCGTCTCCAGGTAGAGCGTCTCGATCGCGGGGATTTCCATGGCCGTCGGCAACAGGTAATCGGCAAACGTGGTGGTGACCGGCTGGCCGGCCTCGTCGAAGCCCATCCATTCGAGGATCGCATTGCCGATGCCGTGCGCCACGCCGCCGCGCACCTGGCCGTCGACCATCATCGGATTGATCAGGGTGCCGGAGTCCTGCACCGCCACATAGTTGACGATCTTGACCCCGCCGGTGTCGATATCGACCTCGACCTCGGCGACGTGGCAGGCATTGGCATAGGCGAGCGCGTCGGTGCGCCAGTTGACGTTGGCGTCGAGACCCGGCTCGACGTCGGGCGGAAAGCCGTAACCGGGCGCGCCTTTGAGGATGCGCGCCAGCTCGCCGAGTTTGACGTTGAGCTGCGGTGCGCCGACCACGCGCACCTCGCCGTCGGCGATCTCGAGGTCGTGCTCGGCCGCTTCCAGCACGTGGCTGGCGAGCTTCTTCGCCTTGCCGGCGACGGCGCGCGCCGCCAGCAGCACGGAGGAGCCGGCGGTCACGGTCTGGCGGCTGGCGAAGGCGCCGAGCCCGAGCGCCACGCGGCCGGTGTCGCCGGGCACCACGGTCACGTCCTCGGCGCGCATGCCCAACTCGCCGGCGCAAATCTGCGCCAGCGCCGTGCCCAGCCCCTGCCCGATCGCGGCAGCGCCGGTGAACACCGACACCCGTCCGGTGTTCGACACCCGCACCAGCCCCGATTCGAACGGCCCGCGGCCGGTGCCTTTGATGCCGTGCGCGAGCCCGATGCCGAGATAGCGGCTTTGCGCGCGCGCGGCGGCCTGCCGCTGCGGGAAGTCGTCCCAGCCGGCCGCCCGCAGGACTTGCGCCTGGCAGGCCGGATAATCGCCGCTGTCGTATTGCATGCTGGCGCCGGAGCGCGCCTTGAGCGGCTTGGTATAGGGCATCTTCTCGGGCGGGATCAGATTGCGCCGCCGCAGCTCCGCGCGCTCCAATCTCAATTCGCGCGCGACGCGATCCATCAGCCGCTCCATCGCGAACGCGGCCTGCGGATAGCCGGCGCCGCGCACCGACGACACCGGGGTCTTGTTGGTGGCGGCGACGGTGACCTCCATGGCCAATGCGGGAAGCAGATAGGGCCCGCTCATCATGGAGGCTGAATTGTAGGGGATGTTGACGTCCTGCAACGCATAGGCGCCGAGCTCGTGGATGAGCCGGCCGCGCACGCCGAGGAGCTTGGCGTCGGCGTCGACCGCGATGTCGACCGACCAATATTGGTCGCGCTCCTGCGCCGCATTGGTGAAATGCTCGCGCCGGTCCTCGATCCATTTGACCGAGCGCTGCATCAGCTTGGCGGCCGCCACCACCGCGATATCTTCCGGATAGACGCAGAGCTTGGGACCGAAGCCGCCGCCGACGTCGGGCGTCGCCACCCGCAGCCGGCTTTCGTCGAAATCAAGGAGCGCAGTCAGCGACTGAAACAGGTCGTGCGCCTTCTGGGTCGACGCCCAGACCGTCATGCTGTCGTCGATGCGGCGGAGCTCGGCGACCAGGCCGCGGCCTTCGATCGGATGCGCGGCGCCGCGATGCTGCCAGAGCTCCTCGTGGAACACATGCGCGGCCTTGCCGAAGGCCGCCGCGGCGTCGCCGTAGGCGACCTTGAAGGTCGAGACGATGTTGCTGTTGAGCTCGCGCCGCACCGCCGGCGCGTTCGGCGCCGCCGCCTGGCGGCAATCGGCCACCGCCGGCAGCACCTGGTAGTCGACCTCGACCCGCGCGGCCGCGTCCTCGGCAGTGTAGCGGTCGTCGGCGACCACGATGGCGACGGTCTCGCCCACATAGGAGACCTCGCCGTCGGCGAGCGCGAACGACCACAGCCGGTCGAGCGGCGTCCCCGAATTGGAATGGCGCAGCATCCGCCGCCTGGCCATGACCGGCGCAAGATCGTCGAGCGTGAGCACCGCATGCACGCCGGCGAGCGCGCGGGCGGCTTGCGAGTCGAGGCCGCGGATCAAGGCGTGCGGATGCGGGCTGCGCACGAACGCCGCGTGCAGCAGTCCCGGCAGCTCGATATCGTCGACGAAACGCCCGCGGCCGGTGAGCAGCGGACGATCCTCGAGGCGAGGAATGCGCGCTCCGATCAATCCGGCCATGGCTGTCCCCGCGCGCGCACGTTCGTAGGGGTAGAGTCGAGGAGAGGCGCGGTGACTGGGGGCCATGTGGCCATCGCTCCGTTTCCACTCCCCGCTCATCGAACCGGACGTGCGGATTTCCCGCATCCGGCTCTCCGACCGGCTTCATCTCAATGCCCACGG
>WNGB01041511.1_pt1 | contig 11681 bp, 9 predicted proteins | sample 5400681 | NCBI WGS metagenome assembly WNGB01 (sample SAMN13153367, study PRJNA577476) | soil metagenome | isolation source: 115 cm soil or saprolite under grassland replicate 2 | place: USA:California | collected 2016-06-15 | reverse complement strand
TCGACGACGCGATGGGGGGTAGCCGAGAAGACGTTGTCATATGAGGCCAGCCGTTTCAGCTCCTCCGGAGCCTGAAGAGCGTCGGCGATCGATCGAACCCACTCAAGGTAGTTCCGTTTCTGTCCGAGCGGGTAATCGACCTCGTACAACGTATTTGATCATCGAAGAGACCTCCCTCGTACTCGCATGCCACGCAGCCTCGGCAGCACCGCCCAGCATGGCACACCAACGACCGTCCCCCAGACCTCGAGGTGGTGATCCGGCGGCGGCGGATGCCCGGGCCGGCCGGTTGCGCCTACAGCGTCACGCCGAGGCAGGATGAACCAGAGGAGTCGTTCTTCGAGGTCCCCGGGCCGATGACCCACGTCAGCGTCGCGCAGTCGCTCGGAGGTCCCGGCCGACCTGCTGCGCCTGTCGGTAGGCATCGTGCACCCCGACGACCTCGTGGCCGATCAGGTGCCAGAGCTCGCGTAACGACCGGGTTCCGCTCAGCCCTTCCCGGTCCGCTGGTGAATCCCTACTTGCGACGTCGAATGGAGAGTCCGAGCCGCCGCCGCGGGGAAGAGTGGGGCTGGGCCCAGTCGGCCGGCTGCAGCTCCCGCAATCGCCGACACAGAGCGGTCAGCGTCGCACGATCGATTGAGGGACCGTGGTCCTCCGGGACGGATGCGCCCGCGTTTCGCAGGATTCCCTGGAGACCGAGGAAGATGGCACGGCGAAAAGCGGGATCCCTGTCCAGCAGTCGTTGCAGCGAATCCGACGGAAGCTCGAGGGTGGACAGGAGCGTCTCCGCGGTGATCGTGGCGGATCGGGGGCCTCCATCGATCACGGCCACCTCCCCGAAGTATCCGGCGGGGCCCAGCGTTGCCTTGTGATCTCCCCTCACACTCACCCTGGCCGTCCCGGTCTCGATCACGTAGAGGCTGTCACCGAATTCGCCCTCCTCGGTCACCACTTCTTCGGGCGGGTACTCGACCCGCCGTGCGGAACCGGCCACCGATCGCAGCTGCCCGCGCGAGAGGACGGCAAACAAGGGGAGACTGCCGAGACTGGCCAGGTGCGAGTAGGCCCAGCGCAGGCCAATCCAGGAGGCGCCGATCACGAGAACCGCCAACAGCGCTGGAGCGAGCCAGGCGGTGACCCACCCCGCCCCGAACAGGGATGTCGAAGACGCCGTGAGCAACATCATCGGCCTCCTTCCCGCGCAGCGACCCTTCGTCGCCGGGCCAGCCAACGGGGCGGGCCATCTCCTGGCAGCATAGCCTAGGCCGGCCGAGGTCAGGACGTCCCGCTCACCCCCCGGATGACGCCGGCCGGCGACGCGGGACGCTCACCCGCCTCGAAGCCGCGCGGGTTCCCTGATTGAGGCCGAGCGTCGGGCGAGGAGCGGCGCCGCTTCCTGCTCGGGTCGCCGCGCAGCGCCGCCACTCGACCGCTCGTGCTCTTCCCGGAGCGCCCGCGCGGACAGGGCGCCCACAGCCCCAACGAGCCCCACCATCAGCGAGGCCTGGATCCAGTCACCCATGGAAGCCGGATCGATCATCTCGTGCCCCTTTCTCGAGATCGGTCGGTTCGCCGATACGGGAGATGGAAGCAGTGGAGGGTTGGAGATCCCTGGAGGCGGCCGAAGAGGCGGGTGTGAGCTCGGCCCGGCCCGACCCCGTGAGGGAACCACCCCCGTACCACCACTCCCCGGGCGGCGAGGGAGGTCGTAGTTGAGGGCGGTGAGGATCCGGCTGTCCTCGGGCGCTTCGCGATGGCGTCGCTGGCTGGGCCCTTGGCCGAGGCCCAGCACCGGGAACGCACCCAGTGGCCCGACCTGCGCGGGTTCGACTGGGACCGGTTCGGCGGCCGAGACGATGTCCGCGCTGCGATGTGGTTCGCGGAGTTCGCCGACGTCCACCGCAAGCGATGTTCGTTCGGCGCGGGAGCGACATTGTGGAGGAGCGCGTCGGATCTGGTGCGATTGCTGCGGTTCGTAGCGAGCGGTGTGGGTCAGAGCCGCACGACGGGGCAGGTCAGGGTCCGGGTGATCCCCTCGATCGCTTGGATCTTCGAGACGACCAGCCTCCCGAGCGCATCGATGCTCGCGGCCTCGACGCGGACGACCACGTCGTAGGGCCCCGTCACGACATCGGCAACCAGCACCCCCCGAATCCCGATGACGGCCTGTCCCACCCGGGAGGCCATCCCTACCCCGACTTGGATCAACACGAACGCTTGGACCATCGCCATCCTTCCTCGGGATGTCTACCTCGCCATCATCGACCTCAGGCGGCGAGACCACAACGCATCACGCCACGGCAGGCTGGCCGTGATCGAGGTGGGTACTCTCGAAGCCGATCTCGCGCGTCGCTCAGCCCATAGGGTGCATGGACTCGGTTCATGGCCCTGGCCCGGTCCCGGTCACAGCGACGACCTTCGTTCCACAACCGTCCCGGTTGCTCCTCGTGCCCACGGTGTCGACCTCCAGCCAGTGCCCGCTCCCCGGCGTCACGTTGCGGTACAGGAGGGGGTGCCCTTGCTGGTCGACCACCAGCAGGTCCAGGCGCCCGTCACGGTCGTAGTCCGGCCACGGCGACGCCTCGGCTGACGCCCGGATCGTTCGTGTGGCTGGGTGCGCTCACATCGAGGAACCTTCCGCCGCCCACGTTGACGAACAGAAGGTTGGGCTGGGCGTTCGTTCCGTCGAGGCGGCCGGTAGCCGCGTACAGGTCCTCCCATCCGTCGTTGTTGAGGTCGGCGAGCACGATCCCCCACGTGATGGCCGGCACCGACGGCGACTGGTTCGGTCTGGCCACGCCCGCCGTCCGGGCCCGCTCGGTGAAGGATCCTTCCCCCTGGTTGTGGAGCAGCGCGATGGCCCCCATGTTCGACAGGGCCAGGTCGAGGTGGAGGTCACGGTCATAGTCGCCGACCGCGATCCCCATCGTGTTCATGCTGAGGCCGGTTCCGGACTGCTCGGAGACGTTGCGGAAGCGCCACGTGCCGTCCGGACCCGGACCGTCGTTACGCCACAGGACGTTGGGTTCGGGGTTCGGCCCCATGGCGTCGTTTCCCAGGTACAGGTCGGGGTCCCCGTCGCCGTCTTAGTCGAACCAGGTGGCCTGGAACCCCGCGCCGAAGGTGGATCCGTCCGCCTCGAGCAGGCCCGTCTGGTCGGTGAACGTCCCGTGCCCCTCGTTGTGGTACAGGTGGTCCGGGTACGTCAGGGATCTCCCCGTCCGGCAGGCCATGTGGTCGGCCTACAGGTCCAGGTAGCCGTCGCCGTCGTAGTCGCCCCATGCCGCGCTCTGACTCGGACCCGGGTCGGCCACACCGGTCGCGGCACCGACGTCACGAAAGTAGCCCCCTCCCGTCGTTCCGGTAGAGGCGATTCGGACCGTCGACATCGACGTCGTCGGCGGGATCGCGTCGCTGCTGACGATCCCGGTCCAGCAGGCGGGGCCGCGACCGGTGCACGTCCCGGTCTGGCGGTGAACCGGGCACGGCAGGGAACGACCCACGGCCTGGGCCCAGCGCGCAGGCGGAACTGGTCCAAGGCAAGGTTCGACTACTCTCCGCTCTTCCTTGCTTGCATAATTCACCGGTGAGCGCGAAGTCTCGGGCGCGGTGGTCCCGCGTCCCCGATCCGTGGGTGTGCCCCCGGCCGGCTCTCCGTTCGCCCCTGCACCGAGGGTCGCGATCGTCCTGGCGGCGGGGAGGTCGCTCCGCCTCCGCGCGGTGACCGGCGGAGGCTCGAAGGCGCTCGTGCGCCTGGGAGGGCTTCCCCTCGTGGAGCGCGCCGTGCGCTCCCTGTGGGGGGCGGGCATCGAAGACGTCGTGGTAGTGGTGGGTTACAACGCCGGGCCGGTGGCTGCGGTGGTATCCCGCCTGGCCCGCGCCGGACCGGTCCGAGCGGTGTTGGCCCAAGGCTGGGAGCTCGGCAACGGGGCGTCGCTCAGGGCGGCCCGGTCCGTGGTCGAGGGCGAGGAACCCTTCGTCTTGATGACCGCCGACCACCTCTTCAGTGAGGGGGTCCTCACCGGACTGATGAGCTCGTCAGCGCCCGCGGTCCTGGTCGATCGCCACCCCGACGCCGAGACGTGGGAGGAGGGCACCCGTGTTCGTGAGCGTGAGGGCTCGGTCGTCGCCATGGGCAAGGAGCTGGACGAGCCGGCAGTCGAGTGCGGAGCGTTCGTCCTCCCGCCGGAGGTCTTCCATCACCAGGACGAGGCCGCGGCGGCCGGTGACCACTCCCTGGCCGGCGCCCTCTCGAGGCTCGCGGCGGTGCGCCCGTTCACCGTTGTGCCTCTCCCGGAGGGGTCCTGGTGGCAGGACATCGACACCCCCTCGGACCTCTCCGCGGCAAGAGGGCGATTGAGGAGCTCGCTCGTGAAGGCCGGCGACGGCCCCGTGTCGCGCTATCTGAACCGACCCATCTCCACTCGCATCTCCGTTGCCATCGCCTCCCTGCGGCCCGCGCCAGACTTCCTTTCGGCGCTCGCGGCGATGGTCGGTGTGCTATCGGGATGGCTCCTCTCCGTCGGCGCCGGAATCGCCGGCGGACTACTCGTCCACGCGACCTCGGTCCTCGACGGGGTGGACGGGGAATCCGCGAGGCTGCAGCTGCGCGCGTCGCCGCGAGGGGCGATGCTCGACGGCGTCCTCGACCGGATCGCAGACGCGGCCATCCTGGCGGGGCTCGGCATCTGGGCCCTCGACACGCTGTCGATGGCTACCAAGGATCGAGCCGCCGCGTTGGTGCTCCCGCAGGCGCCGGAACGCCTCCTGGGATGGGTCCTCGGCGGCCGCGACGGCCGACTGCTCCTCGTGACCGGATTCGCGCTGGCCGGGCTCCCGGTGGCGGCGCTCATCGCCGTGACCGCCACTTCGGCGGTGAGCCTCGCGGCCCGCGTCGCGTTCGTGCGTCGCGTTGTCCGGCGCACTCTGTAGCCAACCCCGACGGGTCCAGAAACTCGATCGCGGGCATGAGACCGGCAGCGGCGGTCCGGTCTGCGACAATGCCGCGCTGTGATCCGGTCCCTCTTCTATCTCCTCCTGCGCCGGGTCCTCCGCCTGGTCCGTTCGGACGACCGAATGGCGGCCGAGGCGGAAATTGAGATCGCCGTGCTGCGACACCAGGTGGCGATCCTGCACCGGCAGGTGAAGTGGCCGATATACCGCGCGTCCGACTCGGCGTTCCTCGCCGCCGCCAGCAGGATCCTTCGTCGGGAGGCGTGGAGCGCGTTCCTGGTCCGGCCGAGACCCTGCTCCGGTGGCACCGGCAGCTCGTCGCCAGGAAGTGGACCAGGCCGCACCGCCCCCCGGACGCCCCGCCCTCGACACCGAGGTCCGGAGCTGATTCTCCCTTTGGGTCGAAGCCGTAGAACTCGTCGATCGCATCCAGGTGATCGACATGGCCATCGGCCCAGATCCGCACGTGACGGTCGTTGGTCATCCGGTGTGTGGCGTAGAACTCGAGGCTGGGCAGGCCGGCGTCGTCGGGGTCGATCCGGTAGGCGATCCGCCAACCCCGCTGCCCGATTCTTCGCCGGCTTCCCAATCTCACGTCCTCAGGCTCGATGCGGATGTCGAAGTTCGCGAAGCTCGTTGAACACCTGCGCGATCCGCTGTTCGGGCGTCCGCGTTGAATCTCTCCCGGTCGTTCTGGATGACTCTGGCACTGGCCCTCGATGCCTCCGTGGCTAGTGAGAAGACGGAAGCAACCCCACGGGACGAAGCCTACGCAAGGACGCGATAGCTGAGAGGCGGTGGTCAGCGGGGACTCGCCGCTTGGAAGCGAGCATGGAGGCGCCATCGGCCCATGGCTCAGCCGCACGGCCCCTGAGCAGCACAAACGGCGGGAATCCGTTCCCAGATGGGCGACGCCTGCTCAATGGAGGCGCTGACCTGGGCAGAGAGGATTGTCTGCCGCCCCACTCCAGCAGAGGTGAACCGATATGCGAACCACCCCTGAAGTATCGATGTCTCGCCTTCGGTCCAGGCCGGGTCTGAGCACCCTCGCCCGCAGCGACCTCTGCCTCCACCGTCCGCAAGACTCCTCGGACGGCGGCTGACACTTCCAGGAGATACTTGCGGACAGTCCAGATCCTCTGCTCCTGGGGCCGCCCAATGAGGGCGACCAACGGCTCATCATCTTGAGGATGCTGCCCGGATCCACGTCCGCTGACCACCGCATCTGGTCCCTTCGGGTACTTGGTCGAACGTCAGGGTGCGGTGGAGATCCATGGAGGACATGTGCGTGGACGACCCGACTTTCGCGACCATCCGGTTATTGCGCGTCGCCGCGGAGAAACGGCGCCTAGCTCTTGGTCTCAGGAATCTCAGGACCAGGCCGTCCGGGGGAGTCTCATGGTGCGTTCCCTGTCACGGCGTCCTTGCTGTAATCCGCCAGGCGGGTCAGGACTTTGATGCCGATGTTGGTGCCGTGTGCCGTTATCGACGACGCGATGGGGGGTAGCCGAGAAGACGTTGTCATATGAGGCCAGCCGTTTCAGCTCCTCCGGAGCCTGAAGAGCGTCGGCGATCGATCGAACCCACTCAAGGTAGTTCCGTTTCTGTCCGAGCGGGTAATCGATCTCGTACACGTATTTGATCATCGAAGCGACCTCCTTCGTCCTGGGACCCCACGCAGGTTCGGCAGCACTGCCCAGCATGGCATACCAAAACCGTCCCCCCGTATCTCCTTCAATCTGGCAGCTCGTCGTCGAGGTGACGTTCCAGCTCTGCCCTCACCTCGACCAAACCCGCTTCCCGCAGCACTCGCAGGTTGGTCAGGATTGCGCTACGAGCGGCGCCCCCGGACCGATCGGCCGGTCCGGAGGAATGAACAGCCTGGACAGTGACCACACGAGCGCGGCGATGCCAAACCCCGCGAGCCACACGACGAGCGGGGGCGGCTCGAGGGCGAAGAACCCACGGGCCGAGGGGACCAGCATCGCCGCGACGAACGCGGCCACCATCGACCAGATCAGGACCAGTCGGGGGCGGGTGAGCGGCGCTGCGATGATCGTGAGGACCAGGAAGCCGATCCAACACAGCACCATCGTGGCCGTCGTCCGGGCCTGGATCAGGGGGACGGGCTCGTCGATGGCCAAACGGTAAGCCATGAACGTCGCCACCGCCGCGAGCGTTCCGGCCGGGACGGTGAACCGAAGCACCCGCCTCAGGAACCCGGGTCGGGCCCGCTCGGCGTTGGGCGCCAGCGCCAGGAAGAACGACGGGATGCCGATCGTCAGCGCACCGATCAGGGTGAGGTGCCGGGGCAGGAACGGAAACGCCAGCTGGAATACCCCGACCCCCAAGGCCAGCAGCATCGCATAGACCGTCTTGGTCACGTACAGGTTCGAGGTCCGCTCGATGTTGCCGAGGACGCGGCGGCCCTCGCTCACCACCGACGGCAGCGCATCGAACGTGGAGTCCAGCAGCACGAGCTGGGCCACGGAGCGGGTGGCCTCGGTGCCCGAGCCCATGGCGATACCGATGTCCGCATCCTTCAGCGCGAGGACGTCGTTCACCCCGTCTCCGGTCATGGCGACAACATGGCCCTTGGACTGCAGGGCCTTGACCATGGCCCTCTTCTGCTGGGGGGTGATCCGGCCGAAGATCGAATGCTCGTCCAGGAAGTCGGCGAGCGCGGGGAGCTCGTCCGGAAGCTCCCTCGAATCCACGGCTTCATCCGCGCCCTTGGCCCCCAGGCGGCCCACGATGGCCGCGACGGTCTGTGGGTGGTCCCCCGAGAGGACCTTCACCTGGACCTTCTGGCGAGCGAAGTACCCGAGGGTCTTGGCGGCGTCCTCCCGGATCCGGTCGCCCAGGACCACGATGGCCACAGGGACCAGCCCACGGGGGAGCCGCTCACCTTCCAGGTGCTCCCCCGTCCGCGACAGCAGGACCACCCGCCGCCCCGCCTCCGCGAGCTCAGCGGCCCGCCCGGCGGCGTCCTGTTCTGCGCCTTCGGACAGCAGGACCTCGGGAGCCCCCAGCACCCAAGTCCCGTGCTCGCCGAAGGACGCGGCGCTCCACTTGCGGGCCGAGGAGAACGGTACCGCCCCGTCGGCCCGCCACCCTTCGGCGTCGGCGAACCGCTGCTTGATGGCGCGGAGCGTGGCATTCGGATGTGGGTCGCTGGCAGCCAGGGCCCCGAGGGCCACGGCGTGCTGCCCGCCAGTGGCAAGCGCCAGGACCTCCTCGACCACCAGCCGGCCCTCGGTAAGCGTTCCCGTCTTGTCGATGCACAGCACGTCCACCCGGGCCAGGACCTCGACAGCCGGCAGCTCCTGCACCAGGACCCTTCGCCGGGCCAGGCGGACCACGCCCACGGCGAACGCGATGCTGGTCAGCAGGACCAGGCCCTCCGGGACCATAGCCACGGTGCCGGCCACCGAGCCGCGGATCGCGTCGTGGATGCTGGCATTCGACCGGAGCTGGCTGATCACCAGCAGGATGGCGGTCGGCACGAGCACCCAGGTCACGATGCGCAGGATGCGATCGATGCCAGCACGGAGCTCCGACGTGGTGAGCGTGAACCGACGGGCTTCCTCCGACAGGCGCACGGCGTACGCCTCCCGGCCGACTCGCGTGGCTCGGTACCGCCCGCTCCCCGCCGCGACAAAGCTCCCCGAGAGCACCTCGTGGCCGGCGCGCTTCTCCACCGGCTCGGACTCGCCCGACAGGAGCGATTCGTCGACCTCCAGGCCCCGCGCGTCGAGAACGACCCCGTCCACCACGATCTGATCCCCGGGCTGAAGCTCGAGCACGTCGTCGAGGACCACCGACGACACCGGCAGCTCGCGCACCGTCCCCTCCCGGACGAGGCGGGCCTTCGGCGCCGTGAGGACCGCCAGCCGGTCCAGGGTCCGCTTGGCACGGAGCTCCTGGACGATCCCGATCAGCGTGTTCGCGACCAGCACGAAGCCGAACAGCGCGTCCTGGTACGGCCCGACGATCAGGATCACCAGGAGCAGCGCGCCGAGGAGAGCGTTGAAGCGGGTGAGGACGTTGGCCCGGACGATCTCCTTCACCGTGCGCGATGGCCTGTCTGGGAGGTCGTTGACCTGCCCGCCCTCGATGCGCTCCTGGACTTGGCTCTCGGTGAGCCCTTCCAGCGCCGAGCTTGGGGTCTCGATCCGCACGATCCCCAACAGCGTATCCGGGACGAGCCCTCCTACTGACCCTCAGGGAGCTCGAGGCGGCGTCCGAGACCTGGACGCACTTCGACCGGCCCGACCCCGGATGGCACAAGTCGTGCTGAAGCCGGCGGCCTGACGACGGCTTCGTAGCGGCGGATCAGCCGGCCGAGTAGGCGACGGTTGCGACGTCGTTGCCCGTGTTGCTCCCGCCAGTGCTCATGCCGGTGACGAACACCGTGCGACTGTTGGGGCGCCGCGGCGATCGCGGTCGCCTCGTCGAAGCCCTTCCCGGGCCCGTGGTACTGGGCTCCCCACAGCGTCGCCCCGGAGGACGCGTCATGGGCGAGGGTCCTGTAATTGAACTTGAGGCTGCCGTCAGCGCCGTTGAGGAGTCGAGTGGTCGGCCCGCGCTGGCTGTGAGCTCGATGGGAGGAGCGCGAGCTTCCCGCCCCGGATGGCCCACGACGGACGGGCAGTCACCCACACCGGACTATATGGTGTCGGAGTTCTCGAGCCGACGCCCGCTTCACCGCGCACTTCGGTGCTCCCACGAGCACCGCAAATCGCCTGACTCGACCTGCGATGGACGGTCAGCGGCCAGCACCCGTGCAGACCCTTCCGATAACCACCGACGCTGCGTGTTGCCCGGAGTCAACGTGCGGGTCCCTGCTCACCTTCCGGACGAGTGCATCGGGTGCGAGAGGGGGGAGTCGAACCCCCACGCCCTTTCGGGCACCGGATCCTGAGGCGGGTGACCTCAGGCACAAGACCCGGGCCCGCGCGTCGGATGGTGTTATCCAGTGTCGTTGCGTGCCGGTGAGTATCAATCGGTCGTGGGCAAGGTGTGAGCAGACCGACCGCATACTGGCGCCCTGAGAGATCGGATTGTCGGGCCACCTTTCACGACGCCAGCTCTGCGTTCCCCCTGTCCGGGCCCTCGGTCCCGTCTTGCCGGGTCGGCGGGGCCCGGCCGGCTGAACTGACGGAGGAGCTATCCGAGGATGCGGGCCTCCCGGTAGCCGCCCTGGAGCTCCTGGCCCGTCGCGAAACGATTCGGATGGAACTGCAGGAGTCCGGGGTCCTCGGCGGCGCCGGTGACCAGGTCGGCGACGCGCCGTCCCAGTGACGGCGCCAGCTTGAAGCCGTGCCCGCTCGAGCCGGCGTCGACGAAGATGCCGTCCGCCATCTCACCGATCACCGGCTGCCAGTCTGGGCTGACGTCGTACAGACCGGCCCAGCCGCCCTGCTCCCTGCAGTTCGCGAGCACGGGAACCCGGCGAGCCAGAGCTCCGGCGAGTTCGCGGGACTCGTGCGGCTCGATGAACTCCCGGAACCGGTCCGAGTCGGGCTCGGGGGCTGACATGAGCGATCCCACGAGGAGATGGTTTGATCCCTCCGGCCGGGAGTAGTAGCCACCCGCCACGTCCGCGTGACCGAAGGGGAGCCAGGGGCCCCCGCCGGAAGAGAGCAGCGCGACCGGGTGTCGCTCCACGGTGAGGGGGATGTCCACCCCGATCAATCGCGCGAGATAGGCCGACCACGGTCCGGCGGCGATCAGCAGCCGGCCGCACTCGATGGCCGGCCGGTCGGCGATCTCGACGACGGCCCCGCCCCCCGCCCTGTTGCGGACCGCCGTCACCCGTGACGACGTACGGACTTCCGCCCCGAGCTCCACCGCCCGCCTCAGCAGCCCCAGGGCTGCCGCAGGGGGGTTGGCGTAGCCGGCGCCGGGCTCCCAGACGCCCACGGCGATCCCGTCCAGGGCGAACCACGGGTACTCGTTCCGCAGGCGGTCCGGCGACAGGAGCTCGACGTCGATCTGGAGCCCATGCCATCGCGGGACGCCCTGCTCGAGCTCGGAGACGTCCTCCCGGGGATGGAGGTACAGGAAGCCGGTTCGGTGGAACCCTGCGTCGCCGCCACCGGTGTGCTCGGCGAAGTTGGCGAGGAACTCGATGCCCTCCCGGGCCGCTCCGGCCAGGTACTCGTTCCGGTAGGTCGCCCGGCACACTCCCGCCGAACGGCGCGTGGGACCCGACCCCGGCGTCTGCTTGTCGATGATCACTGCATGGACCCCACGGCGAGCCAGATGGAACGCTGCGCTGGCCCCGTGGATCCCGGCGCCGATGATCCCCACGTCGAAGCCGTCCATGCCGCTCGGCGGAAGCGTACGTTCGGACCGGACACGCCACCACCGGCCCACCCTGTAATACGCTCCACGCTGGCGGCTCCACGCGGTCACGGGCAGCACCGGATCGGCGGGTCGCTCCCGGAAAACACGGATCGGGGGTCTCCATTTAACCGGAGGAGCCCCGGTCAGCCCGTCTCCACGGGCGGTTCGCTGGAGGGCGCTCCAAGCTCGGCGGGTGCCCTCGGGCCCGCGGCGGCACGGGAGGCGCTGCCCGGGGCCGGCGGCCGGCGACGATGTCGTGGTAACGCACCGGATCGTGGGCCACGGCGAGCTCGAGCACCCGGTAGAACACCGTCCCGCGGCTGCGGGAGCGCCGGCGTTGAAGCGGAACACGAACTCGTCCAGGTAGCTCGGCA
>WNGB01012231.1_pt1 | contig 11681 bp, 11 predicted proteins | sample 5400681 | NCBI WGS metagenome assembly WNGB01 (sample SAMN13153367, study PRJNA577476) | soil metagenome | isolation source: 115 cm soil or saprolite under grassland replicate 2 | place: USA:California | collected 2016-06-15 | reverse complement strand
CGGCGCCCGCACCGACCTCGCCGCCATGCCGAGCGTCGACATCGCCAACGGCGCCCCGACCGGGGCCGATGCGACCGACGAGATCGTGGACGCGTGGAGTGACGGGAGCCTCGGCCCCGACCATGAGGTGACGATGCTGTCGTACTCCACCGACCGGGGGCGGACGTTCAGCACCCCCACGCCGGTGTCGGTGACTGCTGACCGCTCCGCCTATTCCGCCCCGGCCATCTCCCCCGACGGCCGCAGCGTCTACGTGACCTATATGGCCTGGGGGCAACCGTTCCAGGCCACCACCGCCAGCCCTCGCCCCGAGCACGGCGTCCTCCGCATGGCGAGCATCGGTGCGAATGGCGCCCCTGGTGCCTTTACGACGCTGTACGACGGGCCGTTCGGCGACGCCCGGGGGAGCTCGCAAGGTCGCATCTTGTACAACGAGTTCCTGGGTGACTACGTGTACGCGATCGCCACCAGGACCTACGGGATGGGGGTCTGGACCGAGGTTCGACGCGCGGCCGACTGCCCGGCCATGGATGCCTGGCGCCAGCGGTCGGTCGACGCCGGCCACCTGGTGTTCCCGGCGCCCTGGGCGCTCGGCGGGGTCGGGGACTGCCCGGCGAGCTTCGGAAACAGCGACATCTTCGGGGCCACCACCGGCTGACCCGGGAGACCAGGGCGCGTGGGTGCTCAGAGGCATACCGGTCCCGCCCAGAACCTCGGCACCATATTGACCAGAGGACTCAGAGGGTCGCCAAGAGGGTCAACGCCTTGACGGCGCGGGGCGAGCTCGCCCACCTCGACCGGGGCCAGAGCGATGATCCACCCCGCGACTGTTACCTTGAACTCACCTGCGTCGTCGGTGGAAACGTCTGGAAGGGCTTGAGAAGAGGTGGTAATGGCGCCACCTGAGTCCGGTGCCTCGGGGACACCCTCGACAGGCGAGGCCGATGTTCGCCAGCTCGTGGAGCGATACGTCCAGCGGCTGAAGGGTGAGGGCGCCATCCGATCCCCTGCGGTGGAGCGGGCGTTTCTCAGCGTTGAGCGCCACCGTCTGCTGCAGACCTTCTACCGGCCGCCAGGACCCCGCGGCAGCCCACCGGTTCACCATGACCCTGCGCATCCCCTGGCTGAGCATCTTGAGCTCATCTATTCCAACACCGCGCTTGGGACGCGGTTCGTGGATGGGATGCCGGCAAGCTCGACCTCTCAGCCGTCGCTGGTCGCCGAGATGCTCGAGCTGCTCGAGCTGGCACCGGGAACCAAGGTCTTGGAGATCGGGGCGGGCACTGGCTACAACGCCGCGCTCATGGCCGAGATCGTGGGCGACCAGCGCATGGTGGTGACCGTGGACATCCTGGGCGACGTGGTCGAGCAGACCCGGTGGCTGCTGGCTCGGGCCGGCTACCCGGGAATTGCCGTGCTGCTGCGCGACGGGATCGACGGCGCTCCAGAGCGGGCGTCGTTCGATCGGATCGTGGCCACGGTGGGCTGCTCGGACCTGTCACCGAAGTGGGTCGAACAGCTCGCCGATGACGGCCGCATGCTCGTGCCGCTGGACCACGCTGGCGGCCATCCCCTGTTCCTGCTCCACAAGGAGCACGGCGGGCTCCAGGGACGGGTCGCCAGTTGGGCCGGGTTCATGCCCGTCCGCGGCCCGCTCCACCTCGACGGGCTGTGGCCGGTCGGGGTCCTCACGGAGGAGTCCGGCGAGCCGATCAACGAGCGGGATCCCTGGCCGGGGTTCGCGACCGCGGGGCCGCCGCCCGGGCGTGGCTGCTCCGCCGACGAGAGCGACTTTGGCTTCTTTCTCAGCCTGGCGGACCGCCGGGCCTGCTGGGCGCCTGGTGGGGTGGGGCTGAGCGAGGGCCGCAACGGCTGGGCTGTCGCCGGCCCCGACAGTATCCGCTGGTGGGGGGACGCCTCGCTGGTGGAGGACCTCGATCGCCTCCACTCCGCGTGGCTTTCGTGTGGCCGACCTGCGGTTGGGGACTACCGGGTGGCGTTCGCGCCCATCGAGGAGGACTCCGCTCCGCCGCCCCAGGGTTGGGCTGTTGATCGCCGGTTCTTCCGCGAGCTCGTCTGGCTCCCCAGCCGCGGCGCGAGGCCCGCCGCCTCGACGCCGATGCCTTGACGAGCAAGCGCCGCCCTTCGGGGGCGAACCGCCCGAACCGACAGGGTGGAATGTCCTCTTATGGCAGGTTGACGTAGCCGTGGCGGGTCTTCCACAGGTAGTACTTCTCGAACGCGACCTTGGCCGCGTGGGACTGGGGCCCAGGGATCATCACGCCGTGCTTGCGTGGCGGCAGCATCCGGTCCGCCAGAATCACCACACCGTTGTTGCCGGCGTCCATGATGCACACCGCCGGCATCTCGGCGAACGACTCCCGCCTGGTCGGCTGCTCCCCACGGATCTGGGAGGCGATGTTGCTGGCGGCAACGTGGGCCATGGTCTCGGCCGGGAAGCCGGTCTTCGGCACGCCGACGGGGTTGGCCGTCTGCCAGGGCACGCTCACGGCCGTGCCGATCCCCGCGGCGTAGACGTTGGGGGATGTCTTGGTCTGGTAGGTGTCCTCCACCTCGATGAAGCCGTTGGGGTTGCCCAGGCCCGAGTTCCGCACCACCTCGGCGCCCACGAACGGCGGGACGATCACCGCGTAGCGGAACGGCAGCCGGCGACCGTCGGCCAGCCGAATCTCGCCTGGCACGACCTCATCGATCGAGGTGTCGACGATGGCCTGGATCCCGGTGCGCTTCAGGAACATTCCGAGCAGCCGCTCCCCGCCGGGCAGGCCGCCGATCCCGAAATGGCCGAGGAAGGGCTCGGCGGTCACGTAGCTGATCGGCACCCGCTTCTTGAGCCCGTGCTTGCGCAGCTGGTAGGCGACGTTGAACACGAACTCGTAGGCGGCCCCGAAGCACCCGGTGCCCTGTCCGGCGACGACCACCACTGGTCCGGGATCGGCCAGCAGCCGCTTCCAGCCTTCGGCGGCGGCCAGGGCACCCTCCAGGGAGGTGATGGCATGGGTGGGGCCGCCGGGCCCGGCACCGGGGATGGGGGAGAAGTCCTCCAGATAGCCGGTGGCGATCACCAGGTGGTCGAAGCCGTGGGTGCCCTTGGAGGTCTCCACCTGCTGCAGTTGGCTGTCGATCCGGGTCGCCTCGGCGTGGACGAACTCCACCTCGTGGGAATCGAAGGTTGGCGCCACGGGAAAGGTGATGTCCTGTGGCTTGCGCCTGCCGAACGGGATCCAGATGAACGACGGGTTGAACACGAACCGGTCGGTCTTGGAGACCACCGTGACGTCGACGTCGCCCTGCAGCTCGTGCTTGACGGCCAATGCCGCGGTCAGACCGGCGAAATTGGACCCAAGCACCAGCACCTTCGGAGCCATGGCCCCCACCTCCGCTGTGTCGTCCTCATGCCAGTCTGGTTGCCAGAGGGTAGTCCCGCCAGTTCGGTCGTCCACCGCCTGGCCGGATCTGGTTTACGGCCCGCGATGTGCAGGTCTACACGCTGACGGCACTCTGTTCGAGCTGCATGCTTTCTCCCGCTGCGCCCTTGCCGCTGATGATCGGTTCCCGGCACTCGAGGTTACCCAGGAACTGCTCCAGCTTGCTGCGGCGCTGGAGCACGCGACCGCCGAGGGCCCGGCCGGCTCACCGCCGCCGCGGTGGTGTCGCTGCTGCTGACCGGGCTGCTGACGATCGCGCTGGCGACGGCTCTGGCGCATCTTGGCGTGGTTGGGGCTTGCCGGCGTACGGCTGTGGGCACCCCGGACAGCGGGGTGACACCCTAGCCTGGGCATATTGGGCAGACGTCGGTGTGCGGCCCCCACCGACCACACGGGGGCCGCACACCGACCAGCCCGCGCGGAACCCCAGCGAAGCCAACCGCTACTCGATACGGTGACGCCATGAGCGTGCTCCGTTCCATCCTGTTGTTCGTGTTGGCCGCGCTCGCCGAGATCGGCGGCGCGTGGCTGGTCTGGCAAGGGGTGCGCGAGCACCACGGCGTGCTGCCGGTCGGGGCCGGGATCTTGGCGCTGGGCGCCTATGGGTTCGTGGCGACCTTCCAGCCCGATCCGCACTTCGGGCGGGTCCTGGCCGCCTACGGCGGCGTGTTCGTTGCCGGCTCGCTGGCCTGGGGTGTGGTGGTGGACGGCTTCCGACCAGACCGGTTCGACCTGCTCGGTGCCGCCATCTGCCTGCTCGGCGTGGCCGTGATCCTCTACGCCCCCCACCACAACTAGACCGCAAGGAGCAGCCATGTCGAAAGCCAGCAAGGCGGTCGGGCGTCGGCTGGTCAACGAGGTCCTCAACTGCGGCCGGTTGGACCTGATCGACGAGCTCTACGCGCCGGAGTTGGCACGGGCCGCGCGACGATGGATCAGCCCGTTTCGGGCGGCGCTCCTGGATTCGAGGTCCACGGCGCCGTCGTCGAGCGGCGTGTCTGTCAGATAGCGGTCAGTATTGCGGAAGAGTCGGGACTTGGCAGGCGCTGTCCAGATGCGATCCTGGCCGCCAAGGTTCCGTTGGGCTCCGAGGGTCGAGGTGCGCCGGTCAAAGCAATGGCGTGTGCGCGCAAGCTGGCGGGCCGGTCCCAGGGAGGCGTCCAACTCTTGGTGCTGTCCAAGCTGCTTCGTCTCGGCGATGACAAGGACCTCCGCCGGATGGAGGGCATCGTGGGTCCTGTCAATGCGTTGGAAGCCGAGATGCAGGCCCGCTCGGACGCCGAGCTGCGCGGGCTCACCGACGTCTTCCGCAAGCGGCTGGCGGAGGGTGAGAGCCTCGATGATCTGCTCCGCGAGGCGTTCGCCGCCGTCCGTGAGGCATCCCGCCGCACGCTCGGCAAGCGCCATTTCGATGTCCAGCTCGTTGGCGGTTTGGCGCTGCACTGGGGCCACATCGCCGAGATGCGCACCGGCGAGGGCAAGACGCTGGTCGCCACCTTGCCAGGCTATTTGAACGCGCTGACTGGGCAGGGTGTGCACATCGTCACCGTCAACGACTACCTGGCCAAGCGTGACGCCGAGTGGATGGGCGCCATCTACCGGTTCCTCGGGCTGGACGTCGGCGTGATCTTGGCTTCGATGACGCCGCGGGAGCGTCGGACCAGCTACGCCGCCGACATTACCTATGGGACGAACAACGAATTGGGCTACGACTACCTGCGCGACAACATGGCGCTGTCTTGGGATGAGCTGGTGCAGCGTGGCCACAATTACGGGATCGTGGACGATGTCGACTCGACCCTGATCGACCAGGCCCGTACGCAGCTGATCATCTCCGGCCCGGCCGAGCAGGGGACTCGGTACTACCGGCAGTTCGCCCGGATGGCTCTCGAGTTGCAGCGCGACATTCACTATGAGGTCGACGGGCAGCGGCGCACGGTCGTAATGACTGAGGAGGGCGTGGCCCGGGTGGAGGAGACGCTGGGGATCGAGAACCTGTACGAGTCGGTGAACACGCTGCTGGTGCGGCACCTGCAGAACGCGGTGCGGGCCAAGGAGCTCTACAAGCGCGACCGGGATTACGTCGTCCGCGATGGTGAGGTGCTGATCGTGGATGAGTTCACCGGCCGGATGGTGGAGGGGCGCCGCTACTCCGAGGGGGTGCATCAGGCGATCGAGGCCAAGGAAGGCGTGCGGATCAGGGAGGAGAACCAGACCTACGCGACCATCACGCCGGAGAACTACTTCCGGTTGTACGACAAGCTGGCCGGGATGACTGGTACCGCCAAGACCGAGGAGGCGGAGTTCAACCACATCTACCGGCTGGGTGTGGTGGAGATCCCGACCAACCGGCCGATGATCCGCATCGACCATCCCGAGGTCATCTACAGGACCGAGCAGGCAAAGCTCGCTGCCGTGGTGGAGGAAGTCACCCTTCGGCACTCCACGGGCCAGCCGATCCTGATCGGGACGGTCTCGATCGAGAAGTCGGAGCGGGTGTCCCGCATGTTGGAGCGGCGTGGCATCAAGCACAGCGTGCTCAACGCCAAGCACCATGAGCGTGAGGCGCACATCATCGCCCAGGCCGGTCGGCTGGGCGCGGTGACGGTGGCGACCAACATGGCCGGGCGTGGCGTCGACATCATGTTGGGCGGCAATGTGGAGTATCTGCCGGCCGAGCGCAGCGCGGCGGAGGTCGCCGCCGAGCGTGACGAAGTGGTTCAACTTGGTGGGTTGTGTGTGCTTGGGACTGAGCGCTATCAGTCGCGGCGGATCGACAACCAGTTGCGTGGCCGTTCTGGGCGGCAGGGGGATCCGGGGGAGTCGCGGTTCTTCCTGTCGCTCGAGGACGACTTCATGCGCGGACTGAGCACCCAGGCAATGGCCAGCCTGGTCAGCCTATTCGATCACGGGATCCTCTCCGATGGCGCGCCCATCACCCACCGGCCGATGAGCCGCACCATCGCTTTACTGGAGCGATGGAGCGAGTCGTCCAACCTCCGGTGGCGCGGGCGAGTCTTCGCTTACGACGAGGTCATGAACGAGCAGCGTGAGGTCGTCTACAGGACTCGTCGGGCCATCCTGAAGGGCGATGACCTTCGCGAGCGCGTACGGGGCTTTATCGGCGATGCGATCAAGGGTCTGGTCGCGGAGTACTGCCCGCGGGCCAACCGTCCCGCAAGCTGGGATCTGAACGGTCTGCTGAGCGCGCTTGCGGAGCTCTACCCTGGGAGCATCCGCAGACAGGAGCTAGGTTCTGGGGCGGTTGACCGCTCCAGGCTCGAGGCCCTGTTGTTAGCGGACGCCGGGCGCGCCTACAAGGACCGTGAGGCCGAGCTCGGCGCCGAGCTGCTGGAAGAGCTGGAGCGCGCCGTGCTGCTGACCGTGCTGGACCGGCACTGGCGCCAGCATGTGTACGAGATCGACTGCCTCCAGGATGCCATCAGGGTGCTCGCCACCGGTCGAGCCGACCCACTGGTTGAGTATCAGCGCCGGACGTTGGAGCTGTTCCGGGCTATGGAGGTGCCGCTCAAGCGCGAAGCGGTTGGCTACATCTTCAGCGCCTCGGTGCAGCGGGCCGGCTGAGCAGCGTGACGAGGCGGAAAGGGATGGAGGGTGCAGCTGCTTGAGGTGAACTCCTTCGGGGTTCGGTCTGCGATCGTGAGACTCCAGCATCCTCAGACCCCGATGCGCTTCATGCTGTTTCCCATGCTTCACCTGGGATCGGCTGACTTCTATCGTGAGGTCGCGACTCGTCTCCGTGGGTGTCAGCTCGTGGTCGCCGAGGGAATCCGCGGGAGATCGACGGCCGCCTCGGCGCTCACCAGGGCCTATCGGCTCCTGCGCCACAGCCGCCGGCTCGGTCTGGTGGTCCAGGAGCTTGACCTGAATGGCCTGGGCGTTCCCGTGGTTCGGCCGGACATGAGCGCCGCCGAGTTCGGGCGGCGGTGGCGGCAGTTTGCTGTGGTCCCGCGGTTGCTGGACTGGTGGCTGGTGCCCCTGTTCGCGGCCGGCATGGCGCTGTTCGGCTCGCGCCGGTTCCTGGCGAGGGCGCTCGGCAGTCTCGACGACCTGCCGATTCGCGAGGAACCGGTTCACGAAAGCTTCGAGGCCCTTGACAGGCTGATCCTCGACGAGCGGGACAGGTTGCTGCTGGACGCACTGGCCTTCATCCACGAGCAACGCTGCCATGAGCCGATCGCGGTCGCCGTGGTCTACGGCGCCGAGCACCTGCGCGCCGTCGTCCACGACCTCTCCGCGCGCTTCGGCTATCGTCCTGTGGGCGCTGACTGGCTCGACGTGTTCGAGTTCTGAACGGGCCGGGTCGGCGCTCCGGACGAGTTCGGACAATCTCCCAGCATGTGCACCCAACGTTCCACATCCGAACACCCCACCACCAGCAACACCCCTGGTCAACGGCCCGGTCATCCGCCTGCCGGGCCCCTACGCCAAGGCGCGGGGATGGGGTGCCGCCATTGGGGCTGAGTCCGAGTAGGGCCGAATCGAACCTCAGCCGAGCTCGAGCGCCCGGCGGGCTGATGGGAGGGCGCGCTGGCCGGCTGGGCTGGCGGCACGCACGGCGACGATGCAGGCCACCGGCACGTGGCGGACGAGCAGCACCCCGTTGGGAGCCCGGAACACGCACAGGCCGTGGCCGGCGAGCTGGCGTGGCGAGATCTCCAGCAGCAGGTCGACGCGTGTGCGCTTGCCGACTCGGGCGTCGGCGTCAGCGGCGAGGTGGACGTGGCTGCGCCGACCGGGCAGTAGCCCACCAGCGGCGATCCCGGCCACAGCGCCGACCGAGGTCCCATGCCACAGCGACCGTGACGGCGTGAGCATGACCCAGCTGGCCTCCAGGGCCGCTCGGGTGACCGGCATGCCCTCCAGGGAGTGTCCTTGGCAGGCGCGCACCCGGTCGCCGGCGAGCTGGAGTCGTCCCTTGTCGTTTCGGCGCACCGCCTCCTCCAGGTTGGCGCGGCTCATGCCCAGGGCGGCCAGGACCTGGTCGACCGGCGCCCAGCCCGCGGCGTCCATGTCCAGACCCGCCCCGCCCGCGCCGTGCCGCAGCAGCCATGACAGCCGCTTGGACAGGCGGATGGTCGCTCCTGCGCTCACGGAAGGTGTGCCTGGATCGTAGCCAGCACCCTGGCCACTCGAGGGTCGTCCAGCGCACCCGGGCGGTGGACGGCGAGGTAGGCGACTTCGGGGAGGTCGGTGATGGTCCGGGCGACCGCGTCGGGGCCAGGCCGGACACAGCCGTTGACGATCGCAACACCGACGCCGAGCGCGGCGAAGTGGGCCATCAAGGGCCAGCCTTCCGCCTCCACGGTCAGCGACCGGTTGACCGTGGCGGCGCGGAGCGCACGCTCCAGCGCGACCCGGTGCGGCCGTCCGGGCGGCGGCAGGATCAGCTGCGCTCCGGTCAGATCAGCCAGCAGCAGCGAGCGGTGGCGGGCCAGGGGATGGTTGGGCTGCAGCAGGGCAACCTGTGGATAGGTCGCCAACACGACGACCTCGAGATCGTCTGGCAGCACCTCCAGGACGCCGACGCCCAACTGCGCCTGGCCGGAGCGGATCGCCTCCAGCATGTCATCGCGGCGGCAGGTGCGCAGGCGAAGCCGCAGGCCGCTGGCGTCCAGCAACTGCCGCACCGCGCCGGAGAGCACGTACAGGAAGGCGCCCTCGCCGGCGGCGAGCACGACCGGTCGAGTCGGCGCCGCGCCGGCGAGCTCGCTGAGGAAGACCGCGAACTGGTCGTCGAGTTGCCGCGCGAACCGTGCGACCGCCTGACCTTCGGGGGTGAGTTCCAGTCGGCGGCCTTCGCGGCGGTACAACGGGCGACCAAGTGTCCTGGCGAGGTTTCGTACCTTGACGTGCAGGGCCGGTTGGGAGATGTGGAGTTCCTCGGCGGCGCGGGTGAAGTTGCGGTGCTCGGCGAACACTGCGAAGGCGGCCAAGGCCTCGGAGGACAGCCGGTCGTTCATAATCTAGAACTATAGTTTAATGCGTGATTGATAGTTCCCTTCGAATCCCCGATCCCTGAGACTCGACCTATGACCCCAGACCTACTACCTGTTGCACCTCGACTCGGCGTCGACATCGGCCGGGTCATCATCGACGGCGACCACCACCCCAGCGGGGACGACACGGCGTTCCTCAACGGCGGTACCGAGCAGATGCTGCGCACCCCGCCGGTCGACGGGGCGTTGGACACCCTCGCCCGCCTGGTCCGGCGGTTCGGCGGCCGTGTCTGGCTGGTGTCCAAGTGCGGCCCCCGCGTGCAGCAGCGCACCCGACAGTGGCTTGTCCACCACCAAGTGCATCAGCACACCGGCATCCCACCATCGCACCTGCGGTTCTGCCGACAGCGACCCGACAAGGCCCAGCACTGCGCACAGCTGGCGATTACTCACTTCGTGGACGACCGCGTCGACGTCCTGGTCGCCCTCGCCGGCATCGTGCCACACCGCTACCTGTTCGGCCCTCACGGCGATGCACCGGTCCCACCTGGTGTGCAGCAGACGCCGACCTGGGCCGATGCCGAAACCGCAATCCTGGCCACGCTGGACCAGACACCACGGGCCATCGTGCAGCCGGCAGGCCGAAGTCATCAGCCGCCGGTTCCTGATGAGGATGGGTAGCCGCACGGACGTCAACGTGCTCCTGATCGACGCCTCGACCGGGCAGCCCATCAAACACAGCGTGATGCCGGCAGATCAGTTGCCCTACAGCTTCGCGGTTGCGACCACCCTGCACCGGGAGGCGTGCCGGTCATACAGCGCCCCGAACGCCTCTGGGTCGCCCTCGGCGACCGGGGGGCGACCTCGATCCAGGTGAAGTCGGTCTGCGCGACCAGGAACTGGAGACGCGTTCCGAGCGTGATCCGTGCCGGGACGCCAGCCACCCGCGCCGTCACGGGGGTACGGATTCGGTGGTGTGGACCGAGATGCAGGGCATGATTACTCCTGGTGGTTTCAGAATCCGATGGCTTCGCGGAGCAGCAGGACGGTGCGGTACCCGGGGTGGAGTTCCGCGTTGAGGATGAGAAGGCGGTTGATGGCGCTGGGTGACCCGTAGACCGCCTGGGCGCGGGCATTTTCCAGCGGGAAGGCGTGCTCTTCGACGCGGCGCAGCGCGGTGCTCAGGTCGGGTACCACCTTCTGCGCCCCGACGATCCAGATCGCGCGGGCGGCACCGCCGGCGTAGGCGGGTAGTTGGCTTCCGCTGGCCGAGGCGACCACGAGGGAGCCGGTTTCAGTGACCGCGGCGACGCTGCCCACGACGAAGTCGGGGCTGGCGAGCAGCCGCCGGATGTCGTCGCGGGAGGTGACGCGGTCCATGGCCAGGACGCGTGGCTTGACGGCCTGGTACCGCCCGCTGGTGTTGATGTCCTCATCGATGCCAGACAGGCGGAGGGTCTCGCTGGACGAGGTGAAGACGCTGGCGCCCTCGGGTATCAGATCTTTGACGCGGGTACGCGCGGCGGCGGCGTCGTCGAGGATTTCGACGGTGAAACCGTGTGCCGTCAGCGCAGTGGCCGCCCGCTCCAGGCGCTGCGCAGGCGCCGGGTCGGCGAACAGTGTTGCCGGAATCGGGGTAGTCATGGTGCCTCCTGGGCTGGTCGTGGTGTGGCGGGTCGTAGGGCGCAGGTGGTGCCGGATCGGCGTTGCCCGGTCCACGGCGCGGGCAGGGTGGTGGCTTCGGGTGTCAGCCCAAGGCTCATCGTCATGGTGGCTACTCGGCCTGGCCCATGCGCTTCCACTCCGCGTACAGGTGGTCGTAGACCCCCATCGCAACGGACACGCCGAAGCGGACGCCCGGGCGCGCCGGGCCCAGGTCCCAGCTGCCGGGAGATATTGGTGTAGCCATGGTCACCGTCTTCCTTTCGCCGAAGACTTGTTCCCGGCCGGCGGGTTAGCGGCCGCCTCAGGGGCCGTCGCGGGCGCGCCCGAGCTCTTGGATGTAGGCACGGCCGGACGCGGTGTCGCCGTCCCCTGGATGGTGCCCGGGTGCGGCATCGGGCTGCTGTGGGATGGGTGCTGGAGGAAGCGTCCACGCCGGCGGTGTAGTCGGTGCCGCCGGGAGTGGTCAGGGTGCCGGTCAGGCGCGATCGCGGGGCGGAGGAGCCGGTCATGATGTCGCTGAGCTTTCCTGTTCGCTGGATCGGGTTCGTCTTTAGCGATACGACGACACGACCGCTTGGAATGTGAGGCGACGCGCCGACCTCACAGT
>WNGB01031097.1_pt1 | contig 11682 bp, 9 predicted proteins | sample 5400681 | NCBI WGS metagenome assembly WNGB01 (sample SAMN13153367, study PRJNA577476) | soil metagenome | isolation source: 115 cm soil or saprolite under grassland replicate 2 | place: USA:California | collected 2016-06-15 | reverse complement strand
CGCCCTCGGTGGAGAGCTGGTGGCGCGCGGACAGCCAGCAGGCCATCCGCGCGGAGCCGGAGAAGACGCCCTGGCCCCAGGTCGTGACGGCTGACGCCCGCGGCATCCTGAGAAATCACCCGCTCACCCTGCCGCTCACCCGGGCTATCGAGGAGACGACCCGCCGAGGACGCCGGGTGATCCTCATCGTCACGCGGCGGGTGGCCGCCCTCGTCTGCCCGGAGTGCGGCGCGCTCTTGCGCTGCCGGGAGTGCGGCGTGCCGCTCGCGTTCTCCCGAGGCGCGAAGGCGCTCAACTGCCGGCTCTGCGCGACGACGGCGCCCTTGCCCGAGCGCTGCCCCGGCTGCGGCGGGCACCGGCTGTCTCCTTCCGGCTGGGATCCGGAGCGGGTCGAGGCAGCCGTCTCGAGACGATTCCCCAAGCTCACAGTCTCCCGCACGGATCCACGCGCCCAGGTCGTCGTCGGCACGCCGGCCGCGCTCAGACGACTTCCCCCCGGGAGGCTCGGCTGCGTCGGCATCGTGGCGCTGGACGGTCTCCTGAGCGTCCCCGACTTCCGCGGCGGTGAGCGCGCCTTCGAGCTCGTCTGGGCCGCGGCCGAGGCCGTGGCGCCCAGCGGACGTCTCATCATCCAGACGCTGCACCCGGACCACTACGCCGTCCAGGCCGCGAAGGAACAGGACCCGCAGAGCTTCTACAAGCACGAGCTCCACCTCCGCGCCGAGCTGGGTTATCCGCCCTTCCGCCGGCTCTGCGTGGTCTCCGTCCGCGGCCGGAGCGACAGCGAGGCGCGCGCCCGCATCGGTGACTGCACTCAGGCGCTGCGGGGCGTCGGCGGCCTCACGGTCTATCCCCCGGCGCCACTCGGCGCCTCCGGGGCCAGGAGCGCCCGCTGGCAATTCGTCATCAAGGGACCCGGCGAGCTGCCGCGGCTGATCGGTCCCGCGCTCGGGGCGTTCCTCACGCAGAGACGGAGGGGCGGCGCTGTGGTAGAAGTAGAGATGGATCCGGTGTCGTGACTATCAGGTCCCCACGGGGGCGGACCTCCCCGACCGTCGGGCGCGGAGGCGCCCCGACGCCTAAGGGACAGTCCCCCCGGGGGTGGACCTCCCCGACCGTCGGGCGCGGAGGCGCCCCGACGCCTAAGGGACAGTCCCCCCGGGGGTGGACCTCCCCGACCGTCGGGCGCGGAGGCGCCCCGACGCCTAAGGGACAGTCCCCACGGGGGCGGACCTCCCCGACCGTCGGGCGCGGAGGCGCCCCGACGGCTAATCTGAAGGAGAAGCGCCGATCATGGCGGTGCTGAACGTGAGACTCTACGGCGACCCGGTACTCCGGAGGGTGGCGGAGCCGGTGGCCGCCGTGACGCCCGAGATCAAGAAGATCATCGAGGACATGGTGGACAGCATGTGGCACCAGGTGGGGGTTGGGCTCGCCGCCCCCCAGGTCGGCATCTCGCTCCGCATCCTGGTGATGGATGACGGCAAGGGCGGGGCGCGCGCCCTCATCAACCCCGTCATCGCGGACCGCGGGGGCAGCATCCGGGAAGAGGAGGGCTGCCTCTCGCTCCCTGGCATCTTCGGGGAAGTGGAGCGCAGCAAGTGGATCCGCGTCTCGGCGCTCGACGGCGAGGGTCTCCCGATCTCCTTCGAGGCGCAGGGGCTCCAGGCCAAGGTGATCCAGCACGAGATCGACCACCTGGACGGCGTGCTCTTCATCGACCGGCTGCCGCCCGTGACCCGCGATCGGATCAAGAAGCGCATCCGGAAGGAAGGGCTGGCGAAAGACTCGCGCCCCCACGCCTTCGCGCTTTGAAGAATCGGAGGGCGCCCCGGCGGCCCCTCCGAGACCTCCCCCGGGACAGGAACGCGTCGGACGAAAGCCCACGCGACATGATCGACGTTCGAGCTCCCCTCAGAATTTAGTTCTCATGCGCGTCCTCTTCTATGGCACGCCGGCGTTCGCCCTTCCCGCGCTCGACGCGCTGCTGGCAGGTCACCAGGTCGTCGCGGTGATCACACGGCCCGACAAGCCCTCGGGCCGCGGGCACCGGCTCATGGCTCCCCCCGTGAAGCGGCGCGCCGAGGCCGCCGGTATCCCCGTCCTCCAGCCCGCGAGACTGCGCGACCCCGGGTGGCCGGCGCGTCTGGCCGGGTTCAATGCCGAGGTGGCCGTGGTGGTCGCGTTCGGCCAGATCCTCCCCAAGGCCGTGCTCGACGTCCCCGCCCGCGGCCCGATCAATGTCCACGCCTCGCTCCTGCCGCGCTATCGCGGAGCCGCGCCCATCGCCTGGGCCATCATCCGCGGCGAGACGGAGACCGGGATCACGACCTTCAAGATGGATCCGGGCATGGACACGGGCGACATCCTCCTCCAGGAGGTGACCCGCATCGGTCCCGACGAGACCGCGGGAGAGCTCGGCGCGCGGCTGGCCGAGATCGGCGCGGGCGTGTTGCTCCGGACCCTCGATCGGCTCGACGCGCTGACCCCCATGCCCCAGGATCACGAGGCGGCGACGCTGGCGCCGCGGCTCACGAAGCAGGACGGCTGGCTCCGGCTGGCGGAGCCCGCGCCCGCGCTCGCCAACCGCGTGCGCGGATGCAATCCGTGGCCGGGCGCGGCGCTGATGACGCCGGCCGGGCGCCTCCTGCTCTGGCGCGCGACGGTGGTGCCGCATCCCGCCAGCGCGCCGCCCGGCACGCTGGTCGCGAGCGGGCCCGACGCCACGGCCATCGCCACGGGCCAGGGCCTTCTCTTGCCCCGCCTCGTGCAGCCGGAGAGTCGCAAGGCGATGAACTGGGCGGACTTCCTCCGCGGCGCGCGGCTCGGCCCCGGCGCGCGCTTCGCCGATCTCGGAGCATGAGCCCCGTCCTCAGGGCCGGCCCGGTGTCGCGAGCGCGCTACGAGGCGCTCCGCATCCTGGTCCGCGTCGAGCAGGACCGGGCCTTCGCCGACATCGCGCTCGAGCACGCCCTCGAGGAGGCAAAACTCGACCCGCGCGATGCGGGCCTCTGCACCGAGATCGTCTACGGCACGCTCCGATGGCGGCGCACCCTCGACTGGCGGCTCGGGCCTCACTTGAAGCGCCCGGTCGCCAAGCTCGACCCCTGGGTGCGCACGCTGCTGAGGCTCACGGCGTATCAGATCTTCTTCCTCGACCGCGTCCCGCGCTGGGCCGCGGTGGACGAGGCGGTGAGCCTGGCGCGGCTTAAGGCGCGGAATCCGGGCCCAGCGGAGTTCGTCAACGCGGTGCTACGCGCGCTCACGCGCCCCGGTGAGCCGCCTCCTCTCCCCGCGCTCCCTGTCGAGGCCCTGGCGACCCGCCTCTCCTTCCCCGACTGGATCGCCTCGCGCTGGATCGCCCGCTACGGGGGCGCCGAGGCGGAAGCGCTGATGGCGGCCATGAATGAGCGCCCGCCCGTGACCATCCGCGCCAACGCGCTGCGCGCCCCGCGCGAGGTGCTGGCCCGGCGGCTTCGGGACGAGGAACTGGCGGAGACGCGGCCGACCGCGCTCGCCCCCGAAGGCCTCGTCGTCCTCCGCGGCAGCGTCGCTCAATGGGCGGCCTTCAGCCAAGGCTGGTGCGCGATCCAGGACGAAGCGTCGATGCTGATCGCCCGCCTTCTCGACCCGCAGCCGGACGAGCTGGTGGCGGACGCCTGCGCCGCGCCCGGGACCAAGGCCACCCATCTGGCCGAGCTGATGGGGAACCGCGGCAAGATCGTGGCGATGGACCCGCACGCGGGCCGGCTCAAGCTCCTCGCCAAGGCCGCCGGCCGACTCGGCACCACCATCATCGAAGCCCACGCCGGCCCGGTGGCGAGCCTCGCCCCGCGCTGGAAGATGCGCTGCGACCGCGTGCTCGTGGACGCGCCCTGCTCCAACCTCGGCGTCCTCAGGCGGAACCCCGACGTGAAGTGGCGGCGGACTGAGGACGACCTCGCGCGGCTGCCGGAAAAACAGCGTGGCATCCTCGCCGCCGCCGCGTCGCTGGTCAAGCCGGGCGGCCGGCTCGTCTACGCTACCTGCTCCCTCGAGCCCGAGGAGAACGAGGGCGTGGTCGGCGCGTTCCTCGAGAGGCACGCCGACTGGCAAGTGGACAGCCCCGCCGACTTCCCCGTCGCGCCCGACGCCGGCGGCTTCATCCGCTGCCTGCCCCACGTCCACGGCACCGATGGCTTCACGGCGATCCGGCTGCGAACACTGATTCACTCCCAGGGAAAGGACCGGACACCGTGAACGACAAGATCAAGATTCTCGGCATCGCGGGAAGTCTCCGGAAGGCCTCCTACAACCGCGCCGCCCTCCGCGCGGCCCAGCAACTCGTCCCCGACGGCGCCAGCCTCGAGACCTTCGAGCTGGACGGCATCCCGGCCTTCAACCAGGACGAGGAACGGAATCTGCCCGCCAAGGTCGTGGACCTCAAAGTCCGCGTGAGGGCGGCCGATGCCATCCTGTTCGTGACGCCCGAGTACAACTACTCCGTGCCCGGCATCCTGAAGAACGCCATCGACTGGGCGTCGCGCCCCTTCGGGGACAGCGCCTGGGCCGGCAAGCCCGTGGCGGTCATGGGGGCGTCGGTCGGCGTAACGGGAACGGCCCGCGCCCAGTACCACCTGCGGCAGACCTTCGTCTACCTCGACATGTACCCCCTGAACAAGCCCGAGGTGATGCTCGGGAGCGCCGCCCAGCGCTTCGACGAGCAAGGGAATCTCACCGACGACAAGGCGAAGGAGCTCATCCGCCAGCTCCTGCAGGCGCTCGTCGCCTGGACCAGGCAGCTCAGGATCCGCGCCTGACCGCACTCACGGCGATCAAGATCCCCATGCTCCCGCACGACATCCCGCTGGACTACCTCGTCACGCCCGCGGAGACCGTGGAGTGCGGGCGGCGCTACCCGCGCCCCCCGGGGCATCCTCTGGGAAGCGCTCCCGGCGCGGAAGGTCGCGGAGATCCCCCTGCTCGCGCGCCTCGCCCGGGAGCGCCGGGCGCGGCCGGGGCGACGATAAGGTCAGCGGCTCTCGTCGGGGACGATCAGCTCCCGGCTTGCCTCGGCTCCGCTCTCGCGCGCCAGCTTCTCCACCCTGACCCCGATCAGGCGGATCCTCCTGTCCTTGGGATTCTCGCGCTGGTCGAAGAACGGCATGAGCAGCCGATGCGCCGTCCCCTCCAACGCGTCCCGCGTCAGGAGTGGAGCCTCGGCCGTCAGCGAGCGGCTCACGGTGGCGAAGTTCTCGAACCGGACGGTGACGGTCACGGTACGGAAGCCGCGAAAGCCCTCAGCCAGCATCCGCTCGAAGACGCCGACGGCGAGCGCCCGGGCCCGCTCGAGGACGAAGGACTGCTCCAGCGTATCGTGCTCGAAGGTCTCCTGCTCCCCGACCGACTTGCGCTCCCACTCGTTCGACACCGGGCTCTCGGAGATGCCACGCGCCCGCTCGTACATCTCCTCCCCCCATTTGCCGAACCATTCCGCGAGCCGCCCTAGCTCCACGGCGCGCAGCTCCGCGATCGTCCGGATGCCCCGGTCGCGGAGGAACGCCTCGCTCTTCGGGCCGATCCCAGGAATCCGCCGGATCGGCAGCGGATCGAGGAACCCCTGGACCGCCTCTGGCGGGACGATCGTCAGCCCGTCGGGCTTCCGGAAGTCGGAGGCGATCTTGGCGACGAGCTTGTTCGGCGCGATGCCCGCCGAGCAGGTGAGCCCCTCGCGCTCGAGAATCAGGGCCTTCACCGTCCGGGCACGCGCTTCGGCGCGCTGGAAGTCGCCGAGCGAGGAGATATCGAGGTAGGCTTCGTCGATGCTGGCCTCTTCGAAGGCATCGGCCCCTTCGGCGACGAGCGCCATGATCCGGCCCGACACCTCCCGGTAGAGCGCATGGTTGCCGCGGAGGAACACGGTGGCCGGCTCTCCCCGGCGTCGGGCGGCCTCGGCGCAACGCCACGCGCGCGAGATCGGCATAGCCGACCGGATGCCGTACTTCCGGGCCGCGTAGCTCGCGGTGGCGACGACCCCGCGGCCCTTCCCCGCCTTCGGATCAGCGCCGATGACGACCGGCCGCCCGCGCAGCTCCGGATCGCGCCGCTCCTCCACCGCGGCGAAGAAGGCGTCCATGTCGAGATGGATGACGATTCTCATCGCATCGAGGTCGCGTGACGCATCCTAAATAGCGGTCAGGCCGGGTCGACCCCGTTGATCGCGAAGTCGAAGAGCTGGTGGCTCCGCAAGGGGCCCGCCGCGGCCCGGGCGGCGTACTCGGCGCGGAGCGGCCGGTTGAGGATGAAGGGCACCTTGCGCTCGGAGCCGCGGCCCGGGCGGCGTACTCGGCGCGGAGCGGCCGGTTGAGGATGAAGGGCACCTTGCGCTCGGAGACGCCGCCATGGCTCCTGAGCCGATGGCCCTTGAGCCCGGACAGATCGTGGTCGGCCTCCGACGCGCCGATGCAGGTGTCGGCTTGGCTGATCACCACCACGTCGCCCTCGCGGTCCAGCGGCAGGTCGAAGCGCCGGGCGGCCGTCAGCTTGTCGTACACGGCCTCGACCCCGGGCAGGCTCCGTGTCACGCGCATCACGTCCTCGGGATCGAGGCGGCCAAGGCAGTACACACGGACGAAGCCCCCGAGCGCGCCGTGGTGGGCGACGAAGCGGTCGGTGATCGGGCAGATCACCGTGCCGGCGCCCTCGCCGAACCGGGCATCGAGGACGTCCTGGAGCCAGATGACCCGCGGTGAGCCGTCCGCGTTGGACTTGTCGTTCATCCCGTGATCGGCGGTGAGCGCCACCACCGCACCGAGCGCGTCGAGCCGCCCGAACGTCGCGTCGAGGTTCCGGTAATACCGGTTCGCCTCGTCCTCGCCCGGCGCGTACTTGTGCTGGATGTAGTCCGTCAGCGAGAGGTACAGGATGTCCGGCCGCCGCTCGGCGAGAAGCTTGATGCCGGCCTCGAGCACGAACAGCGACAGCTCGGGCGAGTACATGTGGGGCAGCGGCATGCCGGTGAGCGCGAGCGCGTTCTCGATGCCCGTCTCCGGGAGCGTGCACTGGTCGGCGCATTCCGCGGAGAAGTTGACGCTGCCCCCGCTCAGATCCATGTCCTTGCCGAGCTGCCGGCGGAGCTTGTCCTTCGCCGCGATCGACACCACCCGGGCGCCGCGGCGCGAGAACTCCGCCATGATGGTCCGGGAGCGGAGCAGCTCGGGGCCGGTCATCACCACCGCCTCGCCGCTGTCCCGGTCGAGGTAGAAGTTGCCGGAGATGCCGTGGACCGACTGGGGACTGCCGGTGGTGATCGACATGTTGTTCGGGCACGTGAAGCTCGGCACATCGCCGTCGGCGACGGCGCCGAAGCCGGTCTTGATGAACCGCGCCACGTTCGGGACGATCCCGTCGCGCACGCCCTGGTCGAAGTAGGCCGGGTCGCCGCCGTCGATGCAGACCACGACGACCGGGCGCGGCGGCCAGCGGTACCTCACGCCGTTCAGCTCGATGCCGGCTCGATCCATCGGCTCACCTCGCCAGTGTCCTGTACCAGAACGTTGTGGACAAAGCGCCGGGCGGGGCGGGGGGCCCCTCCGCGGAACACGCTGAGTCGCAACCCGCACCGGGCACTCATAAGGAGCCACGAGAGCGAGGCTACGGCCTCCGGCAACGCGCAGAAGCCACGGTTCCGCGGAGGGGCCCCCCGCTCCGCCCGGCGCCGCGAGTCAACGGATTTCCGGGACACCACACTAGAATCTGGAAGACGCCGGTCGCCCGGTTCGGCCTCTTCGCGCCGGCGGCGCTCCGCGAAGGCCCTGATGAGTTCCGCGAGGGGCGCGCCGTCGCTACTTCGCCAGCGCCTTCCGCTTCCACAGCGCCCACGGGCGGTCCAGCGTCCCCGCGAGGGACACCTCGGCCTTCTTCGCCTCCTCCGCATCGAGGTAGGTGACGTTGTTGGAGAGCGCCAGGGCCTGGGCCTGGAGCCTGGCGTTGACCTCCGTGTAGACGCTCCGGAACACCGCCTGCGGCAAGGAGACGCCCACCACGACGTTGCCGTGGCCGCGCATGAGCGCCACCGCCCGCGTGCCCAGCGTCTGCGCCAGCGCGCGCCCGAGCGTCGCGTTGCGCACGAGCATGTCGGTCATCTCGCCGCTGGCGGCGCGGATGTCGAAGACGGGCACGCCCGCCCAGAGGAACGCGCTCATGTGATAGAGCGGCCGCAGCGCGACCCCGGTGGCGCCAAAGGGGATGACCGAGGGCGAGTGGCTGTGCGCCACGGCCTTGACCTCGGGCCGCGCCTTGTAGATCTCGCCGTGGATGAAGCGCTCGAGGTAGCTCCCGCGGCCGCGCGCGTCCACGGCGCTGCTGTCGAGGTCGTACTCCATGATGTCCGCGGCGGTGACGAGCTCCGGCGCGATCGAGCGCGACATCAGGTACCGGTTCGGGTCACGATCGTGCCGCACGCTGACATGACCGTACCCGTCGAGCACCCCCTGGTCGACCAGGATGTGGTTGGCCGCGACGAGGTCTTCGATCAGCTTGGCGTCGGCGGGGCCCGCCGAGGCGGGGGCCGTCTGCGCGGCGAGCCGCCTCGGGCCCGCCAGGAGCGCCGCTCCGACGCTCACGCCTCCCGCCAGGAACCGTCGTCTACAGAGATCCTGCATTGGGTCTCCTTTCCGGCATTCGCCTCTGGCATTCGCCCCGCCCGGTCTCGAGCGCCCTCAGTCAAGCACGCTCGTTCCGGCAAGACAAGAGGCCTGAGCGAGGGACCCCGTCAGTTCGCCCGGCCGGTCGCGATCAGCCGCTCGAGCCTCGCAAGCTGCTCGCCCGTGCCCAGGGCCAGGAGCTGGTCGCCCTTGGAGAGCACGAGGTCTCCGGGAGGGCTCGCCAGCGGATTGCCCTCGCGCAGGATGGCCAGGACGGTGGCGCCCGTGACCCGGCGGATGTTGAGCGTGTCGAGCGTCTGGCCCGCGGCGGGACTGTCCGGGGGGACGGCGAGATCCTCGATGGCGAGCGCATCGCTCCCGGCGCGGAGCGCGGTCTCAAAGAACTCAACCACGGCGGGTTTGAGGATCAGATGGGCCAGCCGGTGGCCGCCGATGGCGTACGGGCTGATGGCGCGGTTGGCGCCGGCCCGGGTGAGCTTGGTCACGCTCGTATCGTCCACGGCGCGCGAGACGATGTAGAGGTCGGGGTTCAGCACCCGCGCGGACAGGATGATGTACATGTTGGTGGCGTCGTTGCCCGTCGTCACGATGAGCCCACTGGCGCGGCGCACCCCCGCCCGCACGAGGACGGCATCGTCGGTGGCGTCGCCCGGGAGCCAGAGATAGCCGTGCTCCTCGGCATGGCGCGCGGCGGCCGGCCCCGGGTCCACCACGAGGAACAGCGTGCGGGCGTGGTGGAGTTCCTGGGCGGCCTGCCGCCCGACCCGGCCCAGGCCGGCCACGATCACATGCCCTCGAAGCTCCTCGATGCGACGCTCCATCCTCCGCCTCCCGCCGGGATCGGCCAGCTTCTGGACGACCACGTACTCCATGACGACACCGAGCGTGTAGAAAGGGGCTTGACCTCGCCATAGCCGATGGTGGTGATGGTGGTGACGGTCATGAAGAGGGCGTCCATCCACGTCCCTCCCTGCCCGCGCCAGAGCCAGTAGTAGCCGAGCGTGCCGACGGCCACCACGCCGCCCACCAGCGCGAGCGGCAGCAGCAGCCGGACGCGCAAGGAGCGCACCTCCGCCGGGTCCACCACGGCCACGCGCCACCCCCCTCCGTCGCTCTTCTCCCCGGACCGCTACGCTAGCTTGTCCCAGAAGCTTGTGGACAAAGCGTCGGGCGGGGCGGGGGGCCCCTCCCCCGCACGCCCGGCGGTAACATCGTCCTCCGGGGCCTCAGTTTCCGCTTCCAGGGCACGTTGAAGGCGGCGGCATAGCCTGATCCTACGCGGGGGCGGTGGCTCGGCCTCGGCGCTGGGGCGTCGTCCCCTTGCCCTCTTTCGTCCTCATCCTGGTCTCGTTCGTCTCACGCCGATCCCGGTGGCCGCCGGCGGCCTTCTCGTGGCTCTGGCCCCGTGCAGCCATCACGGCATTGTCTCCCAATCCGCGTGTGGTGCAAGCGCCTCCACGGCCCGGTACTGTCCTAGTCGAAGATGATCTCCAGGCGCGCCGCGAATGTTGGAGCATCTCCTAACCCACCATCCACGAGCCCTATCTGGACGCGTCCGTCCCAGTCGTCGCCCGCCTCGCAGGCAGTAGGACGGACGGGAGCGATATTGAGCAGCGATCCGAATGCTCGTTGGCGCGTAGGCGAGCGGCTGGAGAGCTTGGCCGTGCGGTGGGTACGCCTAGGCTTGACGCGGACAGAGTCCAGGGGTCCGCGCCTTGCGCAGGCTCAGGACTCAGCATGGGGAATAGGCCCAGCGTAGTCGGTCTGGAGCGGTACCCATCGGTTGGCCCATGCACGCGCCAGAGTCCCGACCAGCTGGTGGAGGTGGAGGCGGTCGTGGGTGACCCAGGCGGCCAGGAGGTCGAGGCCAGACAGGCGGCCAGCACTGGGTCTGTCGGCTGCACCGAGCAGGCGGTCGGGCATGACCGTCGCGAGGAATTCGACGCTTCCCTTGCGCCGGGCGCGGAAGGCTGCCAGTGCCTCCTGCGGATTCGCCTCCCGATACCGGCGGTCCACGGCCAAGCGCTCGGGGTCGTTGGGCGCGAACCGAGTACCGCCCTCCAGGATGACACGCACTCGGGCGCCGAAGTCCTCGGTCTCCTCGTCGCGCAGATGACAGATGATCTCTACCCCGCCAGGTGGCCTCGTCCAGTTCGCCCACCAGCAGGTCGAGCAGGGCAGGAAAATGCGCCCGCTCCAGACGCGCCTCGGTCAGCAGAACACTGGCCTCGGTCAGCACTCGGCTCCCTCCATGATGAGTCCAGGAAGTTCCCACACCCGGTACGCAACCCCCGCCGCCATGGCCGGGGCCACTCGCAGGCTACTATCAATCCCCACGAAGTTGTACCAGCAGAAATGGAGGGCAAGCGCCCGCCTTCAGGTTCTCCAACTTCTTGTTGAGGGCATTGGCTAGGCGGGTGAACCGGCGGCAGGCCACCCTCATCGTGAGGTTCTGCCGCTCGCTCCCCAAGTCCCGAAACAGCGCCAGCGCGTAGTATGCTTGGAACCGCCGGGCTTCCGCATGGGCAGGTTCATCGCCGCCCGTGAGGCGCGAGGAGGGTCCGGCCCGGTCGTCACTTCCGCTCGCGACGAGGTGATCCTTTGAGGTCAACGGGCAATGGACGCGTTCTGGTGGAGCCGGCGGCGCCCGCCCCGGCCCCGACTCCGCGCCCGGCCTCCGAGCGGCTGGTCTTTCTGGACGCGCTGCGCGGCTTCGCGCTGATCTTGATGGTCCTCAACCACACGGGGCGGTGGTGGCAGGACGCCTCGATGCGCTGGTCCCGCTACTACTTCATCTACCTGACCATGGCCGTGGCCGCGCCGACCTTTCTTTTCCTGGTGGGCTTCTGTCTGCCTCTCTCGCTCTCCCGCAGGCGCGGGGCGGGCGGCCTACCCCTGCTGCTGCCTACCTTGTGGAAGTACGCCAAGCGCGGCGGGCGGCTCATCCTGGCCGGTCTACTCCTGAACGTGCTGGTCTTCCCCGAAGACCCGTTCTGGAGCAACGGCGTCCTGCAGACGATCGGCTTCGGCATCATCG
>WNGB01012230.1_pt1 | contig 11682 bp, 11 predicted proteins | sample 5400681 | NCBI WGS metagenome assembly WNGB01 (sample SAMN13153367, study PRJNA577476) | soil metagenome | isolation source: 115 cm soil or saprolite under grassland replicate 2 | place: USA:California | collected 2016-06-15 | reverse complement strand
CGCGCAGCGCCGTCCTGGACGGACGGGATTTGGACGAGTTCGTCCACGGCGAACCGCTGCGAGGCAAGATCCAGTCCGCCGAGGTTCAGGACCAGAAATGGGTCCGCTATCCGCGCCACGACGGCAGCTACGGCTATCTGCGGTGGAGCGACGTCGAAGCCTGTCCGCGACGATAGCGGTGAGCGGCTTGGCGCTACCGTCCGGGATCACTAACGCATCCGCGTCGTCATGGCCGGGCTTGTCCCGGCCATCCACGCCTTTGTCGCGTCAGAAAAGCAAGACGTGGATGCCCGGGACAAGCCCGGGCATGACGGATGAGAGATCACACCCGTTGGGATCACTGCTCGAAATTTGCCGGCCGGGGCGGGCCCCAGAGGTCGGCGGGCAGCGTGGTCCACACCTTCGGCCGCTGCGGGTTGTCGCGGTGATAGGGGCGCGGATCGAAATAGCCCTGCTCCTCGTTCGATATCCGGTCGAGCTCGGCGAAGGTCTCGATGACGTTGCCGTCCGGATCGTAATGATAGGCGTAGAGGTTGTGCCCGGGCCCATGGCGGCCGACGCCCCAGGCCAGCTTGATCTTGTTCAGCCCCAGAAAGTCGCAGGCGCGGGTGAGGTGGGCGGAATCGTCGAGCTCCCAGGCGACGTGGAACATGCCGCGCTGCTTGGCGGTGATGAAATTCATCGTGTGATGGTCGACGTTGCAGCGCAGGAAGACGAAGAAATCCCCCAGCCAGTCCGACAGCTTGAAACCGAGCTGGTCGATATAGAAGCGCTCGCAGCGCTGCGGATTGCCGGTGCGCATGGCGAGGTGACCGAGCTTGCGCGGGCCGATGCCGCGGCGCTCGGAGGCCGCGGCTGACCGCGCCGCCTCGCGGTAGAGATAGACCGTGGAGCCGTCGGGGTCGGCAAACTCGACGCAGCTCTCGATGCCGGCGACCGGGTCGGACTTGATCTGCGCCGGCACGCCGGCGGCGCGCAACGCCGCGACAGCGTCGTCCAGCGGCCCGTCGCCGGCGATCTGCAGCCCGACGTGGCGGAAGCCGGGACGGTCGGCGCGATGCAGGCTGAGCGCGTGGTGACCATCGCCGCAGGCGAAATAGATCTCGCCGTTGCCGGTGTCGTGCGAGATCGGCAGCCCGAGCACGTCGTGGAAGTGATGCTTCATCTCGTCTTGCTTGACGGCGTTGAGTGCGAGAAAGCCGAGCTTCACCACTTTGACGGGCATGATTTTGTCTTCCGGTTGGAACGATCTTGCTGCCATCACGGTAAGCATTGGCGCGCGCATCAGCAAGCAGACCAAGCATCCCGCTGCCCTTGGCGGGCCCACGGTCGCCACCAGGGCGGCCGGAAAAGCCCGGCCCCGTGAGCTTTCCGCCGGCAACGGCGGGCGATATGGTCCAAGGGACTCGATCCGGCATGATGGGAGGGATTGTCATGCGCACGCTCGCGATCACGGCCGCGCTGATTGTCGTCACGGGCTCGGCGCCGGCCGCGGAGATCGACGCCATGATCAGCACCGCCATGAAGGCGGCGATCGAGGAGATCGCGCCGCCGTTCGAGCGCGCCAGCGGGCACACGCTTCGAGTCGTCTATGGACCTTCTGGCGGGCTCGCCCGCCGTTTCAACGGCGGCGAGGGCGCCGATCTCGTCGTCGTGGACAGCAAGGTGCTCGACGAGCTGATCAAGCAGGGCAAGATCGCGCCCGGCCGCACCGACGTCGCGCGCACCGGCATCGGCATCGCCGTGCGCAAGGGGGCGCCGAAGCCCAACGTGTCGTCGGCGGACGCGCTCAGGCGCGCGCTGCTTGCCGCGAAATCCATCGGCCACACCGCGCCGGCCGGTGGCGGCGTCACCGCGGCCCACATCATGGGCGTGTTCGAGAAGCTCGGCATCACCGCCGAGGTGACGCCGAAGGTCAAGCTCGCCGCCGGCGGACCCAACGGGCGCGTCAGCGTGCTGGTGTCGAGCGGCGAGGCCGAGATCGGGCTGCAACTGGTGTCCGAGCTGATGTCGAATCCCGAGGTCGAGGTGATCGGCATGCTGCCGCCCGAATTGCAGCTGATCGCGATCCTATCCGCGGGCATCACCACCGCCGCCAAGCAGCCGGAGCCCGCGAAGGCGTTCATTCGCCATCTCGCCGCGCCCGGGGCGATGGCGATCTACAAGACCAAGGGCTTGGCGCTGTAAGCACGCGAGTGTCCCGATTCCGAAGTTCGCAAACCCTTGCGGCGCCCTCCGATGCGAACTTCGGAATCAAAGGGACACTAGCAACTCTATGATTCTAGTGCCGCTTTTGAACCCGAAGTTCGCAACCGCACTTGCCGCACGATGTGTGCGAACTTCGGGTTCGCGGCACTAGCGTGCCCACGCCATGCAATGTGGCATGTGTTGGGCTGCACGCCAGGTGGTCGTGAGCTTCGGAGGCTACATGCGACGGCGCGAGTTCATCAGGTTTCTCGGTGAGCTGCTGCCGGCCGCCAAGCGTTTTGCGGTCCTCGTCAATATCGAGAATGCGGACTCGGCGAGGTCACTGATTACCGGCACGCAGAAAGCGGCCCTAACGATTGGCCTGCAAATCGAATTCCTGTTTGCCAGCAACGAGGGCGAGATTGCTGCGGCCCTCGCCGGTCTTGGGGCTCGGTCGCAAGCGCTGATCATTCATCCGGAGGTGCTCTTCCTTCAGAATCGCGAAAAGCTGGCGGCGCTCGCGATCCGCGAGAGACTGCCGGCGCTCTATCCGATTCGCGAATTTCCACAGGCCGGTGGCCTGATGAGTTATGGCTCGAGCTTCATAGAGGCGCATCGCCAGGTCGGCGTCTATGTCGGCCGCATACTCAAAGGCGAGAAGCCCGGCGAGCTGCCCGTTCAACAAGCCAGCAAGTTCGAATTGGTCATCAATCTGAAAACCGCTAAAGCAATCGGCCTCGAAATTCCGCCCACCCTGCTCGCTCGCGCCGACGAGGTGATTGAATGACGGCGGCCAATGACCGCTAACCCAAAGGCGACATCCGACACACCGCTCATTCGATCACCTCGTCGGCGCGCGCGAGCAGTATCGACGGCACGTCGAGGCCGAGCACCTTGGCGGTCTTTAGATTGATGACGAGATCGAATCTGGTCGGCCGCACCACCGGCAAATCTGCTGGCTTGTCCCCGTTGAGGATTCGGCCGGTGTAGAGGCCGATTTGGCGATACACATCCGTAACGTTTGTTCCGTAGCTGATCAGGCCACCGGCAACCGCGAACTCGCGAAACTGGGAGACTGCGGGTAGCCGGAAGCGGACCGCCAACGCTACAAGTTGATCCCGTTGGTTGTTGAACAACGTGTCAGCGGTGACGAGCAAGGCACCAACGCCCTGTTGGGCAAACGTTTGAAACGCTGCGTCGATGTCGGCCGTATTACTGGCGTTCGCTATGCTGAGTTGTCGGTCCAAGATGCGAGCAGCCTCCCGAATGTCGGAGACATAACTTTCCGCATTCGGACTCGTCGGATTCACGAGGACGCCAATGACGTGGACCTTGGGCATGAGTTCACGCAGCAATTCGAGTTGCTTCGCCACCAATTCGGTCCTGAATAGACTCATGCCAGTTGCGTTGCCGCTGGGTCGGTTCAGACTTGCGACGAGTCCCAGCTTGATCGGGTCGTCAACGCTGGAAAAGACGATCGGGATGGTCGAAGTTGCCGTCTTCGCCGCCACAGCCGGGGGCGGACCGCCGCTCGCGACGATCACAGCCACCTGACGGCGAACCAGGTCCGCCGCCAGGTCGTGGAGCCGATCGTATTGGCCTTCCGCCCAGCGGTATTCGATCGCTACATTCTGCCCCTCGACGTAACCAAATTGCTTCAATCCCTCGCGGAATCCCGCGGCGTACTCCGCATAGGCGTCAGACGAGCCGCTGCTGAGAAATCCGATCATCGGTATCGCAGGCTGCTGCGCCCCCGCGGCGAGCGGCCATGTAGCCACTGCGCCGCTGAAAAGGGTGATGAATTCCCGCCGCCGCATGGGATCAAATCCGAGAGTGGGCAAAGTGTGGCAAAGCTCAGTGCTGAAATACTATCAGGCTTCCTCGCAAAAGGGTGCGAATAGCTACGCAGTCCGACCGCCAGATGCATGGGGTGATGACCGCTTTTGGCACAATGCGACGTGCGGCCATGTCCGCTTTAGCGCCGCTATTGGGGGATGAGCGGACTCATCTCGGACACTGCGAAACCGACGCTTTTGACCCGACTCGGACATCGGCCGTCACCCAACAACACGGCCCAGGAGCCACCAGCGCCCCTTCCAGAGTGCTATAGTCTTCGTCATTAGGATACCCTCTCCTGAACCGGGGTGGGACATGAGGCGGCGCGAATTTCTCGGTGTGCTCGGCGGCGCGGCGGCGGCGCCCGCGATGCTTTCGCCGCGCGTAGCGCGCGCGCAGCAGGGCGAGCGCTTGCGGCACATCGGCGTGCTCATGACAATTGCCGCGGATGATCCGCAAGGGCAGGCCCGTATCGTGGCGTTCGTGCAGGGGCTGCAACAATTCGGGTGGACCGACGGCCGCAATGTGCGCATCGACATCCGTTGGGGCGCGGGCAGCGCCGAGCGCATGCGCAGATATGCGGCCGAATTGGTCGCGCTTGCACCTGATGTCATCCTGGCAACGGGCAGCGTGACCGTGGGGCCTTTGCTCCAGGCGACCCGCGCCGTGCCGATCGTGTTCGTGGTCGTGCCCGATCCGGTTGGCGCTGGATTTGTCAATAGTTTGGCGCGGCCGGGCGGCAACGCCACTGGGTTTTTGCAGTTCGAGTATGTCCTGAGCGGGAAATGGCTGGAATTGCTCAAGCAGATCGCTCCCGGCATCACGCGAGCTGCGGTACTTCGGGATCCCGCCATATCGGCCGGGATCGGCCAGTTCGGCGCAATTCAGGCCGTGGCGCCGTCGCTTGGCGTGGAAGTAATTCCGGTCAACGTGCGCGACGCCGGCGAGATCGAGGACGCTATCACGGCATTCGCGCGCTCCCCGAATGGCGGCCTCATTGTAACGGGGAGCACGTTGGCGATCGTTCATCGCGACCTGATCATCACGCTTGCGGCGCGGCACAAACTGCCCGCGGTCTACTACGAACGCTTCTTCGTCAGCGGCGGCGGCCTGAGTTCCTATGGGCCCAATCTGGTCGATCAGTACCGGCGCGCGGCCAGCTATGTCGACCGCATCCTCAAGGGCGAGAAGCCCGCCGACCTGCCGGTGCAGGCGCCGACGAAATATGAGTTGGTGATCAATCTCAAGACCGCCAAGGCGCTCGGCCTCGACATCCCGGCGACAGTGCTCACGCGCGCGGACGAGGTGATCGAATGACGCTGGCTGACTTCCGCTAGTAGCACATCTCGGCCTTGGCGTGATGTCCGACTTGAGTCCGCAAAGCGCCCCAAAGCGGACATTGACTAACCGTTGCTTATCAATCTCGATTTATGAATACGCGCGCTAGCGCCCGCTGCCTTGGCGGGCCCACGGCCACCCACCAGGGCGGCCAGAAAGTCCGGGCCGTGCGCTTTCCGCCGGCAACGCCGGGCGATACTCTCTCAACCAAGCGGGGCGCTCCGCTCCCGACAACAAGGAGCCCTTGGTGACAGCAACTCCCGTCCAGGTTGGCATCGTCGGCCTCGGCCGCTGGGCCAAGGTGCTCGCTCGCGCCAGCTTATCGTCCGACGCGCTCGAGATCGTCGCCGGCTACAGCCGCTCCGAGGAGAACCGCGCGGCCTTCGCGCAGGAGTTCGGCATCGCGGTGGTGCCCGATCTCGCCGCCATGCTGGCCGATCCCGCCATCGCGGGCGTCATCCTCACGGTGCCGAACGAGCAGCATTTGCCGATCGCGCGCGAGGTGGCGAAGGCCGGCAAGCACGTCTACACCGAAAAGCCGATCGCCAGCACGCTCGAGGAAGGCCTCGAGATCGAGGCGCTGGAGCGCACCCACGGCGTCAGCGTCACGGTCGGTCACAGCGCCCGGCTGATGGCCGGCATTCGCCGCATTCGCGCGGCCATCGATGCCGGCGAGCTCGGCCGCGTCGGCTTCATGGAGGCCAATTTCTCCAACGAGCGCGCGCTCGAGCTCACGCCCACGACCTGGCGCTGGTACAAGGACAAGGCGCCGGGCGGGCCGCTCTCGCAGCTCGCCATCCACCAGTTCGACGTGCTGCACTATCTGGGCGGCGAGATCGTCGAGGCGAGCTCGATGGCCTCGAAGCTCTCGCCGGTCGGCGCCGAGGTCGACGACCAGTCGATGACCTTGCTCAAATTCGCCGACGGCAAGATCGGTTATGTCGGGGCCTCATGGACCTCGCCGGGGATTTTCGCCGTGCGGGTGTTCGGATCGAAGGGCCTCATGCACTACGAGATCGACTTCGGCACCTGGGATACGCCGGAAAAGTTGCACAAGACCTCGACGCTCTATATCCAGCGCGGCAAGGACGGCTATGGCAGGCGCGAGCAATTGACCATCCCCGAGAGCGACATGTTCCGCGCCGAGCTCGACATGTTCGCGGAGAGCTGCCGCACCGGCAGATCGAACGAGCTCAGCGCCAGGAACGGCAATGTCGCGGTGGCGGTGGTCTACGCCGCGCTGCGCTCGATCGAGAAGCACGGTCAGGCGGTGGCCATCGCCGACGTGATCGCGGACGCGCACCGCCTCCTCGCCGAAAGGAACCGCCATGTTGCCTAGCCGCACTTTCGCCGAGTTGACCCAGCCGGAGATCGCCGCGCAGCTCAAGAAGAACCCGCTGGTGATCCTGCCGGCCGGCAGCGTCGAGCAGCACGGACCCCACCTTCCGGCCGGCACCGATACGCTCGCCGCCAACGCCATCGCCCACGCCGTCGCCGAGCGCATGGACGGCCTGGTGCTCCCGGCGACGCCGCTCGGCGTCACCCCGATGCACATGCCGTTCGAGGGCACCATCACGCTCACGCCCGACACCTATATGCGGGTGGTGACCGAGACTTGCGTCGCCACCGCCCGGCACGGCGCCAGGTATCTGCTCATTCTCAATTGGCACGAGGGCAATATCCCGTCGCTGGCGATCGCCGCGGAAGCGCTGCATCGCGACCACGGCATGACGGTTCTCACCGTGCAGGCCTGCTACGTCGCCGAGGAGCTTTACGGCGGCACCTGCAACGGCCTCACCCATGGCGGCGAGATCGAGGCGCTGGCGGTGCTCGCGCATCGGCCCGATCTGGTGCATCTCGACCGCATCGACTATTCGTCCGACCACCAGCACGGCCACAAGATGGATCGGCTGCGGCGGACGCGCAGCTATCAACCGGTGCTGACCGACATCCGCTCGATCGCGCCGACCGGCTGGTTCGGCAGCCCGCAGCACGCCACCGCCGAGAAGGGCCGGCGCATGCTGACCGACATCGCCGACGCGATCGCCAGGGAAGCGACCGAAATCTTTGCGCAGCTCGACGCCGTGCAGGGCGGCACCGCCGAGGTCAAGCGCTTGCGGCAAGTGAAATGATGGCGGCGAAGCGATGGCACGACTGTTGAAGCAATCGGAGGCGAAGCGCCTCGGGCTCCCCGGCCGCAGCTCGCTCGAGCCGGTCTCGGGCGAGATCGGCTCGCGCGTGACGTTCCGGATCGCCGAAATTCCGGTCCCGAAGCCGGGCGACAAGCCGCGCGGGCCGCATCGCCATCGCGGCTTCGAGGAATGCATCTACGTGCTGAAGGGAACCGGCGTGACCGTCGCCGAGAGCGGCGAGATCCCGCTCAAGCCCGGCGACATCGTGCTGATTCCTCCCTACGAAAAGCACATGACCCGCAACACCGGCGCCGAGCCCCTGGTCCTCCTGTGCTTCTTCCCCGAGGCCAACGTCACCTTGGGCACCGACGAGCTCGCCAGATTCTGAGACTCGGGCGCTGGCTGTTGCCGCTTGTGCCCTCTCCCCTTGCGGGAGAGGGCCGCTCCGCTGCTCAAGCGAGTCCTGATGGGTGAGGGGTTCACTTCACAATAAGCCTTCTTACGAAGAAAACCCCTCACCCATCAGTGGACGTTGCAACACCGAACTGCCCTCTCCCGCAAGGGGAGAGGGCACAAGCGGCGCCAGCGCCTGCGAAGACAAACCGCGCCAGACGATTCGAGTTTAATTGAAGCCGTCCTAATTCATCGGCACGTTCGCCCGCTTGACGACCTCGCTCCATCGCACCACGTCGTTCCTCACCTGCGCGCCGAACTCCTCCGGCGTGCTCGCGATCAGGTCGTAGCCGAGCGTCTTGATGCGCGCTCTCATGTCGGCGCTATCGAGGATGCCGATGATCTCGGCGTGAAGCTTCTTGACGATCGCCGGATCCATTCCGCCGGGGCCGAGCAAGCCGGCCCAATTGCCGACCTCGAACCCGGGCAGTCTGGATTCCGCGATGGTCGGCAGGTTCGGCATCAGCGCCGACCGCTTCTTCTCGGCCATCGCGATCGGACGCACGCGGTCGGACTTTTCCGTCAGCATGGCGGGTACGCTGCCGAACAGCACCTGCACCTGGCCGCCGATCAAATCCACCAGCGCCGGGTTCATGCCCTTGTTCGGAATGTGGACCATCGCGATGCCGGCCATGCTCTTGAACAGCTCGGCGGCCAGGTGCGACGCGCTGCCGATCCCGGCCGAGCCGTAATTGAGCGTGCCGGCATTGGCCTTGGCGAAGGCGATGAACTCTCGCAGGTTCTGCGCCGGAACCGAAGGGTGCACGACCAACGCGTAGGGGCTGACCGCGACGTTGATGATCGGGGTGAGATCCTTGGCCACGTCGTAGGGCGCGGTCTTGTGCACGGCGACCGTCAGCGACAGGCTGCTCGGCGTGTAGAGCAGCGTGTAGCCGTCGGGCGGCGAACCGATCACCGATTTGGTGCCGATCACGCCGGCGGCGCCGGCGCGGTTCTCGACCACGAATTGCTGGCCCAAGCGTTCGCCGAGCTTCTGCGCCAGCATCCGCGCCATCACGTCGACGCCGCCGCCGGCCGCCACCGGCACGACGATACGCACGACCTTGTCCGGGTAATCCGCCTGTGCCACCACCGGGATTCCCGACAAGATCAGGCCCGCGACAACCGCCAGCATTCGTTTCATCGCCTGTCCTCCATCCGGGTCCGCGCCGGATTGTATTTTCTACCCAATGGCTTGCTCAAGTCGTTTCATCTGCTCCGGGTCTCGTCTATGATCAACACAAATAAACGCGGGAGAGTGGAATGACCATGAAATGGAACGCACCCACGCCGATCCTGGCGAGCTTGCTGCTCGCGCTGTCCGTTGCCGCCGCCGAGGCCAAGGACAAGGTCAAGGTCGGCTTCATCGGTCCGCTGACCGGCGGCGTCTCGGTCAACGGGCTCGGCGGCCGCAACTCGTCCGATCTGGCGGTGCGGCTGCGCAACGCCGACGCCAAGGCGAAATACGAGTACGAGCACGTGGTGCTCGACGACGAATGCAAGCCGAACGTGGCGGTGCAGGTGGCCACCAAGATGGCGGCCGACAAGGAGATCATCGCGGCGGCGACACACTATTGCTCCTCGACCGCGATCGCGACCGTCGACGTCTATCACAAGTTCGGCTTGCCGGTCGTGGTCTGGGGCGCGGTGCTGCCCGACATCACCTACCGCAACAAATATGCCGAGGTGCATCGCGTCAACGGCACCATGATCAACCAGAACGAGGCCAATGCCGAATTGGTGTCCAAGCTCGGCTACAAGACCTTCGCGGTCATCCATGACACCACCGATTACGGCAAGGGCCACAACCAGTACTTCAGCGCGGCGCTCGCCAAGCACGGCGGCAAGATCCTCGGCACCTTCGGCGTCACCGCCGACCAGCAGGACTTCACCGCCGAGCTCACCCAGATCAAGGCGCTCAATCCGGAAGCGATCTATTTCGGCGGGCTCACGCCGATCGGCGTGCGCATCCGCGCCCAGATGGACAAGCTCGGCATCAAGGCGCTGTTCGACGCTACCTCCGGCATCGTGTCGGACGCCTATATCCAGGGGCTCGGGCCGTTGGCCGAGGGCACGCTCGCCTTCCGCGAAGGCGCGCCGACCGAGAAGCTGCCCGGCGGCAAGTTCTTCTTGGAGCAATACAACGCCCAGAAATACGACAACCCGCCCGAGGCCTACGGCGCCTTCGCCTTTGCCGCCATGGACCTGATCCTCAATTCGATCGAGAAGGTCGGCCCCGACCGCAAGAAGGTGATCGCCGACCTGGCCAACGTGAAGGATCGCGACTCGATCGTCGGCAAGATCACCTTCGACGATCATGGCCAGAACACCGTCGCCCTGATCACCAAATACGTCATCCAGGACGGCAAGTTCGTGGAATGGGACGACAGCGAATACGCCGCCGGCAAGCGCAAGCTGCCTGGCCAGAAATAAGCACGACGCAGGAAAAGGGTGGGGCCTGGCGCATTTGCTGGGTGGTTTAAGCCCTATCCGTCGTCATGCCCGGACTTGTTCCGGGCATCCACGCCTTTCGTGCGGCAACAAAGACGTGGATGGCCGGGACAAGCCCGGCCATGACGAGGGAGAGACCGGTGCAAACTAACCAGAAAATTTCCGTCGCGGGGACCTGAAGCATGGATGTGGGGCTGCTCGCCCAATACGTCATGAACGGGCTGATGCTCGGCATGATGTACGCGCTGGTCGCGGTCGGCTTCACGCTGTTCTTCGGCGTGCTCGACGTGATCAAATTCTCCCACGGCGACGTGCTCACCGTCGGCGCCTTCGCGGCGCTGGCGACCTTCGTCGGGCTCGGCTCCGCCGGGATCACGTCGAGTCCGCTCCTGCTGCTGGCGATGCTGATCGTCGCGATCCTCGCCATGGCGGCGCTCGGCATGCTGATCGCCCGCTATCTGGTATTGCCGCTGCGCTCGGCGCCCGCGCTCAACACCTTGCTGATCACCTTGATGCTGGGCACGGTGCTGCGCGAATCGGTGCGGCTGTTCTATCCCCAGGGCGCCAATCCGAAGCCGTTTCCGGCGCTGCTGCCGGCGAGCTCGGTCAATTTCGGCAACTTCAACTTGCGGCTCGACAACGTGATCATGCTGGCAGCGGGGTTGATGGTCATCGTCGGGCTGCAGCTGATGCTCAACCGCACCAAGCTCGGGCTCGCCATTCGCGCGGTGGCGCAGGACGAAGAAACCGCCCGCACCATGGGCGTCAACTTCACCGCCATCGTGCTCGTCACCTTCGCCATCGGCTCGGCGCTCGCCGCCTTCGCCGGCATCATGAACGGTCTTTATTACAACGAGATCAATTTCGGCATCGGGCTTCTGCTCGGCGTAATCGGCTTCTCGGCCGCGATCATCGGCGGGCTGGGCAGCATCTACGGCGCCATTTTGGGCGGTTTCCTGTTCGCTGCCTTGCAGACCATCGGCGCCGTGGCGCTGCCGTTCGGCAGCGCCTACAAGGACGTGTTCGCCTTCGCGGTCGTCATCGTGTTCATGGCCTGGCGCCCGACCGGCCTGATCCGGGAAAAAATCAGCGAGCGGGTTTGAGCGGTGGGCGAGGGGGGTCAGCACGCGCGGGCGTCGTTGCTGCCGGGCGCTGCCGCGCTGGCGCTCGCGACCGTCTACGTGATCGCGCTGCTGGCGGTCGAAAAGCAATCCCTCATCATCGGCCTGTTGGGGCTCGCGATCGCGGCTGCGCTCGGCGCCAACTGGTTGGGGCTGCTCGCCCC
>WNGB01029709.1_pt1 | contig 11683 bp, 12 predicted proteins | sample 5400681 | NCBI WGS metagenome assembly WNGB01 (sample SAMN13153367, study PRJNA577476) | soil metagenome | isolation source: 115 cm soil or saprolite under grassland replicate 2 | place: USA:California | collected 2016-06-15 | reverse complement strand
TGCCGTCCCAATGCGCACGCTCATCGGTCATCCGATCCTCCCCGCCAAGCGAACATCACGGTCAAACCACCCGCCAGGGCGGCCGCCACCCAGCCTTCACCAACATCCTGACGGATCCATTTACAGGCCTTGTACCAACCTCGCCTCAGCACTGTCACCAGCGGCGGCGACCGCCGTGCGCCGGAAGGGGCCGTCGAGGCCGTGGTACTTGAAGCCAACGGCAGCATGCCGAGCCGGGCGGCCAACAGTCGCAGGTGGGTCTCGACGCCGGCGAGGTGCGCAACCCAGGCCGCGATGGCCTCGGGGGTGTCGTAGCCGAACGGGTGGCCTTCGCGTAGCAGCCCGGAGGCGGGGATGCCGACGCCGATGAGCACGAGCGTGACGTGCATGCTCATCAGCGAGCGAAGCAGATCGAGGGAGTCCTGGTCGGCTTCCCGGTGCATGCGCAGCCGGGTAATGTCGTCGAGTTTACCGACCGCAGGGAGTCTAATATGGCCTCTGACCTGCGCTGATACATAGCTTACATGTTCTCGATGGAAGATCAATAGGTCCAGACAATCGTCCGCTTCGGACTTGCGGGATGTTCCCGGAGAGGCAGACGGCCCCGGTCACCGAGGTGGTGACCGGGGCCGTGGGAGATCGGGATCGTCAGCCCGTTCTGGGCGTTGGATCGGCGAGTTGGGCTTCGAGGTCGGCGATGCGACGGTCTTGGAAGCGCATGTTGGAACGAGCGGCTTTGAGTCGTTCGTCGAGGGTTCGGTTGTCGGTGGTGAGCTGCCGTACTCGCTGTTTGAGGGTGGTGTTCTCGGTGGTGATGCGCTGGATGGTTTCCTCGGTCCATTCGGCTTGCAGGTCGCGGATCTGGCCCATGAGTTCACCGATCCGGGTGCGTTGATGCAGGATCTCGGCGTGCGTTGCCTTCAGGGCGTCTTCGGCGTTGAGCGCGCGTTCCCGCCAGGTCGTCTCTTGTTCAACATCGCGGGCAGCCAGATCTCGGGTTCGTTGTGCGCTGTTCTGGGCGGTCGCGTCGGCGATGGCGGTCCGGGCTTGTGGGTTGTCGTAGAGGAAGGTGCGGGAGACTCCGGCCCGGCGGCCGACGGCGGCGACGGTGACCGTGGTCTTGTCGCGTTTCATCTGGGCGAGGGCGTCGTGAACGCGTTGGAGGGCGGCTTCGCTGCTGGTGCGGCGAGCTGTCAGGGCGGCTGCGGTTCGTGTGCCGGCGAGTGTCGTCCTCACGTGGTCGGTTTTTTCGGGTCGATGCCATCCGTTGCGTCGTACTCGTCCGTGTGGCCGCCTGCCGCGGTGAGATCTGAGGCGAGGAACGCGGTGCTCCAGACACGGTGGAAGTAGTCCTGGGGTTTGCGCAGGTCCAGGGCGAGGGCGTCGTCGAGCAGACCGAGCCCGGCCAGGGCTTTCTCTAGTCCGTCGATGGCTTGGGCGGTGGGTTCGAAGTAGCCGTGCAGGTAGGAGGCGGTGGCATCGTCGGGTGCTCCCTCGGCCAGCAGCCGCCACTGCTCGCGCTTGCGCCGCCAGTAGAGGAGGTCGGCGCCTGACATCACGAACTTGTCGCAGTTGTGGCAGTCGAGGTTCCAGGGGCAGGCGCCACCGTCGACGACTGGCTGGAAGGTGCAGAACCCGCCCTCGGCGGGGGTGCTGCGCCGGGCGAGGTCGACGGCGATGGCTTGCGCCTGTTCGCGGGTGAGCGGAGCGGCGGATTCACCGGCCAGGAGCTCGCCGGGGTTGGCGGTGCCGGGACCGGCGACCCAGACGTGCTGAAGCACGTTCTCCAGGTCGGAGTGCGACAGATGGACGTAGTGCTCGGCCATCCGTTCGGAGACCTGTCCGAGATACCGGCGGATGTGAGTGAGGCTGGCGCCGTGGCGCAGCAGGTTGGTGGCCAGGGTGTGGCGGGCCTGGTGCGGGACGACGTGGCCGAGATCGAGCTGGCCGAGCCATTGCCGGAAGTTGCGATGGAACCATTGGTAGGACAGGGAGGTCGTGCCGTCTCGGTTGCGGTGGCTGCTGAAGAACAGCGCGAGTTTCGCGCGTTCTTCACCGAGCGGGCGGCGTCCGTGTTGGGCGGTGAACCGCTCGAGGGTCTTGCGCTGCCGTTCGGCGAGGACCTGGTAGAGACGTTCGGGGATGCGGATCGCGGCGTCATGGTTGCCGACCTTGGTCTGGTCGTGCCAGAACATCGCCAGCCCACCGTAGCGGCCGATGCAGTCCCACCGCAGCCGCAGGACCTCGTTGACGCGCCGCCCGGTAGTGACGAGCGTCTCCCAAACATCACGCAGGCCACGGTCCTCGCCGTCGTAAACCTCGGCGAGCATGGCGAGGTTGGTCTCATCGGCCAGGGCTCGGGCGACCTCGTCGGGAAACGGTCGGCGGGCACGCAGCGGGGCTCCTCCGGCGGCGGGCATAGTGGTGATGAACTCCCGGTCCAGGCCAAGCCGGTCGGCCGCCCCGGACTCCAACGCGTCGCGTAGCAGCTTGCGGATCCCGTTGGCGACGACCGACCGGGTGTTGGAGCTCACGATGGACGCTTGTCCGTCCGAGCCCTTCATCGCCAAGGACGCAAGCCCTTGGCGTTCACGGTGGCGCTGGTCGGCCACGAACCGTTGAGCGTGTTCGACGCGCAGCACCGCGGGGTCGCCTCCACCGCCGGGCGCCTCGACTTCCAGGAATGCACTCAGCTCGGTGGCCGCCCGCCGGACAGCGTCGACCGGCACCCGGGAGCGTGGGCAACGCGGAGAACGCAACAGATCGGCGAGGTAGTCCCAGAGCAGGTTCCGCAGCCAGCGTTGGGAGATGGCCGTGAGGTCGACGTGGCTGGCGCTGTAGGGAAAACGGATGCCGAAGTGGTCGGTCTCGATGAATCCGGCGTCGCGGGTCTCGGACGGGGTGAAGTAGATCAGCCTCAGGTGGTGGAGCATCGTCTTGACGATCGCCCCGTGAAACCGGGGGAAGTCGGCGAGGTCCAGATCGGTGAGCGATCCAGCGTCGCGTTCTCGGGCACGATTGGCCATCCGCTGGATCCAGTCCAGGTCCCAGCGGCTGTGCCGTTCACGCTGGGCGTGGGCGAACAGGCTCCACTGGATCTCCGCCCGTAGCAGTGGCCGCAGTCCCCGCAGGTTGATCTGGCCCGGCCTCGACGCCGGATCCGTGCTCGCGCACCAAGCCCGGAACGCCGCCACGTCGGTGTAGGACACCGGGGCGGGCCTGCCGTTGGCCTCATAGGACTGCCACCAGCTGGACGGCAACGCCGCGCCTCCTGGCCGGCCGCGTCTCTTGTAGCGGTATCGATGCCAGGAGCACAGGCCCAGCGGAGAGTCGGCCGCGTCGGAGCAGACCACGACCAGGCACTTCCCGTAGCCCGCGCAGGGTTCCTGATCGGTGACCCATGCCTCGAAGTCCACGGACGCATCGCGCGGTGAGACGTAGTACTTCCAGGAGTGATGGTGACGACGGCACAGACCAAGGTCACCGTGAGGGGACGCCGGCCGCTCCGGACAGATCCGGCAGGACTCGCCAGTCGACCGCTCGACCGGCCCCAGGGGGTCCGCGGCGGTGAGGAACTCCGCCTTGCCCATGCCTTTGTCTCGTGCCTCCACCCAGCAAAGCCGGTGCACCGAACACAGATCAGTTCCGCTCGTGCGGGCCCGTTCGCAGCCTTCGACGGTGCACTCCCATCGATATACGCAGTGACCCATAGGGATCTTGATGATGTCGGGCCGGTAGATCGGGTCGAAGGACGGGCCGCCGATCAGCGCGGTGAGGATCTCCAACCGGTCGCGGCCGACCCGATCCGGACGGTCGGTGTAGAGCGGCAGCAGCGAATTGGCCGTCACCGGTTCTCACCCCAGACCGTGCGCAGCGCGGTGTCGAAGGCGGCGTCGTGCACGTCAACGTGCGCGTAGATCTCATCGACCACCGCGGTCGACGCCCACCCGCCGGCGTCGCGGGCGATGAGCAGATCACCACCCGAGGCGTCAAGGACAGCGCTGGTGAAGCTGTGCCGGAATGCGTGTGGTTTCACCCTGCCCAGCCCGGCGCGTTCCCCGGCCCGGCTCAGCATCCGCCGGGCACCGACCGTCGCCCATGGCTGGCCATGGTCCTCGCCGTGCAACTGGACCAGCAACATCCCGTGCCGAGCCCTGAGCCGGGGATATTCGCTTGTCATGTAGTCGAAGTAGGTATGGACCATCGCCGGGCTGACCCGCTTGATCAGTCCGCCATTCACCGTCCCGTCCTCGACCCGCCACGGATGCTTGGTCTTGGCCTCGGCCCCGTTGGGGTTTCCTGGCCGATGACATACATGGACATGCGGGGTGCGGCACTGTCCACACGCCGCCCCGTCCCGCAGGTGCAGGTCCACCAGGTGCAGCCCGCATAGCTCGCCGATCCGCAGGCCCCCGTCGGCCAGCCAGGTCACCGTCAGGCGGTCGCGGGCGCTGTTCACCGCGGCCATCAGCTTCGCCCGTGCCCCGTCCGGGAGCATCTTCGGGTGCCGCCGATGTGGACCCCTGGGCGCCAGCGGGTTGGCGGACATCACGGTCTTCACATGCCCGAGCAGTGATCGGGACCGGTCAACCCGAGAGGGCAGCCGGGTCCGGCCGAGCTGCTTGCCGAGCTCGTCGTTCACACCGAGCGAAGCCTGGTGCAGATAGAAGCCCTTCAAACATGCCGCCGTCGTTGACAACGCGTCCCGGCCGTACGGACGCTTTCCCACCCGCCACGGCTCGCCCAGCGGCATCGCCACCTGAGCCCCCAAGATCCCCATGTACCGCTCAAGATCCCGAAGCGTCACGGCAACGAGGGCCCGACACTCCTTATCCAGCCACCGCAGGTGGTCCACTAGCAAGTAGGCGTACGTCCGCTGGGTGCCCGACCCGTCATACCGGCGCAGGAACCGATCAGCCTCGGCGTGCACCGTCCCCTCCGGCCACACGATCGTCCACGACCGCTCCCCGTACCCCCTCGTCAGCTTCTGCACCCTGAGCTGACCGATCACAATCTGCCGAGCCACATGCCCTCCGTACCGATACCCGCGAACGTGATGGACGTTCCGAACCAGGTCGGTAAACGATCATGGAACGTCCCGGAACGCGGGTCATGCCCCGATGCGGGGCGCCGTAGAAGCCGAGGATGGCCTCGCAAACGCTCTTCGGGGTGGCGGTGACCGGAGTCGGCACGTAGGCCACGGTGGCTACCAGATCCCTCGTGCCGGCCACCGCGTCCGGATTGATCTGCCGGTGCAGGGCCAGCCACTGGTCTTCGAACGCGGCGGCGACCTCGCAGGCGGTCTCGGTCTTGCCCTGGTACCCACCACCGTTGATCATCAAGCCGGCGCGGGTGGTTGGTTTGTGCTTGAGCGCGTTGGTCTGGATCCGCGAGCCCATAATCCGTGACACAGCCGCGCTCATCGGGGTCTCCAGGATCGGCAGGTTCGCGTGGGTGGCCGCCCGGTGCAGGTCGTGCAGGGTGCGCTGGCGTGGGCTCAGCCGCCGCCACTGGCCTAGCGACAACCGCGTTGCGGGCACGAACTCATGCCGGGTGCGCCGCCAGTGCGCCCATCCGGCCGCGGTCTCGCGGGCCGGAGCCGGGCCGGGCAGCACGAACGGCACCGCCGTCGCACCGGCCATCTCGTCGCCGCTGTTCACCACGTCGGTCACGGTTGCGGACCAGGCTCGTCGTCGTCAGGCAACTTCAGCAGGCTGTGGCGGTGGTACGCATCACCGAGACGCGGCGGCGCCTGGGGGCGTTGCAGCACGGCTCGCTCCCGGCGGCGTCGGCGTTCGGCGTTGATCGCCGCTTGGGGGGCGGCTGCGCGGTCGGCCCGTTGCAGCGGGACCACCTCGGCCGTTGAGGCCCGGTCGGTCTTGCTGGCGTCAGGTCGGTCCGCGGCTGCCGTCACGGCCTGCGTGGCCTCCCGGGCGTGCTGGCGACGAGCCTGCTTGGGCGCCTGCGTCGACCACCCGTCGACCGGGGCAGCCTCAGCGAGCAGGTCCAGCAACACCGGCAGCAACTCGGCGTCCGACCGCGGTGCCAGACCGGCCTGCTGGACGGCGCGCAGCAACTGCTCACGGCAGGCGTCACCGAACGCGGGCACCTGCCCGTCGGCCGGCAGCCCGACCCACGCCAGCCGATGCCAGGCGTGGTCCGCGGGGTCCTGAAAGAACACCCACCGCGCGTCCCGCCGGTCGTAGTGGATCACCCACTTGCCCTTGTGCCGCCCGCCCCGCGCCGACGCCTGGTCCCGGTAGGGGTCCAGGGCGGGGCCGTCGTACCACAGACCACGAATCTTCACCCCGCGCCGGCCGTGGATCTTCACCTGGGAGGTGGGCAGTAGCTGGTAGTACAACTCGGCCGGCGGAACCTGCACCGCGAAGCCGGTCTGTAGCATCGCCGCGGCGAACAGGCTGTTCGGGCTGTGCGTGCCACCCGGGTCCCAGGCCGGCGCGTACTCGCCCAGGACCCGGTTTTGCCACACCGCGACGATCCAGGTCGCGAACAGGCGCTCCATCTCGGCGAGGGTGAGTACCGCATCGCCGGCCGGGTCTTCGCCCCCGGTCCGCGACGTCGATGCCCTGCCAGCCCGGCAGCAGCTCGAACAGTAGACTCTGGATCCCGGCGAAGGTCCGCTCCACAGCGTGCTTGTCTGTGGGACGAAGCACCCGAGCCGGCAGGATGTTGACGCCGAGGACCCGCTGCGCCTCGACCAGATGGTGGTTTTTGTAGACGGACCCGTGATCGACGGTGATCGTTTCCGGGATGACAAACGGCCGCGCGGCCACCCGATAACCCGCCAGATCGGCGACCACAGTGGCGGGGGTGCCCGGGTAGGCCCAGGCCATCTCCGCTCCCCAGCCGGGCCGCATCCGCATCGGAGTCATCACGTCGCGCAGCATCATCGCCACATCGGTCGAGGTGTCCGACACCAGCGTCAACCGGAACCCAACGATCGAGTGGGTGTGGACGTCCAGAGCCAGGCTCAGGTGCGCAGAGACCGCCTCCCCGAAGACCTGCTCGCGGACCTTGACCGGTAACACCGTGGTGTCCAGCGCCACCACCTGGCCAGGACGGTGAACCACCACATGCCCGCCGGAGGGCAACGCCGCCGGGTCGAGGTGGCGTAGCGCTGCCGGGTCCCGCCGGGACCGAACCACTCCACCCAGACCCGCCGCAACGTCCAGTACGACGGCACCACCAACTCTGCGCCGAAGCGTTCGCACGTACTGGCAGACCAGCCGGTGCCGGGTGGCCATACTCATCCGTGATCTGTGCAGCGTCTCGGCCCGCACGGCAAAGATCGCCTCCCGGACCGGCTCGCTGACCACGGGATGCCCACCCGAGACGCGTAGCCAGTTCCCGTCGACGCAGCCGAGTACCCCCAGCCGCCAGCAGGCCGCTGCATGGCGCTGCAGCGTGCGCACGCTCACGCGGGCAAACCCGACCAGCGCGGCCTCATCCGGCCCCATCGCTGTCAGCTCGGCGACCTTCGCCACCCGTCGCTGCGCCACCGTCGTGCGGTCCGGGTCGTAGGCCGGGCGCGGCTCACCCGGCAACGCCAGCCACGGGTCTCCACTACGGAACCCGGTCTCGACCTCTTGCACGTGCGCGTACCGCAACCGCGCAATCTCCTGCTGCCGCGCGGTCAGATCGTCGAGCACCATGGGCTGCCGGCCGCACGGCCGCCCCATTCCGTCGCGCGGTCTGTCAACGCTCATCATGACTCCACCGCCCAGACGAGAGTGTGCTCGCCCAGCGGCGCTGCCAGGTCCATCGCTAACCGGCGATGCCAGATCAGATGCAGGGCGTGCGCGCGGGCCGCCACCGGCTGCGACGTCGCCTCCGCCAGCGTGGCGAACTCCATCGGCCCCGCCGTGGCTGCCTGAAATAGTTCCGGCCGCACGCCGAGCGGATCGGCCAGCGGCCGGCGCTGCGCCGACACCGCGTCCAGCACGCCGACCACATGCGGCCGCCAGCCAGTCACCACCACATACCGCCAGCCCATCACCACCGCGGCCTCAGCGGACGCGGCGAACCTCAGCCGGTCATCGTCACCGACCCGGCCCGCCGGTCGTACATCGACCAGCCATACCCCGTCGCGCGCCGTCACCAGAAAGTCCGGAACGTGCCGTGCCCAGCCGTCCACCGTGGTCAACCGCAACTCCAACGGTTGGGCCACCACGTCCGTCACCCCGAGGAAGTCCAGCACCAGTAGCAGCCGCTGCTCGGCCAGGCTCTCAAACGCGTGATGACGTCCGGTACAGACCAGATACTGCAACCCCGGCCGGTGCCGCTGCCGCCGCGACCACGTGAACCGGCGCACCGGCGCCGCGGCCAGCGGCGAACCGGGCGACCCGGACAGCTCAGCGACCGGGACGGTCACCTCACCCGAAGGCGTGGCGAACCGCATCGTCCACCGTTTCATCCAACCCGGCCCCAGCCGTAGCAGAGCGCCGTCTTTCGGCCCCAGAGCGAGTCCAACGGCGAGATCACCCAGGTGCGACAGGTGCGACGGCAGCCGGCAACTAGCCGGCACACCGCCCAAAGCGGCCACCCCATCTCGATACCGCGTGTCACGACCGGCGTCACGAACCGCCGGAAAAGACCAGACCAGTCGGCGTGTCGCAGCGCTATAGGAAACGCTTGTCAGTCACCGACAACACGTCGTAACCGCACGACGGAAACGACCCGCCCCGCAGCATCCGCTCAGCCGAGATGAGCGCGGCTGTCCTCGGCGGTGACCTGGAAGGCCGGCGGCACTGTCGGTACACGATCATGGCGTTATCGTTGCCGCATGCCTGAGCTGATCGCGCCTACCACCCGCCTGCACGCCGCCTGGCTTGAGGCACACGCAGAGTGGGGTCCCGGTTTGCACGAGGACGGTTTCGGGCTGGCCACGTCCGACGAGGTGGACTCGCCGGCCGGATTCGCGGCCTGGGTAGCGCGGCTGACAGACCAGTCCGACCCGGCAAAGCCGATCGTTGTCGGCGAGCACCGTTGCACGTTTCGATGGATCGTCGACAGCGATCGCGTGCTCGGCGGGATGGCGCTACGGCACGGTAGCAGCGACTACGTGGAGTGGGCCGGCCACATCGGCTACGGCATCCGGCCGTCCGCGCGCCGGCGCGGGCTGGCCACCTGGGCGCTGGGCCGGATGCTCGACGAGGCACGGGTGCTCGGCATGGATCGCGTGCTGGCCGTCTGCGCGGTCGACAACCTCGCCTCGATGAAGACGATCGAGCGGTGCGGCGGCGTCTTCGAGGGCATCCGCGACACCAAATTCGGTCCCGCTCGGCGTTACTGGATCGAACTCTTGGCGACGGGATGAAGTACCGATTCTGCTGCTGATCGTGGGGTGGCGAAGGCCACACCCATTACTGAACACGCGCCGTACCGCAGCCGGATCACGGCGTGCGTAGCTGCCTCCGCTACGGCCGACTCAGCGACTCCAGCACCTCGTGCGGAGATCGACCCGTCGCCTCCGCCAAGGCCCGGATCGCGCCAGCGGCAAGTGCGGTGAGGTGTAATGCAGCCGTCAGGGCGTCCTCTCGGACGGCCGCATCCGTGATGTTGTAGACATCAGCATCCTGGTCGGCCAGATGCGCAGCGACTGCGTTAACCGCGGCCTGCTGCTGGGATTCACGCCTGCGCCTTTCGTCCTTGCTCACCATTGATCAAGTATGCGTGGCCAACATCGCTTCCATCAGCGCCCGCACACCATGCCGCCGAACGCAGCTACCCGCCGCCGAATCGTTCACTCTCCGTAGCAACTCGCCAGCGTAGCCACATGGGCATCCATCGCCATTTTCCGGTGTCTCCGGTTGCACGCCGCCCCCGCTGGTTGTACGAATTCGCCACTCTCGTTGCACAGACTTCGCCACTCCGCGCGCCCATCCGCGATGGCTGCCAAGTGGTCTTGCGCAAGATCGTTCGCCACATAACCTGCCCAGTCACAGCGGTGTGACCGTCAGCTGCAAATGTCACTTGTCAGGGCTTGTTGTCACTTCTGGGTGAGGCGGCCGCGGAGGGCCAGTCACGGCACAAGATCGCTGAGCACGGCGCGTAGGGCGGTGGCGAACTCCACCGGCCTCATCAGGTACCCAAGGTGCGCTCCGGGGACCCGTACCGACACGATGCCAAGCCGCCCGGCGAACTCCTCGGCGGCTCGGGCGTAGAACTTCGACCGGCTCTCGGCCCCAGCTAGAACCGCGATAGGCACGCCGGTATCTGTGAGTCGGGCGATGTCGGGCTGGTACCCGACCACCTGGGGCACGACGTGCCGCAGCGAGAACGCCCGCTCGACGACCCCGTCGGACCACGGCGCGACACTCGGCGGCCGGAACCCGGCGCCGGGACCGCTTCCGGCGTCGATTTCGGCCATGAACCGGGCGAACGCGCCCTCGGTATCGCCGCGGGCATTGGCGTCAATGATCTCTTCGAAGAACCGCCGCCAGACCGGCGCGTCGGGAAGTAGCTCGATCATCGGCGGCTCGTGTACGACCAAGGCCCGCACCCGGGCCGGGTGCCGCGCAAGGAGGTCCACCCCGATTACGGCGCCAGAACTGGACCCGAAGACCACCGCCGCGTCGTGGCCTAGGTGTGCCAGCAGCCCAGAGGCGACGTCGGCCTCGGTCCCCATCGTGACGTCGCGGTCCCGTCGGCCGCGGCTACGGGCGTGACCCGGCAGGTCGTAGGTGATCACCGTCCATTCCTCGGTCAACCGGTCGGTCAGTCCTTCGTATACCGCTGACACTCCCGGACCGCCGCAGATCAACAGCAATGCCGGGCCGCTGCCGTGGGTCTGGTAGAAGATCTCCGCGTCGCCGTGGGGATACACACTCAACGGAGACCTCCCCCGCAGCCGCGATGACGATCATCGCCACGATACTCGTGGCGTGGTCGGTGTAGCGATGGCGTGAGGGACCACGGCGCGGGCGCACTGGTTCCACCGCCGGCGCGCGGCGCTGGTGCAGTGCCGGGGCACCGTCAGGTCGCCGTCCACCGCCTCGTCCAGGCCCGCCCGACATCCAGCGCACCGCGCACACCGTCCAACCCGCCACACGAAACGGCCAGCTCATCCCAGCCACAACGGTGCGACCACACCGGCCCCGCGCGTCCCAGCCCGGCCAGCTGCACACGCGCCTGGCTCGATCACCGCCACCAGGCCACCGAAGCGGATGACCAAATCATCGACGCCACGATCCGCCGGGCTGGTGACAACAACATCGACAACATCACCAGGTGACAACTATCGGGCAAAGTCGGTGACAACTACCGCTGACAGCCGGGGTTGAAGCCGCAGTCCACAAGAGCCAACGGTGACAAGTACGGCTGAAAGTCACACCCGGGTGCCCCCGTGGGTGTACGCCGACATGGCGATCGGCAATTCCGTCGACGAGCTGATGCGCGCCCGCGACTCCGACGTGCGTTACATGCGCAACACCTTCCCGCTGCTGGACCTCGGTTGGCGGCGCGAGGACTGCGTCCGCTTCCTCACCGCCCACGGCCTGGGCGACACCCCGAAGTCCTCCTGTATCGGGTGCCTTATTTGGAATCTGATCTCCGTACGTTCGTCGTCATGACATTGATCAAATGGAGCAGGTTCCCGCTGGTCGCCGGGGACGAGTACGCCCGGCGGTGGTTGCAGTTCACCGCGAACATCGGACGCGCCGCC
>WNGB01012227.1_pt1 | contig 11684 bp, 12 predicted proteins | sample 5400681 | NCBI WGS metagenome assembly WNGB01 (sample SAMN13153367, study PRJNA577476) | soil metagenome | isolation source: 115 cm soil or saprolite under grassland replicate 2 | place: USA:California | collected 2016-06-15 | reverse complement strand
CGGTGCGCAACGGCGTGCGCTGTGCGCCGTGCGCCGTGCGCAGGTCTGCTTTAGTCATGACGACCACGTGAGGTTTTGCGGCCAACTCCTTGGAATACGACGCCGCTTCCTTGCGGAGCAGGTCGTACGTCGCCTGCGGGTCGGGACTGTCCATCGGAACGAGCACGGCAAGAATGCGTGTGCGCTCCACGTGCTGCAAGAACCGAAGCCCGAGACCCTTGCCCTCGTGCGCTCCTTCAATAATTCCAGGGATGTCGGCGACGACAAACGAGCGATTGTCCGACATCCCGACGACGCCGAGGTGCGGCTCGAGCGTCGTGAACGGATAGTCGGCGATCTTGGGGCGCGCCGCCGAGATCACCGACAGCAACGTGCTCTTGCCGGCGTTGGGCTCGCCGAGCAGGCCGACGTCGGCGATCAGCTTGAGGACCAGCTCGAGCCGCCGCTCCTCGCCTTCCTCGCCGGGCTCCCACTCGCGCGGTGACTGATGCGTCGGCGTGGCAAAGTGCTGATTGCCCCGTCCGCCGCGGCCGCCCTTGGCGACGAGCAGGATCTGCTCGGGGGCGATCATCTCGCCGAGGATTTCACCCGTATCGGCGTCGCGGACTTCGGTCCCTGCAGGGACGGGGAGGTAGACGTCGTCCCTGGACTTCCCGGACATGTTCTTGCCCTTGCCATGCTCCCCACGCTCCGCGACCCAGCGCGTGTGGTATCGGTAATCGAGCAGCGTGCTGAGATTGGGGTCGACTTTTACGTATACGCTTCCACCTCGTCCGCCATCACCACCATCCGGTCCCCCCTTTGGGACAAATTTCTCCCTTCGAAATGAGGACGCCCCCGAACCTCCGGTGCCGGCGGCTACTTGAATTACGACCCGATCAATGAACATCCTGAACTCAGTTTCGCCCGGGGAGATTGAGCGTGCGGCGTGTGGTGTGCGGCATTGTAATGTGCGGCGTGCGGCGTGTGGCGTGCGGCGTAGAACGAGCAGCTCCGCGCGCGCTCTTAATGGATAGGACTGTCATTGCGACAATGTGCCGGGCATGGTCCCGCAACTCGTCAACTCGCTCCGCCGTCAACAACCCGGCATCGACGGCTAGTTCGAGCCAGTACTCCGATTCGTCTGCCTCTTCCTCAACAATCCCCATCTTTGCTATGAAGTCCCGACGAGATCGCGCGCGACAAGCAGCCCGATAGTTCGCCCCAACCGACGTGCCCGATCTCATCAGCTGATCACCAATAACCCACCCCGCCCGTCTGTTGGGCAGTTCCTCAACCAGTCGAACGATCGCTAGGGCGAATGTCTTCGTCAGAACTTTCAGCTTTCCTTCGGGCACGACCTCACCTTTCTACGCCGCACGCCGCACGCCACACGCCACACGCCACACGTTAAAGATTGCGCCCGCGCACATCACTCCACATTTCCCAGAGCTTTAGGGCCCGTTCCTTGGTTAGATCGAACTCCACCACTGCAAGGACCGCATCCACATCCTCTCGACTGGACCCAGTATTTAGGGCACCCCGTAGATGGGCGTGCAACTGCCTCGGCGCATTCTGCATGGCGATAGCAGCGAGCGTGCAAAGTTCTCGGCGTTTCGCATCCAGCCCCGGCCGCCCGAGGATCTTCCCGTATGCATCCACGACGACCAACGGTTCAACGGCCGGATGCAGCGCCCGCAGATTGAGCATCAGCTTGTGAAACGTCCGCCCGTACACCTCGCCGCACGCCTCGACGCCCCGCTTCGTCCAGCGCTCCCACTCGGGATGCGCAACGGACTCGCCCTTCTCGCTCTCCAGCACGGGCCCCGCGACGCTGCGCCACACACCGAACGCGACGAGCGCCAGCGGATAGCCGACATTGAGAAAGCTCTGCAGCAACAGCTCGTCGACCCACGGCGGCGGCACATGCACCGCTCGCGCGGCAATCATGCGGTCGCGCAGCTTGGTCTCGTCGCCCGTCGCCGTCGCCACCGCGATGCGGACCAGGGCCAGGGTCTGCGGATCGAGCCCCAATTTCCCCGCGGCGCGGCCGCGGGGCTCGCTACCCGCACTCATAGTACTTCTCCCATCTCCCATCTCCCCCATCTTTTCATTTCACCAAGCCCCCATTTACACGCATCTCTCCGACGGTTTCACCGCGAGAGTTCGTGATCGGCTTCTTGAGCAGCGAGGCCGGCTGCGGCTTGAGGCCCAACTCCGCGAGCACGGCGGCGATCGCGAGCGCCGAGGCGAGGCTGTGGCCGTCCTCGACCTTGAGCGCCACGCCCAGCCCCTCGCGCACCAGCAGCGCGCTGTACACGCCCTCTGCCCCGACCTTCGTCACCACGCGGCCAGGATGCGCGCGCATCATCTCCGTGCAGGGACGGCCTTCGCCGGCGATCAGCTCGGGGTGCAGCGTCATGGCTTCGAGGACAGGGCCGTCGAGCCGGGTGTACGCGAGCGCCATGTGGCGCACGGGAAGCGCGAAACAGGCGACGCCGCACCCATCCACCGCGACGCCGATCTCGTTGGTCGGAACGTCGGTGAACTGACTGACCGACGTCAGGCAGCGCTGCTGCACCGGATGGTCGCCGCGCGCATAGAACTCGGTCGGCCAGCCGTGGTGTTTGGCGAGCGCCAGCATGCCCGTGTGCTTGCCCGAGCAATTCGAGTACACGGCGGTCAATCGCACGCCGCGTGTGTCGTAGTCCTTGGCGACCGAATCGGACAGCGGGCGGTGCGGCCCGCACATCAGGTCGCGCTCCGAGCAGCCGACGCGCTGGAGGAACTCGCGGACCAGCACGACCTGCGCCGGCTCGCTCGAATGCGACGCGCACGCGAGCGCCAGATCCTGCCGCGTGAGCGCAAAGCGCCGGGCGACACCGTCCTCCACCAGCGGCACGGCCTGAAACGGTTTGGCGGCGGAGCGCCAGAAGGTCCGGTACTCCGGATCGCCCGCGCTCGCAACGAGACGGCCCGCACCGTCGACGACGGCGACGTGGACGGTGTGGCGGGATTCCAAAACTGCACCCCGCCAGGATTCGACGAACAATCAAACTCCTTTCACACGGGGAGATCGCGCGTGTGGCATGCGGCGTGCGGAATGTAATTGACCCGTCCTTGCTACGCCGCACGCCGCACGCAGTTACGCCGCACGTTTATATTGGCTCGCCATGCGCACCGCCCTCTTCTTATTGCTCCTGCTGCCGGCCGGCGCCGTTGCACAAGAAGCCTCGCCCTATCTCCCATTGAGCCATTGGTCCTCGCCTTTCATCGAGCATTTGATCGCGTCCGGGCGCATGGCCGACCCGTCGCCGCTCAGCCGGCCGTTCAAGGTCGACCAAGTGGTGCGCGCACTCGAGGCAGTGGATAGCACCGTCGTCACCGGCGCCGAGTGGACCGTCGTCAAGCAGATCCGCGCCGACCTGACGCGCCAGATGCGCGGCCCCTCGTCGCGCATCGACGTCGATGCCGCGACGCGGGCGAGCACGCACGCGCGCCGCGATCCGCTGCGGGAAGCGGGCCCCGGCCACGCGACATTCTCCGGCAGCGCCGCGCTGACGCTGTACTTCGGACCCGCGGTCCTGGTCTCGCGCCCCTACTTCGACACGCGGCTCAAGTGGGATCCCGATTACCTCGGCAAGAAGGACCGCGTGATCGCCGGCCGGGCCGCCGAGGCGTATGTGAGCGCGCAGTGGCGGTTCGGCGAGCTGTTCTTCGGCAGCCTCGATCGCAATTGGGGACCGCGCATCACCGACGGGTTGCTCGTCTCGCCCAGTCCCTACAGCTACGATCACTTCGACGTGCGGATCGGCACCGAGGGCGTATACCTCGAAGGACTCATCACCCAGCTCGACGACCTGCCCGACACGAGTGGCACCCCGAATCACCGCTACTTCATCGCCCATCGCTTCACGGTTCGGCCGCCCGGGAGCATGACGTTCTCGCTGTGGGAAGGCACGATCGTCGCCGGTCCCGACCGCCAGCTCGAGCCGTGGTTCGCCAACATCTTCACCCTCGGCATCCTGCAGCAGTACGACCAGGGATCGCAGGCGAACAATCTGCTGGGCATCGATGTCGCGACGCGCATCAAGCGCACTCAGGTGTTCGGCTCGCTGCTGCTCGACGACATTCAGGTCGATCGCAGCAACGCCGGCGATAAGGAGCCGCCCTCCTACGGCTTCACGCTCGGCGCGCAGGGCGGCCTCGCGCGCTTTGGCTGGACGGCGTTCTACACGCAGGTCGCCAATCTCACGTATCGCACGCCCCACCCGGCCGAAGCCGTCATGCGGCGCGGCGTCGGGCTGGGACGTAATTTCTCCGGCTACGATCAGCTCACGCTGCGCGGCAGCATGATCGCGGCGCCCGGAGTGCTGCTCGAGCCCGAAGTCACGCTGCTGCGCCAGAGCCAGGCGGATTTCCGGTTGCCCTACCCGACGGTGGCGCAGTATGACTCGACGCCGACAGTGTTCGCGGGCACGGTGACCCGCACATTGCGGCTCGCGCTCGCGGGTCGTGTCGCGCATGGGCGCTGGGTGCTGTCGGGCGATGGCGGCGTCCACCTGATCACGAACGGGCCGGAGCAGACGCGCTGGGTGGGCAGCGTGCAGCTGACGTGGAGGACTAAGAAGGAAGGGCGGATTCCTTGAACAAAACGTGTGGCGTGACTGCGTGCGGCGTGCGGCGTTGCAATGCAAGCTCCCGCGCCACGAAGCTCTCATCGACACGTCGCATGTCACACGCCACACGCCGCACGTCCAAATGCTGACGCGCGATCGGATCGAGGCCCTGCTCCGCAAGATGACCGCCACAAAGATCGTTGTGGTGGGAGATGCGATGCTCGACGTCTACCTCGTCGGCGAAGTCGATCGCGTGTCGCCCGAGGCCCCGGTGCCCGTCGTCACGGTGCACGCGAGCCGCCACGGCCTCGGCGGCGCCGCCAACGTCGCGGCCAACGTCGCCGCGCTCGGCGCCGAGTGCCGGCTCGTCGCAGTGGTGGGCGAGGATCAGCGCGGGCAGTCGGTGCGCGCCGAGCTGGACGATCTCAAGCTCAACTCGTCGTTTCTCGTCACCGATGCCGGACGGCCGACGACATCCAAGACGCGTGTCGTCGCCCGCGGCCAGCAGATGCTGCGCATCGATGAAGAGATCGAAGACCCGATCTCGGCCAAGGTCATGGAGAAAGTGGGCCGCGCGCTGGAGCACGCGCTCGCGGACGCCGACGCGCTGCTGATCGAGGACTACAATAAAGGCACGCTGGTGCCGCAGGTGATCGAGCGCGGGATGGCGATCGCCAAGAAGCACAGCCTGCCGGTCGTGGTCGACCCCAAGTTCAAGAACTTCTTCGCCTATCGCGGCGCGACCGTGTTCAAGCCGAACCGCCGCGAATTGGAGCTGGCGATGGGCGCGGCGCTCGATCTCGCCCACCCCGACGCCCTGCCCGACGCGCTCGGCAAGCTGGCCGTCGACAATCTGCTCCTCACCTTGGGCGGCGAGGGGATGATGCTCGTGACCAAGGACCACGAGATCACGCGCATTCCCACGATGGCACGCGAGGTGTTCGACGTCTCGGGCGCCGGCGATACCGTGACGGCATGGGTCGGTACGGCGCTGGCGGCGGGCGCGAGCGCGCGCGAGGCGGCGCACATCGCGAACTTCGCGGCGGGGATCGAGGTCGGGAAAGCCGGGGTTGCCACGGTCTCACCCGCCGAAGTGCTCTCGGTTCACGAGACGTACTTCGACCAGCTGGGGAAGCTACGGCGCGAAGGATTACTCTGACGATTCAAGATCGCGCGGCCACAGCGCCGGTGAACCCTTGATCTTGACGACACCGAAGTGGCGGACATCCAGGGTCGCGATGGCCTCTGCTTCCAGCCGCTCGGCAATGCTGATCACCACACCATCGACGAGACCCAATCGCAGGCTGCGATACCGCGTACAGATTACGTTCGCCCGGAACAGATCGGCTTCGTCACCCCACTCGATCGCGTAGGCACCGGCGGCGAGGTCCACGCGAAACGCCTGCTCCGCCCGCGGGCCGACGTGCTCCGCCAGCAGGTAGTCCACCTCCGGCAGGATCGCCCAGGGGAGCAGCCAGGCGTCGGGGTCGCGTTCGTACGCGCCGCGCAGCGCCTCGTGATGGCGATCATCGGCATCCACCAGCGCGATGATGGCGCCGGTGTCGGCCACGATCACCGCCGCCGGCCCAACCCGCGCAGCAGCTCCTCCGCCCGCTCGGCCACGTCACCGCGTCCGCTGCGGCCCGCACCCACGCTCTTGGGCCGCCGCCCTCCGGCGTGGCGCGCCGCATACTCGGACACCGCTTCGCGTACCAGCTCCGCAGTGGTTCGCCGCGTGCTCCGGGCCAGCGCCTTGAGCCGGCGGTAATCCGCGGCCGTGAGGTAGACGGTCGTCTTGGTTGTTGCCATATATGGTTGCCATATTAGCCGGAGGCGCCCCCTGTGGCAAGCGCTCCCCCCACGAACCAACAGGCCGCCAGACACTCTGGCGGCCTTGAGGTAGCGTGCTGTGCCAGTTACGGCGTCGGGGGCTTCTGGCTCTCCATCGTTGTCTGCGCCGCGGCGGCATCGCGCCGCGCCTGACTGTTGTTCGCTTTGGGCGCGGCATGCGCCGGGGTGGACGGCTTCGGCGTATTCGTCGGATGCGACATGAGCGTCGGCCGGCCGCGCGTGGCGGGCGGTCTCCCCTGTGCGCGCGCACTACCCACCGCGGCGAGCGTGAGACCCGCGGCGACGGCGATTCCGAGAACGGCATTCGTGAACGGCTTCATGGACTCCTCCGGTTGGGTTCCTCTCGCAAGAGGGACTCCCGCAGGCCACAAAAAGTCACGACATTAGGTCGTCGATCGGGCCCTTAGCTCAGCGGTTAGAGCAGCGGACTCATAATCCGTAGGTCCCAGGTTCAAATCCTGGAGGGCCCATTCGAACTCTCAATGATCAATGTTCAATGATTCTGTCTCCTTTCTTCAACGCGCCCGCTGGCTTGTCATCCTGAGCGAAGCGCGCGGCACGCGCGCGTAGCGAAGGATCTGCTTAGCGGGCGCTTGCGCGCCAAACACCGTCTATGGGCCCAGTGGTCATTGATCATTCTACATTTTACATTGGACATTCCGGCGGGCCTCGGCCCGTCGACCCGGGTGGCTAGCTCAGCTGGTTAGAGCGCCGGTCTCACATACCGGAGGTCACAGGTTCGAGTCCTGTGCCGCCCATCGTTCCGTGCGGCGTGTGGCGTGCTGACGTGCGGCGTGGCAATGAAAGGTCATTCGCGATGCGACACTCCCATTGATACGCCGCACGCCGCACGCAGTTACGCCGCACGTTAATTAGATGCGTCGCGTTCTTGTTCTTTCCCACACCTACCTCCAGCCAGCCCATCGCGGCAAGCTCCGCGCGTTGGCGGCGCGCGGTCTCGAAGTCACCGTCGCGATTCCGCAGCGCTGGCGCGAGCCCTGGTTCGGCCGGCCGATCGACGTCGCCTGGGAGCGCCAGGGCGGCCTCGAGGTCTTTCCCCTGCCTGCCAGCGGCGTGGGAGCGAGGAAAGAGGAAATCGCCAAAATGAAGTACGGCCGCGGCGCGCTCAAGGCGCTGCTGCGCGACCGCCGCCCCGATCTCATCCAGATAGAGGAAGAGCCCAACACGCTCGCGGCGCACCAGGTCCTCGGCGCCGCGCGGCGCCTCGCCATTCCCGTCGTCTTGTTCACGCATCAAAACGTCGACCTGGAACAGGGGTGGTGGGCCCACTGGAAACAGCGCCGCATGCTGCGCAAGCTGAGGGGCCTCGTGGCCGGCAGCGACCTCGCCGGCACGCTCGTGCGCCGCGACGCCCCGAATCTGCCGATCGCCGTCATCCCGCAGCTCGGCGCCCTGGCGCCGCACGAGCCGCAACACGTGCCGCACGAAGGCCTCGCGATCGGCTACGTGGGCCGGTTGGTCCCGCAGAAGGGACTCGATACCTTGTTGCAGGCGCTCGCGCTGCAGCGCGGCCTGAAATGGAAGCTGACGATCGTCGGCGACGGGCCTGAACGCGAACGGCTGGAAGCATTGGCCAGCGAGCTGCGGCTCGCCGCGCGGGTGCGCTGGACGGGCGGGCTGCCCGCCGAGCAAGTGGCGAATCTGTGGCCGGACCTCGACGTCCTCGTGCAGCCGTCGCTCGCGCTGCGCGACTGGCGCGAAGCGAATGGCCAGGTGCTCATGGAAGCGATGGCGAACGAAGTCGCCGTGCTCGGCACCGACAGTGGCGTGATCCCCGAGCTGATCGCCGATGCGGGCGTCGTGGCGCCCGCCGGTGACGTGGAGGGGCTGGCCGCGGCGTTCGAGCGGCTGAGCGACAACACGACCAGACGAGCGCTCGCGCAAGCGGCACGCGCCCGCGCGCTGCGGCTTTACTCGGATGATGCGATCGCTGAAAGAACACTGGAGTTTTGGAAGCAGGTAGCAAAATGAGCCACAAGGCACAAGATGAGTTGCACAGACGGCGAAGTTGCGAAGTGGCTCCAAGTGCCAGGTCGCAAGCCGCCGGTACTGGCACTAGCAACTCGAGTCTTGTGACCACTCTGCAACTTCGCCGTCTGCGCAACTTTGCTTGCGACTTCGGGCGTTTGACTTCGCACTGAACCAATGCCAAGTGTCCTCTTAGTTCCAGATCTCCCCTTGGAACGTTGGGCCTCGATGGACAAGTACGCCCATCGCCTCCACGACTGGCTCGAGAGCAGCGACTTGGGCTTCCAGGTCCGTCTCGCGGCGCACATCGGCGCCCTCACGCGCGATTCCGTCGGCCGCCATGGGAACAAGACCGAATCCAGCAGCGACATCGGCAAAGTGTACGCGCGCTGGTGGACGCAGCCGGTCGATCCGTCGCGCGTCGTGCTGCCGGGGCCGCTGCACGGCCCGCAGCAGTGGGCGGCGCGCTACTACTTCTATCCGTGGCGCGTGAAGCGCGAAGCGAAGCGCTCCGACCTCGTGCACGTGCTCGATCACAGCTACGCCCACATGATCGAGACCGCGGGACGGCGGCCGGTCGTCGTCACCGTGCACGACCTCATGCCGGTCGTGGTGCTGCGCTCGCCGACCGGCGGCGGCGGCTGGCGCGAGGGGGTGCGCAATCGCTTCCTGCGGCAAGCGCTGAAAGCGCTGCGCCAAGCGGACGCTTACATCGTCGGCACGCAGTGGCTGAAGTTCGAGCTGGCGACGTGGCTCGGCAGCGACAAGAACATCTCCGTCGTGCCGTTCGGGGTGGATCGCGCGTTCTACGGCGAGTCGACGGTCGCACGCGAGCGCGGCCGCCGCGACTGGCGCATCCCGGAGGACGCCTTCGTCGTGCTGCACGTCGGCAGCACCGTCGACCGCAAGAATGTGCCGCTCGTCATTCAGACGGTGGCGCGGCTGCGCCAGCAGACCGACACGTATCTGTTGCAGGTGGGCGGCCACTTCAGCGCCGAGCAGGAGCAGCTCATCGACAAGCTCGACCTGCGGCGCGCGGTGCGCAGCATCGCCTCGGCCGACGAGACGGCGCTGCGGCGTGCCTATCGCACGGCCGATGTCCTGCTCTTCCCTTCCTTATATGAAGGCTTTGGCTTCCCGGTGCTCGAGGCGTTTGCGTCGGGGCTGCCGGTCGTGACGTCGGGCGCGGGCGGGCTGAAAGAAGTCGCGGGGGGCGCGGCCGTGGTGGTGGAGGGCCGCGATCCCGGGGATTACGTGCAGGCGCTGGAGCGCCTCGACGATCCGGAGGAGCGGGAAGAATTGGTCCAACGCGGGTGGGCGCGGGCGCGGCAGTTTACCTGGCAAAAGACGGCAGCCCTCACCGCCGAAGTCTACAAGCCGCTATTCTGACGACCTAACCGAGAACCTCGTCGGCGCTGATCGCGAGCTCGGGCAGGCCAACGGGCCTCAGGATCGCGCCCCGCGTGACCGTGGCGATCTCCTCGTACCCGTTGGGACCTGGGGCGCGATAGCAGGTGATGACCTCCCCGTCCAGGTCAACCAGCCAGGCTTCCGGGATGCCCGTCCGAGCGTAATGCGGGATCTTTACCTCGCGGTCGCGCTCGAGTGACGAGTCGGCCACTTCGATCACGAGGACGACGTCCCGCGCGCTGGCCCGCCAGGCGCCTCCAAACCCGCCAGGTCGCCGGAGTATGGCGATATCCGGCTGCGGTTCCCAGCGCGGGTCCAGCACGACCGGATTCTGGACGCTGACGCCGACGTCACCGCCGGTGCGGCGCGCCAGCAGATTCGTCAGACGATAGACGCAAGCCGCGTGGGGGCCGCCGATCGGCGTCATCTCGACGATCTGCCCGTCGAGCAGCTCCACGCGATCGTCCTCGTCGAAGATGCCCAACTCGCCCAGCTTGTGGTACATCTCGACCGTGAACGGGCCGGGGAGGAGTGTCGCCATGCGCACAATATCGGCTCGGGAAAGAGGCCGAGTCAATGTGGAGCGTGCTCGCGCTCGGGCCGTCATCAATCGAACGCCCGTGGGTTGAGGAAACGCGCAGCACCCCGAACTCAGAAGTCGCAAGACTCGGACGCCTGAGTGGTGAACAGGCTCTAAGGTAGATTGGAGGCACAATTCTGCATCGAGGGTGCGATGAAACGGGCATCCCGTCCTGGTCACAGCACGTCAGATTCGAACGTGGCGTCTCGGCGTCATCCAAGAGGAGGAGTTGCTGTTCGAGTTGGCCGATGGACGCGAACAACGCTATCCCGTGGCGTGGGTCCGGATCAGACTCGAGGGGCGGCGCGAGCAACCAACGATCGTGGTGTTCGCACCGCCCGGCTCCGAGCCGATTCTGGGAGTCGTCACGTTGGAGGAGTACTTGCTCGCGGTGGACCCCGTCCATCACCGCCTGATCCCTGTTTCAGGGCTCGCCAAGTACGCGGCGTAGCCCCTACCCCAGGATTTCGTGCGCCGCGAACGTCAGGTTGGGGAATTGGAGCGGCGTGAGCACCTCACCGCGCGACGCTGTGCGGACGCGGGTGTATTGCCCCGCGATCGGATCCTCGTACACGTCGATTCGGTCTGCCGCGACGTCCACGACCCAAGCCTCCGGAATACCGGCGCGGGCGTAGAGCGGAATCTTGATCTCGCGGTCATAGGCCAATGTCGTGTCGGCCACTTCGATGACCAGCAGGATATCTGTGGCGCGCGGATGCCGGGGGTAGGCATCGGGCCGGGGTTTGAGCAAGACCACGTCCGGTTGGGGTGCATCGTGTTCGCCGAGTACCACGGGGTTTTGCACGTCCACGATGGCGGCCGCGCGGAGGGACCGCGAGAACAGTTGGTTGAGGCGCCGGACGCAGCTCGCATGGCGATCGCCGATCGGACTCATCTCGACGACCTGTCCGGCGATGAGCTCGACCCGGTCGTTCTCCCGCAAGACCCCCAACTCGGCCAGCCGCTGGTAGGTATCCACGGTGAACGGGCCTCTGAGGAGGTGCAGCGCCATCGGCACAATATCGGCTCGGCGAGAATGCCGAGTCAATGTCGTGCGCACTCGCGCTCGTGCCGTCATCAATCGAACGCCGCTGGGGCTCAGGAAACGCCTGCCACGACGTGGGCGCTTCTCAGATCAGCAACATCCGCATCGGGTGCAGGGTGCGATGGAACGGATCGAACACGAGACCGAGGTTCTCGAGCGTCACGACGCCGAGCAAGGCCTCGGGGTCGTCCGGGTCGCCGAGGATGACTGG
>WNGB01012225.1_pt1 | contig 11684 bp, 11 predicted proteins | sample 5400681 | NCBI WGS metagenome assembly WNGB01 (sample SAMN13153367, study PRJNA577476) | soil metagenome | isolation source: 115 cm soil or saprolite under grassland replicate 2 | place: USA:California | collected 2016-06-15 | reverse complement strand
TACCTGCTCACGGTGCGTGGGCGCAAAAGCGCCCAGCCGCGCACGGTCTCGATTGCGATCATTGAGCGGAATGGGAAGCGCTATCTGGGCGCCGCGTTTGGCGTAGTGGATTGGGTGCGCAATCTGCGGGCAGCCGGAGCGGCCATCCTCACGCGTGGGCGTCGTTCTGAAACGGTCAACGCACGAGAACTGCCTCCCAGGGAGGCGGCGCTCGTTTTGCGAGAAGAAATCAAGGGCGGCAACCCCTTCGCTCGCTACTTTGGCGTCACCGTGGACTCTTCACTTGAGGAGTTTGAGCGTACGACGATCAGCCATCCGGTGTTTTTGTTGGAAAGGAAATAGCGCAGTGGAATCCTTTGAAACCTATCGTACCTACCTCTTTTCCATCGCCTACCGCATGCTCGGGAGTGCGATGGATGCTGAGGATATCGTGCAGGAGACCTACCTGCGTTACCAGGCCACGCCGCCGGAGACCATTCACTCGCTCAAAGCCTATCTCACCACCATCATCAGCCGCTTGTGTATGGATCAACTCCATTTAGCGCGCAGGAAGCGAGAACTGTACGTGGGTCCCTGGTTACCGGAACCAATCCTCACAACAGGGACCGCCGAAACGGGCGATCCGGAACAGCGAGTAGAGACGCAGGAGTCGATTTCGCTGGCGTTCCTGGTCTTGCTGGAGCAGCTCCAACCGTTCGAGCGAGCGGTCTTCCTGCTGCGCGAAGTCTTCGAGTACGAGTTTGCCGAGATTGCTCCCATGCTCGGCAAGAGTGAAGCGGCCTGCCGCCGCTCCTTCAGCCGGGCGAAGCTCCATCTGCGTGCGCATCGGCCACGCTTCCCTGTCGCTCCCCAAATCCATCGGCAACTGCTCAGCGGGTACTTCCAAGCGGTGCAGACGGGTGAGATGACCCCCTTGATGAACCTGCTCTCAGAAAATGTGATCCTGTGGACTGATGGAGGTGGGAAAACCAAAACAGCCGCGCTGCGTCCGATTCGCGGGCGTGATGCAGTGGCACGCATGAGCCTGGGAACGAAGCGCTTTTGGCCGGAGAACTACAGTGTCGAGCTAGGGGAAGTCAACGGTCAAGCAGCCCTGATCATGCGCGCCGGCGGTCAAGCATGGTCCGTCCTGACCATTGATGTGGAGGAAGGGCGTATTCAGGCTATTTGGATCATTGCCAACCCGGAAAAACTCGCACGGGTCTGAAGAGAAACAGGGGAGTGTCTCATGTTTCTTTTGTTCACTCTACAGCTACAGAGAGCGCAAAGCGCGCGAAGATGAAGATACAACCTTTGCTTTGTGTTCTTTGCGTTCTTTGCGGTGAATACAACGCTTGAATGCAACCTGGTATGAGATTATAGATGGTCTACGCGATCGTCCCGGTTAAGACCCTGCAGCTCGCGAAGGGCCGGCTGTCGAGCATTCTCACCGCATCGGAGCGGCGGGCGCTGGTGCTGGCGATGCTGGGCGATGTGCTCGCGGCGCTCGGCGCGGCCCGCGGCGTCGACCGCGTCGGCGTCGTGAGCGCCGACGCCACGGTGCTGGCCCAGGCCGCCGCGCTGGGCGCCGACGCGCTGCCCGACCACGCCGCCGATCTCAACGCCGCGCTGGCCCAGGCCGCCGGCCACTACGCCGCCCGCGGCGCGCCGGCCACGCTGGTGCTGCACGCCGACATCCCGCTGGTCACGCCCGGCGAGATCGAGCGGATGGTCGTATCTCGCTCGGGGGCGCGCGGCGCCGTGATCGCGCCGGCGCGCGACAGCGGCACCAACGCGCTGCTGACCTGGCCGCCGCTGGCGCTGCCGTTCCTGTTCGGGGCCGGCAGCCTGGCGCGCCACAGAGCCGCAGCGCGCGAGCGGGGCTTCGAGGCGCGGATCGTCCGCGCGCCCGGCCTGGAGCTCGACGTCGATCGGCCCGACGACCTGCTGTACCTGGCCGAGGCCGGCGGCGAAACGGCGGCCCAGCGGCTCGCGCGCGAGCTCAGTCTCTGCGAGCGAGTGATGTGCGTCTAGAACATCGGTCACGTAGTATGCACCACGAAGATCACGAAGGCCGCGAAGGCCACGAAGGTTGAAAAAGGATTCGCTCTCCGCTCGTTCGTGTTCTTCGTGCCCTTCGTAGTTCAAAAATGTGCGCGTTTCGAACTGCCGGGCGAAGACGTGACCGGCGCCCTAGCACAGCTCGGCTGACAGGCCTTCCTGGTGCTGGACGGACGACGGACGACCGCGCGATTCGTCTTCCATCGTCGGTCCTCCGTCCAGCGAACCCGCGACGAACGCCCACCGACATGTACTGAGGAGCATCGTACAATGACACTGAAGGTCACCGTCTGCGAGCTCGGCAACGCTCCCGACGACCTCACCCGCGACTGGGATCGGCTCGTCGCGCACGTCCGGGCCGAAGGAACCGACCTGGTGCTGCTACCCGAGATGGCGTTCGCGCCCTGGTTCGCCACCGTGCGCGAGTTCGACGGGGACACATGGCAGGCCGCGGTCGTGGCGCACGACACGTGGGTGCGGCGCCTGCACGAGCTTGCGCCGGCGGCGGTCCTCGGCACCCGGCCGGTAAATACCGAGGCGTGGCGCCACAACCAGGGCTTCGCCTGGGAGCCGGGGCGCGGCTACCACGCGGTGCACACCAAGTATTACCTGCCCGACGAACAGGGCTTCTGGGAAGCTTCGTGGTACGACCGCGGCGACGGCGATTTCGCCCCTTTCCAGTGCGGCCCGGCGCTGATCGGCATGCAGATCTGCACCGAGCTGTAGTTCATGGAGCGGGCGCGCGCCTACGGCAAGGCCGGCGCTCACCTGCTCGCCGTGCCCCGCGCGACGCCGCACGAGACCCTCGACAAGTGGCTGGCCGGCGGGCGCGCGGCCGCGGTCGTGGCGGGCGCCTTCGCGCTCTCCTCGAACCCGATCAGCCGCGCGGGCGCGGCCGCGAACCTGGGCGGGCAGGGCTGGATCGTCGGGCCGGAGGGCGACGTGCTGGCGCAGACCTCGCGCGAGCGACCGTTCGCGACCGTCGCGTTCGATCTGGACGAGGCTGAGCGGGCCAAACAGACGTACCCGCGCTACGTGCCAGATTAGTACAGCTTGCCAGACAAGCGTTTTCGATTGTCATCGGCTGGTTCCGCGGTTCCGCGGTTCGGTGGCCGCGGAACTGCAGAACCAGTAGTGGTAACCCAACCCGATACAAACGTCGGGAACCCTGTACTGGTCAACACCTTCCTGCGGTTGGGAGGCGGGCGCGACTCGCCCCTCCACCGCACGACTGTAGAGCAGAAGGAGCAAGCTATGGCAATCATCGGATACGCCGCCGCGCTGGAGCAGTTCCACCCGACCGAGCTGCTCGGCTACAGCCGGCTGGCCGAGCAGCATGGCTTCAAAGGTGTGATGGCGGCCGACCACTTCCAGCCGTGGGTGCCGCAGCAAGGCCACAACGGCTTCGTCTGGTCGTTCATGGCCGCGCTGGGCGCCACGACGCAGACGCTGACGTTCGGGCCGGGCGTGACCTGCCCGTCGTTCCGCTATCACCCGGCGGTGATCGCCCAGGCCGCCGCGACCCAGGCCACCATGACGCCGGGGCGCTTCTGGCTGGGCCTCGGCAGCGGCGAGGCGCTGAACGAGCACGTCGTCGGCGGGGTCTGGCCCGAGCCGCACGTGCGACTCAAGATGATGCAGGAGGCGATCAAGATCGTCAAGCAGCTGTTCAGCGGCAAGGTCGCGCGCCACGACGACGGCAAGTACTTCACGATGGAGCGCGTGCGCCTGTGGACGCTGCCCGAGCAGCCGTGTCCGATCTACGTGGCGACCGCCGGGCCGATCACCGCGCGCTGGACCGGCGAGAACTGCGACGGGATCATCACGCCGGGCGCGAGCCTGGAGAAGCTCAAGGGGCTGCTGGACGCCTTCGAGAAGGGCGCGCGCGGAGTCGGCAAAGACCCAACGAAGATGCCCCGGCTGCTCCAGCTGCATATGTCGTGGGCCGAGACCACCGAGGAGGCAATGCAGAACGCGCTGGCCGAGTGGCCCAACGGCGGCATGCCCTTCCCGAAGCAGGACATCCGCTCGCCCGAAGACTTCGCCGAGATCGCCAAGCTGGTGCGGCCGGAGAACTTCAAGAACCGCATGCTGATCTCGCCCGATCTGGACGAGCACCGCGCCTACATCCAGCAGTTCATCGACCTGGGCTTCGACGAGATCCACGTCCACAACGTCGGGCGCAACCAGGAGGCGTTCATCAAGGCCTTCGGGGAGCAGGTTATCCCGAGTCTGAAGGCCTGAGGTTCCACATAAGCTGTTCTGGCTTTACAGTCGCTCTGTGGGGGTGGGGGTTTGGGGCGGGGCTCAAACCCCCACCCCCACAGTCTATCAAGAGAGCGCCGATTGTGCCGGCGCTCCGGGCATGTTAGAATGCTGCGGCATGGTGCTACTACGAGCTTGGGCTGGCCTACAAGGGTTTGGGCGCGGCGCTGCTCCTGAGCGGCGCCGTCGTCGCTCTGAACACGGTTGCCGCCACAGGCGTGCCGCCTGCCCAGGTCGCCACAGCGCTGCACGAGGCCATGCGACCCTACACCAGCCGCAGCCGGATGAACATCGCGTTCGGCTACGTGCTGCAGGACCAGCAACCCGGCGGCTGGTCGCTTCAAGCCGCCGGAGCCGGCGCCGGCGCGCCACTGATCCGCCGCGCGTCCGGCGCGGTCGCCTGGCTGGAGACCGCCGGATTCCCGCTCGGGACATTCGCCGCCGCGCGGTACCACGAGGTTTACGCCGACCTGGCGCCGGGCGACATGCTGCTGCTGCTGAGCGATGGGATCGTCGCTGCCATGAGCCAGCGCCGCGAGCTGTTCGGCTTCGAGCGGCTCGAGCAGGTTGTGGCCGGCCTCGACCCTGACGCCGACGCGCACGCCGCGCTCACGGCGGTGCTCGAGGCCGTCCGGCACCGCAGCGGCGCGGCGCAGCCACACGACGATATCACCGTCGTCGTGCGCGCGCTGGCGGGGTCGGCCAGCCCCCGGAGCAGTAGTCAGTAGCGTTGACGCATTGCCAGGCGATCGCGTGCTGTGGATACGGCTCAGCGATTCTGACCAATGCTGTAGAGCACGGGTCCTGTCTTTCTCACCACGAAGAACACGAAGAACGCGAAGCGTAACAGGCCGCCAGTCCTCGGCCGCGCCACCCATCGTCTTTCTCACCACGAAGAACACGAAGAATGCGAAGGCTGAAGCTGGCTTTCATTACAGATCCACGGCCACCGGCAGCGACGTCCGACGCCACTCGCTCAGGTCCTCGCCGTAGCCCGGCTGATACTTCTCGACCACCAGCCGGCGCGCCAGCGCGTCCTCGTTGGCCTGCTCGACCACCCGCGCCCGCCCCGCGAACACCGTCTCGCCCAGCCGCACCGTCACGTCGGGAAGCCGCCGCAGGTTCTTGACCCAGTCCGACCCGTCGCCGTCGCCGGCGAGCATGTAGAGCGTGCGCCCGTCCAGCGCGAACCAGATCTCGATCGTGTGCGGGCGGCCGCTCACGCGCCCGATGGTCGTCAGGTATGCGAAGTCGTCGGCCGCGAAGCGCTGGGGGTCGGCGGTCATGTCGTCCTCGTTTTCCGCTTAGTTGTCTTGCGTTCGATGCGCACGCCGATAGCAATTCTTGCACAGACCAAGCGCATGATGTCGGCGATTTTTCGAATGACAGTCCCGACACCAGTCGTAATGGCGGGACCAACGCCCATTGACTCCTACTCGGCGATCATCAGCATGGAGTGACGAATGTTCGGTTCGATTGACGATACGCAGGTTTTCGATACGATTATCGGCCTTGTTTTTGTTGATGTGATGCACGTACTCTCCAGGCAATAAAGCCCGACCGAGATGCTGCTCCATAACATAACGGTGTTCATATACCAAGGAACCATCGGGCAGATGCAACTTGACATATCCTTTTGAGGTTCGCACCTTCCCCTTCCACTGTGGATGATTTGTTCCCCGCCGATGTTCAGCGCGACACTCAACCGAACAGTAACGTCCACGTCCTCTGGTTGCCTCAAGCTGCGAAGGCCACAAGCCAAAGGTACAACCGCAGTTTTCGCATGTGCAACGAATCTTCTCCATAACATTTCCCGGCTTAATCTTATGGTGTCCTGTAGTGAATATTATACGATAGAACAAGTGTTCAGTCTAGAATGTGACGCCTTAGAGCAACAAGTCGAAGTTCATCTTCAGAATTCGCAGAACCGCGACGCCAAGGCGACCCACCTCAAGCTCGACGAGCTGATCCGCGCCGTCAAGGAGGCCCGCACGGAGCTAGTCGACCTGGAGGATCTCTCCGACGAGGATCTCAAGAAGCTCCAGGAGGAGTTCGCGCGCCTGCGCGAGAGGGCGCCGGCCTAATCGACGACGATATCAAAGCCGACGAGGACGAGCTGGAGGAGCGCACGACCACCGCTTCACGATAGTGTTGAGTTATGAGTTTTGAGTTTTGAGTTTGACCGCACCGCAACTCATAACTCAAAACTCATAACTCAACACTTACGATCGGCGGAGGTAGTCGTCGTAGTCGCCGGCGAAGACGCGCGCGCGCCCGTCGCGCACCTCGATGACGCGCTCTGCGAAATGCCGCAGGAACGCGCGGTCGTGCGACACGGCGATCACCGTGCCATCGAAGGCATCCAGCGCCTGCTCGAAGTGCTCGCGGCCCTCGATGTCGAGGTGGTTGAGCGGCTCGTCGAGCAGCAGCAGGTTGCAGCCGCGCAGCACCAGCAGCGCCAGCTGAAGCCGGCTGCGCTCGCCCAGCGAGCACGCGCGGACCGGCCGGAACACGCTGTCGCCGCCGAACAGGAAGAAGTGCAGGAAGCTGCGCGCCTCGGTCTCGCTCACCGGACGCGCGTCGAGCACGGTCTGCAGCACGCTGGCGCTCGTGTCCAGGGTCTCCTGCTCCTGCGCCATCACCCCGAGACGGACGTTCGCGCCAAGCCGGATCAGGCCGGACTGCGGCTCCAATTGCCCGGCGATCAGCCGCAGCAGTGTGGTCTTGCCGGCGCCGTTCGGCCCGACCAGCGCAACCCGCTCGCCATAGCCGACCTCGAAGCTGACGTCCTCCAGCAACAACGAGGAAGGACGAAGGACCGAAGACGAAGGATCAGACCGGGAGATGGGGAGATGGGGAGATGGGGAGACCGATCCGTCATTGATGATCGCTCTGTCTCCCTGTCTCCCTGTCTCCTGGTCTCCTGGTCTCGGGGATGGCGGGTAGGCAAACGAAACCCCTTCCATTCTCAGGACCGTTCGCGCGCCATCCGGGGGCGGCCCGAAGTCGAGCTTCAGCCCCCAGCGCGAGCGCGGCTTCTCCACCCGCTCGTCGGACTCGAGGTAGCGCTCCAGCTTGCGCTCGCGGGCTCTCGCCTTGCGCGCGACCTTCTTCGAGCCGCCCTTGCCGGAGAGAAAGAACTTGGCGTCGGTATCTTTGGGCGTGCTGGCCAGCTCGACATTCAGCGCCTGCGCTCTGAGCCGCAGGATATCGTGCTGGGTGCGCGCGATATACTCCTGCTGCTTCTTCCAGGCCTCGCCATGCAGCTCGCGCTCGTGCTCGCGCGCGAGGGCGAAGTCGCTGTAGTTGCCGCTGTAGCTGACGACGACGCGCGTCTCCGGGTCAAGGTACAGGGTGCGCTCCACCGTGCGGTCGAGGAACTCGCGGTCGTGCGAGACGATCAGCACCGCGCCGCGGTAGTCGCGCACGAAGCCCTCCAGCCACTCCAGCGCCACGACGTCGAGGTGGTTGGTCGGCTCGTCGAGCAGCAGCAGGTCGGGCTCGCCGAGCAGCAGTGTCGCCAGGCCCAGGCGGGTCTTCTGGCCGCCGCTGAGCGTCGCCGCCGGCGTGGCCGGGTCGATCGCGCTCAGCCCCAGCCCGTCGAGCACCGCCGCGGCCCGATGTTCGCGCGCATAGCCGCCGAGCGCTTCAAAATCGGCCAGCGCCGCGTCGTATGCGGCCAGCGCCGCGTCCAGGTCGTCGGGCGTCGCCAGCGCCTCGGCCGCGCGCGCCAGCGCCGCCTCGGCCGCGACATACTCGCCCTGCGCCGCCGCGACAACCTGGGCGACCGTCCGGTCGCCGAGCGTGTCACCGAACGACTGCGGCACGTAGCCGATCGAGAGATCCGGCGGCGCAAGCGTCAGTGCGCCGGCGTCGGGCTGCTCCTGGCCGACGATGCAGCGCAGCAGGGTTGATTTGCCGGCGCCGTTGGGGCCGATCAGGCCCACACGCTCGCCGTCGTTGACAACGAAGGAAACCCCGTCGAGAATGGTGGTGATGCCGTAGGTCTTATGGAGATTCTGTACGTGAAGCATGGTGCCTCCTCAATCCGGAGACACCGGGTGGTGTCTCCGCGCTAAAGCGTCGTCGTCTCGAGGAAGCTGCTCAGCATCAGAAACTCCTTACTCGTGCGTTCGACACCCAGCCGCGATCCGATCGGGGCGTGGTAGCGCCATGATAGCGCATCTCGCGCCAGCCTGCCTCCGACAAAAGGCCGAAGTTCGTATCGCTGCGACAAGTATCCTACACTCCAAACGCCGCTCACCACCAACGTGAAACGTGAAGCGTGACGCCAAAGCTCACGTTTCACGTTTCACGCTTCACGCTCTGGGTATGTGCGCGGCGGGATTGTCGAAAGCCTAGCGCGCGTCGGAGAGCTGCTCGCGCAGCTTCTGGTCGCTGGCGTAGCCGAGGTTGAGGTGGCGGACCGCGCCGTTCGCGTCGAGCACGACCGTCGCCGGAACGGTGAGGATGCCGATGCGCTGCACCAGGTCGGGGTGATCCAGCGCCGAGAGCGAGCGCACCGTCACCGCGTCGCCGAGGCTCGCCGACAGCCGCGCCAGCGCCGGCGCCTGCCGCGCGCGGCACTCAGCGCATGACGGCGTGGAGAAGGCCACCACGGCAGGGCGCCCGACCGGCGCCACCACCGCCAGCGGCGCGCTCCCCTGCAGCCGCCGCAGCCGCCCGGCCCGCCAGAGGCGCAGCAGACCCCAGCCGGCCGCGATCGTGAGTGCCAGGATGACCAGAATGACGACTCGTTCTATCATTTCAATACCAGTTACATTCTGACAAGGAGACCGGGAGACAAGGTGACAAGGTGACAAGGTGACAAGGTGACAAGGTGACGAGTAATCATTCGACCTCTGACCCCTGACCCCCGGCCCCTGGCCCCTTACCGGCGCAGTCGCTGAAGCTGAAAGTACACAAAGCAGCCGGCGCAGAAGCCGAAGATCAGGTTGATCGCCGCCAGCGCGATCACGACGAAGGCCAGACCCCACCCCAGCGCCGGCGCGCCCGCCAGCAGCGCGATCGACGCCACCAGCAGCACCGCGGCGCCAAGCCCCTGTGCGAAGCGGTGCGGCGCCGCGTCCTCGTCGTGCAGATCCGGCTTGAGCAGCCCGGCCGGCCGAAGCACGTCGCGGTAGAGCCGCTGGAACAGGGCCGCCTGCGGGATCGCGGTGCCGAGCGCCATCACGGCGCACACAAACACGACCAGCCACGGCTGGTCGAGCACAAACGCCAGGGCCAGCAGCGCGATGATCAGCGCCTGGTTCACCCGCAGCGCCGTCCGGTCGAACAGTGCCCGCGTGCCGTTGGAACGAGCTGAGATTGCTTCGCCTGTCATGATCTTTCTCCGGTAGGAAACAATAAGTGTACTAATATGATAGATTAACTTAGGTATTGTGTCAAGCCCAGCTATAGAAGCAGGAGAGGCTCGGGGAAGGCCTGCGGCCCTCCCCGAGCCCCTCCCATCTCCTTAAACCACATGCGCGACAGCATGTCGATCGATCTGTGATATAATTCGCAATCTCATACATATGCCTGTATTCGCTGTCGAATCGTTCTGCGCACGTCCGGCGCTGGCGCCGCGCTGCCAGCCAGTTCTATTCAGGAGGATCGTGTCGATGAGCAACGTCTACAATTTCAACGCCGGGCCGGCGATTCTGCCGCAGCCGGTTCTGGCGCAGGCCCAGCGCGAGCTGCTCGACTACCAGGGGCGGGGGATGTCGATCATGGAGATGAGCCACCGCTCCAAAGAGTACGAGGCGATCAACAACGCGGCCGAGGCGGCGTTCAAGCGGCTGCTCGGGCTGGACGACGCGTACCGCGTGCTGTTCCTGCAGGGCGGCGCGAGCACGCAGTTCGCGATGGTGCCGCTCAACTTCCTGCCCGCCGGCGCAGTGGCCGACTACCTGGTGACCGGCGCGTGGGCCGAGAAGGCCTACGAGGAGGCCGGCAAGCTCGGCCAGGCGCGCGCCGCCGCCAGCACCAAGGACGCGCAGTACCGCCGCGTCCCGCGCGCCGACGAGATCGAGCTGAGTGAGTCGCCCGCCTACGTCCATATCACATCGAACGAGACGATCCAGGGCATCCAGTGGCACGCCTGGCCCGAGGTCCGCGACGGGCCGCTGGTGGCCGACATGAGCAGCGACATTCTCTCGCGCCCACTCGACGCGACCAGGTTCGCCCTGATCTACGCCGGCGCCCAGAAAAACCTCGGGCCAGCCGGCGCGACGGTGGTGATCGTCCGCCAGAGCTGGCTGGAGCAGGCGTCGAAGAGCGCGCCGACCATGCTGCGCTACGCCACGCATGCCAAGAACAATTCGCTCTACAACACCCCGCCGGTGTTCGCCGTCTACATGCTGAACCTGGTGCTGGAGTGGATCGAGGACGGCGGCGGCCTCGCGGCGATCGACGAGCGCAACCGCCACAAGGCCGCGACGATCTACGCCGCGATCGACGGCAGCGGCGGGTTCTACCGCGGCCACGCCGAGCCCGACAGCCGCTCGCTGATGAACGTGACCTTCCGGCTGCCGAGCGAGGAGCTCGAAAAACGCTTCGTGGCCGAGGCGAGCGCGAGCGGTATGGTCGGCCTGGGAGGCCACCGCTCGGTTGGCGGCATCCGCGCGTCGATCTACAACGCGATGAGCCAGGAGGGCTGCGACGCGCTCGCCGGCTTTATGGGCGAGTTCGCGCGCAAGAACGGCTGAGCCATGATTATTACGGTAACACCCAACCCGGCGCTCGACCGCACGTTGACCGTGCCGGAGATCGTGTTCGACGAGATGGTCCGGGCCAGCGACTCGCGGCTCGACCTGGACGGCAAGGGGGTCAACGTCTCGAAGGCGCTGCGGTCGCTCGGCGACGCGACGCTGATCATGGGCTTCGCCGGGGGCGCGGCAGGCGAGCAGCTGGAGCGCGGCCTCAACGCGATGGGGTTCGCCACCGGCTTCACACACGTCGCCGGCGAGACTCGCACGAACACGATCATCATCGACGCAGCCTCGCAGCGCTACGTCAAGGCCAACGAGCCCGGCCCGACCGTGCGCCACGAGGATCTGGCGGCCTTCTTCGCGCAGGTGCAGCAGCAGGCGCGCCGCGACGATCTCTGGATCCTCTCCGGCAGCCTGCCGCCGGGCGCGCCCGCCGATCTCTACGCGCAGCTGGTGGCGCTGCTGCAAGGCCACGGGGCGCGGACGCTGCTGGACACGAGCGGCGCACCGCTCAGGCTGGGCTGCGCGGCCGGCCCCTACCTGGCCAAGCCCAATGCCGGCGAGGCGCAGGAGCTCACCGGCCGGCCGATCTTGGGCGACGACGACGCGCTGCGCGCGGCGCGGTTTTTCCTCGACCAGGGTGTCGAGCTGGTGGCGCTTTCGCTC
>WNGB01012223.1_pt1 | contig 11686 bp, 10 predicted proteins | sample 5400681 | NCBI WGS metagenome assembly WNGB01 (sample SAMN13153367, study PRJNA577476) | soil metagenome | isolation source: 115 cm soil or saprolite under grassland replicate 2 | place: USA:California | collected 2016-06-15 | reverse complement strand
TCGTGGCTGAGCTCGAGCGCGCGTTCGCGAGCGTCCGGGCCGGTGACGGCGGCACCAGGGACGTCGGGCCGATCAGCCATCCGCCCCAGCTCGAGGTGATCGCCAGCCAGGTCGCCGACGCGGTGGACCGTGGGGCCCAGCTGCGGCGCGGTGGGCACCGCACCGGCGCCGGCGGGCGCTGGTTCGAGCCGACCCTGCTGACCGGCGTCGATCACACCATGGCGGTGATGCGCGAGGAGACGTTCGGTCCGGTCCTGCCGGTGATGCGGGTGCCTGACGAGGAGTCGGCCCTGCGGCTCGCCAACGACTCGCCCTTCGGCCTGCACGCCTCGCTGTGGACCGCCGATTCGGCCCGTGCCCGCCGGGCGGCGTCCCGGCTGCGCGCCGGCGCCGTGGCCATCAACGACTGCCTGGTCAACTACGCCATGCCTGGCCTGCCGTTCGGCGGTGTGGCCGCCTCGGGCTACGGTCGCCAGGGCGGTGCGGAGGGCCTGCGCGCCTACTGCTACACCCGCAGCGTCACCTGGTCGCGCATCACCCCCCGCCGCGAGCTGCAGTGGTTCCCGCGCCGCCTCGGCGCCCCTTCCTGGAAGCGCGCCCTCCGCCTCCTCTACGGCCGCTGATCCTACGAGCGCCCTGCTCAAAGGGGTGGGGTAACCGCCTCGGAGGAGGAGGTGCGGTCGCCGGTGAGGGCTGAGCGGACGCGCTCCTCGGCCCTGGTCATGGGGTCGTCCCCGGAGGTGATCGCCTCGATGACGGCCACAGTGGGGTAGCCCTCCGCCTGCTCCTGCTGGAAGCGCCGGGCGAAGCCGCCGGAGCGGATGTCCTCGAGGACCTCTCCGAAGTGGCGCTGCATCCGCTCCATGTCGATCTCGGTGGTGCGCAGGAAGCCTCCGAAGGCAGCGGACAGGCCGTGCCAGGTGACAGAGCGGAAGAAGCCGTTGTCCGCGAACGCCTGCAGGGTCCGCGCCATCTCGCCCGACATGTACAGCTCGACCACCATGGCCTCGGCGGGAAGACCCGCCTGGGTACCGACCTGGAACGCGCTCTGCAGGGCCACGCCCAGGTACGCCCCGAAGGCCTGCTCCACGAACAGGTCCAGGAGAGCCTCCTGCGCCGCGGTCAGCTCCAGCGCGCCGCGATGCAGCGACCCCGCCGCGAGGGCGAGGCCCAGCAGCCTGGCCCTGGCCTTGCCGGTGGCGTCCTGCTCGACCGAGACGTACGAGAGGAAGCCGCGAGCCTCCAGGTAGGTGCGGCGCACCTCCTCGCCGAGCATGCGTGGGGCGAGCAGCAGCACGTCCACGCCCCGCGGGGGCACGACCAGCCCGAAGGCCAGCACGTAGCCGGAGGCGAAGCACACGCACGCGCCCGGTCGCAGGCTCGGGCCGATCTGCGCGGCGAAGACCTCGGGAATGACCTCGTCTGGGATGAGCACGTACACCAGGTCGGCGGCGGCGACCGCGTCGGCGATGCCGGTGACCTCGAAGCGGTCGGCGAGCGCGGTCGCCCGGTAGGGGTCGTCGGTGTTGCCGACGGTCACGCTCAGGCCGCTGGCGCGCAGGTTGAGCGCCATCGAGCGGCCGAGGTTCCCGTAGCCGACCACCGCGACCGTCTGGCCGGAGAGCGCGTCCGGGTCCGCGTCCTCCTCCCGGTAGAAGGTCACCGCCTGCTGCTGTGCCATGCCTCCACCACCTTCTCTAGAATCACCCGATGCAGTCTTCTGGCGTGCGCCGGCGATGAGGCTCGAAGGCTCGGTCGCCCTGGTGACCGGCGCGTCGAGCGGGATCGGTCGGTCGGTCGCGCTGCTGCTGGCCGAGCGTGGCGCCCGGCTCGCTGTGGCCGGTCGCGACCGGGACGCGGTCGCGGCCGTCGCCGAGCGGACCGGTGGGCTGGCGATCACCGCCGACCTGGCCCAGCCGGGCGCGGCCGAGCGCGTGGCCGAGCAGGCGCTCGGCCACTGGGGCCGGGTCGACCTGCTCGTCAGCAACGCCGGCGCCGGCTGGGCCGGTGCGCTGGCGGAGATGCCGCCGGAGGTCGCCGAGCGCCTGGTCGCGGTCAACCTGCTCGCGCCCGTGCGCCTCACCGGACTCGTGCTGCCCGGCATGCTGGAGCGCGGCGGGGGCCACCTGGCCTACGTCGGCTCGATCGCGGGAGCGACCGGCGTGGCGCGCGAGGCGGTCTACGCCGCCACCAAGGCGGGGTTGGCCGCCTTCGCCGACAGCGTGCGCGAGGAGGTCGCCGGGCGCGGGGTCGGTGTCTCGGTGACGATCCCCGGCGTGGTCGACACGCCGTTCTTCGAGCGTCGCGGCAGCGCCTACGACCGCGCCTGGCCGGCGCCGGTCCCACCAGAGCGGGTCGCACGCGCGATCCTGCGCGCGGTCGGCTCGGACCGCGCCGAGGTGTTCGCCCCGGCGTGGATGCGTCTGCCCGCGCGCTTCAAGGGCGCCCTGCCGGGCCTGTACCGGACGCTGGCCCTGCGGTTCGGCCAAGCGGCGACGGCACCCCGCCGCAGCTCGGCTTCGCGCCACCGCTAGGGGGCCCGGGAAGCGAGGCCCCGCTCCCTGGGCACGGGGGAAGGCGCAGCCCGAGCGGTCGCCCCCAGGTGTCATCTGCCGGCGAACGCGCGCAGGGACTCCTTGAGGCTGTCCATGGTCGCCAGCACGGCGCTCGGCTCGTAGCCGCAGTGGGCCATGCAGTTGGCGCAGCGCGGATCGCGGCCACGCCCGTACTTCGACCAGTCGGTGGTCTCCACCAGCTCCTTGTAGGTCTTCGTGTAGCCGTCGGACATCAGGTAGCAGGGCCGCTGCCAGCCGAAGATCGAGTAGCTCGGGATGCCCCAGGCGGTGCACTGGAAGTCGGCCTTGCCCTCGAGGAAGTCGAGGAACAGCGGCGAGTGGTTCAGGCGCCAGCGCTTGCGGTTGCCGTCGCCGAACGCCTTGCGGAACAGCTCCCTGGTCTCCTCGACGCCAAGGAAGTGCTCCTGGTCGGGCGCCTTCTCGTAGGCGTAGGCGGGGGAGATCATCATCTGGTCGACCTGGAGGTCGTCGTTCAGGAAGTCGAGCACGTCCCGCACGGTCTGCGGGGTGTCGGTGTTGAAGAAGGTGGTGTTGGTGGTCACCCGGAAGCCGCGCCGCTTGGCCTCCTTGACCGCCTCGACCGCCTCGTCGAACACGCCCTCCTGGTAGACCGACTGGTCGTGCCGCTCGCGCAGGCCGTCGACGTGCACCGCCCAGGCGAAGTACGGCGAGGGCTTGAACTTGTCCATCTTCTTCTTCATGAGCAGCGCGTTGGTGCACAGGTAGACGAAGCGCTTGCGCTTGATCAGCTCGGCGGTGATCACGTGGATCTCAGGGTGGATCAGCGGCTCGCCGCCGGCGATCGACACCATCGGCGCGCCGGACTCCTCGATCGCATCGATCGCCTGCTGCACCGGCATGCGCTGCTTGAGGATGTGCGCCGGGTACTGGATCTTGCCGCAGCCGACGCATGCGAGGTTGCAGGCGAACAGCGGCTCCAGCTCGACCAGCAGGGGGAACTTGTCCCGATGGGCCAGCTTCTGCTTGAGCAGATAGGTACCGAGCCGCAGGCCCTGCCGCATCGGCACTCCCATGTCAACCGACCTCCTTGGGGATGGTGAGAGGCGTCGTCTCCACGACGTTCGAGCGCTCCGCGGCCCAGTCGGCGAGCGCGGGCGCGGCACGGCGCAGGGCGCGCAGCGCCCGCGGACCGTCCACGATGATGCCGGGGCGTGCGAGCTCCCGGCCAGGGCTGTCGACCACCACGCGCAGCACGGCCAGCGGCGTGGCGCGCCCCGGGTCCCCAGCCCCACCGGGCCCCGCGAGCCCCGCGGCGGCTGCCAGGAACGCCGACTCCATGTCCGCGGCGATCGCGTCAGTGGCGTGCAGCCGGGCGCGCCGGTCGCCGCGCACCAGGTGATCGACGCTGACCAGCGGACCAGGGTGGGCCCGCACGCCGCGGCGGGCCAGCGCCGCCAGCAGCATCCCGGCGGACGGGCATCCGAGGACGCCGTCCGGGCCGCGCACCTCGCTGGCGACCACCACGTCGCCCGGGCGGAGCTTGGGATCGAGCCCGGCGCAGAGCCCTGCCACGGCGAGCGCGGCGCCGGGCTCGCCGGAAGCCCAGCGGCCGGCCGCGGCGGCGGCGCGCTCCGGGCCCATGCCGGTGCGCACCACGCGGGCACCCGGCAGGGCCGACCGCAGCACGCGGGCCTCCACGCGGAGCGCCGCGGCGACCACCAGCCGCCCCGCGGTCACCCCGGCGCCGGCGCGCTCCGGGCCCATCAGCCCGCCTCCCTGGCGTCCGGCCAGCCCTGGGCGTAGCGGCCCAGGGCCATGACCGGGAAGACCTGCCGGTACAGGTGGTAGTTGATGTAGAAGTCGCCGGGGAAGCCGGTCCCGGTGAACCAGGGCTCGTCCCAGGAGCCGTCCTCGAGCTGGGTGCTGGCCAGCCAGACCGCGCCCCGGGCGGCGGCCACCGAGCGGCGCTCGCCCGCCGCCAGCAGCGCCAGCAGCGCCCAGGCCGTCTGCGAGGCGGTGGAGGGGCCGCGGCCGCGCCACTCCGGCTCCCGGTAGGAGCGCAGGTCCTCACCCCAGCCCCCGTCGGGGTTCTGGTGCTCGACCAGCCAGCGCACCGCCCGGCGCACGGCGCCGTGCTCGGGACCGATCCCGGCCGCGGCCAGCGCCGGCAGGACGGCGCCCGTGCCGTAGACGTGGTTGGCGCCCCAGCGCCCGAACCAGGAGCCGTCGGTCTCCTGGTGGCGGAGCAGCCAGTCGAGCCCGCGGCGGGCCGGCAGCGACCGCTCCAGGCCCGCGGCGGCCAGCATCTCGACCACGTGCGCGGTGACGTCCGCCGAGGGTGGGTCGGTGACCGCGCCGAAGTCGCAGAAGGGCAGTTGCAGCGGGAGCGTGGTCGTGTTGTCGGCGTCGAACGCGGCCCAGCCGCCGTCCCGGCACTGCATGCCGATCACCCAGGCGACCCCGCGGGCCGCCGCCGCCTCCAGGCGCTCGCGCTCGGGGTGGGCGGCGCGCCGCAGGGCGAGCACGATCTCGGCGGTGTCGTCCACGTCAGGGTAGTTGTCGTTGGCGAACTCGAACGCCCACCCGCCGGGGGCGAGCTGCGGGCGCCGCACCGCCCAGTCGCCGCGCTTGCGCACCTCCTCTTCGAGCAGCCAGTCGGCCGCCCGCACCAGGGCCGGGTGGTCGGCGGCTAGCCCGGCCTCGCTCAGCGCGATCAGGGCGAGCCCGGTGTCCCACACCGGCGACTGGCACGCCTCCAGCCAGACGTGACCCACCGGGGACCGACCCACCGGGGACCGACCCACCGGGGCACCCCGTTGGGGTTCCCCGGACCCCTCCGGCGGCCCGTCGCGCACGGTGAAGCGCTCGAGCCCTTCAAGGGCGGCGCGCAGCACCGGGTGGTCGAGCGGGTAGCCGAGCAGGTGCAGGGCGATGATCGAGTACACCCAGGGCGGCTGGATGCCGCCCCAGGAGCCGTCGGCCTCCTGGCGCTCGATGATCCAGCGGACCGCGCGGCGCATGGCGAGGCGCCGCAGCGGCCGCAGCGGGCGGCGGTGGTAGCCGTGCAGCCAGCGGTCGAGCCGCTCGAAGCGACCGGCCCAGGTGGTCAGCGGCCGCGGCGGCGGCCGCGACGGCTGGCGCGAGCGCAGCTCGTCCAGGCTGACGTCGACCGGCCGCACCGGCCGCAGGGCGCTGACGATCGTGAGCGGCACGATCGTCTGCCGAGCCCAGCAGCCGAAGTCGTAGATGTTCAGCGGGAACCACGGCGGCAGCAGGATCATCTCGGGCGGGAGCACCGGCAGGTCCTCCCAGTCCCACAGGCCGAGCAGCGCCAGCCACAGGCGGGTGAAGACCCGTGACCGCTCGATGCCGCCGGCCTCGCGGACGTGCGCGGCGGCCTTGCGCATGTGCGCGGCATCGGGCGGGTCGCCGGCAAGGCGCAGGGCCAGGTACGCCTCGACCGTGGTGGACAGCTCCGCCGGGCCGCCGTGGAAGGTCGCCCAGGTGCCGTCCTCGCGCTGCCTGGAGCGGATCCAGGCAGCCGCGCCCCTGGTCCGCTCCTCGGTGCGGATGCCGAGGAACTCACGCAGCATCAGGTCCTCGGCGTCCATGGTGACGTTGGTCTCGAGGTCGCCCTTCCACCAGCCGTCGCGGTGCTGCATGTCCAGCAGCCGCTGCGTGCCGCGCTCGAGCGCCTCCACCACCTGGCGGTCGAGGTCCCCGCCGACAGTGAGCGTCATGGTCGTCTACAGCTCCCTCGTGGTCACGAACCTGGCGAGGCTGACCAGGTCATCGTGCGCGGCCGCCGGCATCGCGACCGCGTCGAGGCGCGCCAGGGCCAGCTCGAGCTGGCGCTCCGCCTCACGCTGGGTCCAGTCGCGGCCACCGGCCTCCTCCACCAGCTTGGCCGCCAGCGCGAGGTCCTCCTCCCCGAGCGGGCCCTCGCCTTCGAGCAGGGCGACGAGCCGCTTGGAGCTCGGCGTGCGCGCGCTGAGCGCGACCGCGACAGGCACGGACTTCTTGCGCTGCCGCAGGTCGCTCCAGGCCGGCTTGCCGGTGACCTCTGACTGCCCCCAGATGCCGAGCAGGTCGTCGACCGCCTGGAAGGCCAGCCCGAGGTGCTGGCCGAAGTCCGCGATCGCGGCCACGGTCGGCTCGGGCGCCCCGGCGAGCACCGCGCCGATGGAGGAGGAGCAGGCCAGCAGCGCGCCCGTCTTGTTGCCCGTCATCGCCATGCACTCGGCGATCGACACGTCCAGGCGGTCCTCGAAGGAGAGGTCCTCGGCCTGCCCGGTGATCAGCCGGTCGGTCGCCTCGGTCAGGTGGCGGGCCGCGCGGGCGCCGGTCTCTCCCGGCGCCTCGAGCAGCACGTCCTCCGCCAGCGCGAGCAGGGCGTCGCCGGCCAGGATCGCCATGGCCGGACCGAACGTCTTCCAGGCTGTCGGCCGGTGGCGCCGTTCCTCGTCGCCGTCCATCAGGTCGTCGTGCAGCAGCGAGAAGTTGTGCACCAGCTCGACGGCGACCGCCCCGGGCAGCGCCTGGCGCGCGTCAGCGCCCACCGCCTCCGCCGACAGCACCGCCAGGGCCGGCCGGATGGCCTTGCCGCCGTTGCCGGCCACGGGCCGGCCGCTCGCGTCGACCCAGCCGAGGTGATAGGCGGCCACCCGCGCGATGGAGGGCGCGAGCCGCTCGACCGCGGCGCGCAGGGCGGGCGCGGTGAGGTCTCTGGCCCGCTCGAGCACCGCTGGGATCTGCACACTCATGCCGCCACCTCCGCTTGCGTCTGAGGGAAGCCCGCAAACCCCTCCGGCCTGGGAAGCTCGCGGGTGTGGCCGAGAGAGATCAGCGCCGCCCGCGCGGCCGTCAGGCCGCTGCGCACCGCGCCCTCCATGGTGGCCGGCCAGCCGGTCGAGGTCCAGGACCCTGCCAGGAACAGCCCCGGCACGGCGGTGCCCGTGGCCGGCCGCAACGCCCCGGTGCCCGGAGCCGGCAGGAAGGTGGCCGTCCGCTCCCTGGTCACCACGAACTCGGTCACGGCGGCGCCGCGGGCCGCCGGGAGCAGCTCGGCCAGCGCCGGCAGGAAGCGCTCGCGCAAGCTCGCCGTGGACTGCTCGACCTCCTCGGCCGCGGCCGACAGCGACACCGCAAGGTACTGGCGGCCCTCGCGCTCCAGCCCCGCCCCGGCGGTGCGGTCGAAGACCCACTGCACCGGCGTGCCCAGACCGGCCAGCAGGGGCAGGACGGTGACAGCCCGGTCGTAGACCACGTGAAGGTTGACGATCGGCGAGGCGCCGAGCAGCTCGAGCCGCCCGCCGCCGGGCAGGGCGCCAGCGGGCAGCAGCTCTGGAGCGGCCTCATGCGGCACGGCGACCACCACAGCGTCCGCCTCGACGCGTCCGGAGTCGGTGACGACGGCCAGGGTGCCATCGCCCCGCTCGACGGCGCGCGCGTGGCAGCGCAGGCGCACCTCGGCGCCGGCCGCGGCCAGCGCCAGCCCGGCCGGCTCGCCGTGCAGCCTGCCGAGCGGCACCCGGCTGTAGCCGATGTCGGCGGCGTCGCGGTGCTCGAGCAGGCCGGTCTTGAACACCTTGGCGGCGACCTGCAGCGAGGCGTGCGCCGCCCGGGCGTTCATCGTGGCGAGGCCCACCAGCTCCCAGAGGGCCGCTGTGGCGGCGGCGCCCTGGCCGTGGGCGGCCAGCCACTCGGCGAAGCTCTGCCGGTCGAGCCCCGGGTCGTCGAGATCCAGACGCCGCATGGCGAGCGCGGCCCGCGCCGCGCCCAGGCGCTCCGGCCAGGTGAGGTAGGGGTAGCGCGCGAGGGTGCCGGCCAGGTGGAGCGGGGCGGGCAGGCGGCCGCGCCGCAGCCAGCCGATGCGCCCGCCCGGCGCGAGCACCGGCACGGCCAGGCGGGGCTGCAGGTGGACCCGGTCGCTGACGCCGAGCCGCTCCAGCAGGCTGCGGTATGCCGTGCAGCAGCGCAGGAAGACGTGCTGGCCGTTGTCGATCTCCAGGCCGTCGCGGCGGAACGAGAAGGTCGCTCCGCCGAGGCGCGGCCGCGCCTCGAGCAGGGTCACCCTGGCGCCCCCGTCGGCTGCCGCCAGGGCGGCGCTGATGCCGGCGAGCCCGCCGCCGACGACGACGACCCGCTCCGGCGCCTTGGCGGCCTCCGGGACCCTGACGGCCGATGCGCTCATGGCGGCAACCCGACCTGGCTGCGGAAGGCGATCTCCGCCTTCTGCCACACGGGCAGGGAGATGCGCCCCTCAAGGACAGCCTCGGGGCGGCGCGCGATGCGGTCGAGGAGATGCCTGTAGATGCCGGCCATGGCGGAGACGCACGCGGCGCTGCGCCGGTCGAGCATGGGCAGCAGGCGCAACCCCTCGGCGAAGTAGGCCCGCGTGCGCTCGACCTGGAAGCTGACCAGTTGCACGAACCGGTCGGAGGGCGCGGGCACCGGGCTCGCCGGGACGAGGTCGCCGTCGCAGCCGAAGCGCACCAGCTCCTCCTTGGGCAGGTACACCCGGCCGTTCTCGGTGTCCTCACGCAGGTCGCGCAGGATGTTGGTGAGCTGCATGGCGATCCCGAGCCTGTCAGCAAGCACGGTGGCCGTCTCGGGGTCGGAGGAGCCGAACACGCCCAGCGACAGCCGCCCGATCGACCCGGCCACGCAGCGACAGTAGTGGGCCAGCTCCTCGAAGGTCGGGTAGGAGGTGCCGCGCACGTCCATCTCGACGCCGTCGATCAGCTCGCCGAAGGCCTCCAGCGGCAGCGGGAACCGCGCCGAGGCATCGGCGAGCGCGATCAGCACGGGGCTCGCCTCCACCGGGGCGGCTCGGGGCGAACCGACGGAGGGACCGAGTTCGGCCAGCTCGCCGCGGGCCGCGGCCAGCCGGTCGAGCTTGTCCTGCGGCTCGAGCGACCCGTCGCCGATGTCGTCCACCTCCCGCGCGAAGGTGTACACCGCGCACAGCGCGCTGCGCTTGGCCGCGGGCAGGAGCCTGATCCCGTAGTAGAAGTTGCGGGCTCTGGCCCTTGTCACCAGCTCGCAGTGGCGGTATGCGGATCGGACGTCCAAGGCGCTCATCCCTTCCGCAAGAGGATGGACGACAGCTCACGGGCCAACCGCCGGCGAGTCGGCTTCGGCGACACGGACAATACGTCATATCCGCAGCCAGCGATGGCCGCCAGGGCCGCCCGCCCGCCCGCGAGGAAGCCGGCGACGGTCAGCCTTGCCCGTCCCCTCAAGCTGCCGACCAACGCTGCGCCCCGGTCGAACAGCGCGGCCGTCCTGGCGACCTCGAACTCCATCAGGCGCCGGACTCGCTCACCTGCGCGCGGTGCCGCCAGCTCGGCGTGGTCCACGCTGAAGCGGGCGAGGTCCTCCTGGGGAAGGTAGACACGGCCGCGGGCGAGGTCCTCGGCGACGTCCTGCCAGTGCTCGGTGAGCTGCAGCGCGGTGCAGACGGCGTCGGACAGCTCCAGGCGCTCGGGCGTCACCGCCCGGAAGACGTACAGCACCAGATGGCCGACAGGGTTGGCGGACAGCTCGCAGTAGGCGACCAGGTCCTCGAAGCGTTGGTAGCGGCTGACGGCCTGGTCCTGGCGGTTGGCCTGTATGAGACGATGGAAGGGCTCGGGAGGGATGTCGAAGGTGCGCACAGTCGTCGCCAGCTGGACCAGCAACGGATGGCTCGGCGCGAGGCCGCCGGCTCCGTCGGCCCAGATCCGGTCCACGTCGCGCTCGATCAGGTCGAGCTGGACCAGGCGGTCGCCTGGCGCCTCGTCGCCGAGGTCGTCGACCAGCCGTGCGAACCCGTAGATCGCCAGCAGGTGGCGCCGCACGGCGCGCGGCAGCAGCAGCGGCGCCACCGGGAAGTTCTCGTTGGCCGCCTTGGCCATGACCGCCTCTGGCTGCTCCACCCTCCTCCCTTCAGAATCGTCCGCCTCGGGGGATTGCCACCGAGCGGACACCCCGTCAGGAAACCAGACCGCCAAGCAACAAACGCAAAGCCTAGGCGCATGATGGCGGCGCAGCCAAGCCAGTTCCACACTGTTAACGAAAGCGGCTCGCGATCCCCGGGGGCGCGGCGCTCCGTCCGGTACGTTTACATGGAGATCCGGGGACTCGAAGTGGGGAAGGAGGCCGGTCCGTGGGCGCAGGCGAGAGGTTGGACGCTCGAGCGCGTGAGGCGGAGGCGGACTGGCGCAGGCTGCGACCGTGGCTCGGGCTCGGCGCGGCCTTTCTCGCCGGCGGCATCCCCTTCTCGAACATCGCCGCTCGCCTGACGAGCGGCGTCGACCTCCGCGGGGTCGGCAACGGCACGGTCTCGGGGACCGGCCTGTACCGCGTGGCCGGGTTCGGCCCGCTGGCGGTGGCCGGCGTGCTGGAGATCGGCAAGGGCGCCGTCGGGCCCATGCTGGTCGGCCGCGACCATCCCGCGGCCGCGGCGCTCGCCGCGGGCCTCGCGGTCGCCGGCCACAACTGGTCGCCATTCCTGCGCGGCGCTGGCGGCCGCGGGATCTCGCCGGCGGTGGGCGCGCTGGCCGTGGTCGCCTGGCCGGGCTCGGTGCTGCTGCTGGCCGGCATGGCCGGCGGCAAGCTGGTGCGGCAGGCGGCGCCGGGCACGCTGCTGTCGCAATCGGCGCTGATTCCGTTGCTGGCAAGGACCAGGGGCCGCCATGGGGCGCTCGCCGGCGCCGCGGTGCTGGCGCCGATGCTGGCCAAGCGCCTGCTGGGCAACGCCCCACCGGCCGGGTCGAGCCCCGGCCGCGTGTACCTGACCCGGCTGCTGTACGACAGGGACGCCCCCTGATGGCCACCCGCGCGGTGCTCAGCCGGCCCGGCTTCCGCGATCTGGTGATCGGCCAGGCGGTCTCGTCCTTCGGCGACTGGATGGGCACCGTCGCGCTGATGGCCCTGGTGCTCGACCTGACCGGCTCGGCCACGGCGGTCGGGGTCGTCCTGGTCCTGCGCCTGCTGCCGGCCGGGTTCGCCGGCCCGATCGCGGCCGGGGTGGCCGAGCGCTGGGACCGCCGCCGCATCATGCTCACCTGTGACCTGGTCCGCGCCGGGCTGGTGGCGCTGGTCCCGCTGGTCAGAGCGGCCTGGTGGGTGTACCTGTGGGCATTCCTGCTGGAGGTCGCCAACCT
>WNGB01025035.1_pt1 | contig 11689 bp, 13 predicted proteins | sample 5400681 | NCBI WGS metagenome assembly WNGB01 (sample SAMN13153367, study PRJNA577476) | soil metagenome | isolation source: 115 cm soil or saprolite under grassland replicate 2 | place: USA:California | collected 2016-06-15 | reverse complement strand
TGCGCGACGCCCTGGTCTGGGCATACGGTGCGATCGTCTGCCCGTTCGTCGATTTCTTCGTGCGCTTCCGTTGGATCGGCCTGCTGCTGCTCGCCTTCATTGGCCTGTTCCGGCTGAGTGACATCGCCATGGGTGTCATGGCCTATCCGTTCTATCTCGACTTGGGGTTCAACGAGCAGCAGATCGCCAATATCAGCAAGATCTACGGCTTCGTCATGACCGGCCTTGGCGCGCTGCTGGGCGGCGTCCTGGTATTCCGTATCGGCGCGGCGCGACTCCTGACGCTGTCGGTGGTCCTGATCGCCGGCTCGAACCTGACCTTCGCGTGGCTCTCCGCCATAGGCCGTCCTGACCCGATGGTGCTGGCCATCGCGATCAGCGTCGACAATCTGGCAGGCGGCATATCGGGATCGGTATTCATCGCCTTCCTGTCGGGCCTCACCAACACTGCTTACACGGCAACTCAATATGCGCTGTTCACGTCGCTCATGCTCCTGCCCGGTAAGATCCTCGGCGGCTTCTCTGGCGTGATCGTCGAGCGCCTGCAAAGCTCGGCACATGACGTACCGGCGCTCGCTGCGCTACTCGACCTGCTCGATGCGGCGCCGAAGTACCAGGGGTTCACGCTGTTCTTCATCTACACCACGCTGCTCGGCCTGCCGGCGCTCTTCCTGGCCGTCCTGGTACGCCGCTACTTCGAAAAAGAAACCCCTCCTTCCGCGAAGAAGGAGGGGCAGTAAATCGGCTTCGGGGTGTCATCCGAGCCGGGGGAACCGACCCGTTCCGGAGCGGGGCGTGGGGTTGCCGGCCGGGAACGGGCAAGACTGGTGTAGTCCCCCGAGGCTACAAAACCGTTACTGGCCGTGTGGAAAACATTCAGCCCGGCGTGGCGTCGAGGGCGTAGCCCGCGGCGCGCACGGTGCGGATCAGGTCGGCTTGGCTCTCGCCGTTGAGCGCGATGCGCAGCCGACGGATGTGCACGTCGACGGTGCGCGCCTCGACATAGACGTCCTTGCCCCACACCGCATCGAGCAACTGCTCGCGCGAGAAGACGCGGCCGGGATGCTCCATGAAATGGCGCAAGAGGCGGAACTCGGTGGGACCGAGATGCACCGGCTTGCCGGTGCGCGTCACGCGATGGGCGACAAGATCCATGACGATGTCGGCGTAGCTCAGCGCCTCGTCGGCCAGGGCGGGGCGGATGCGGCGCAGCACGGCGCGGATGCGTGCCACGAGCTCGGTCGGCGAGAACGGCTTGGAGACATAGTCGTCGGCGCCGGCATCGAGGCCGCGCACGCGGTCGCCCTCCTCTCCGCGCGCCGTCAGCATGATGATCGGCAGGTTCGCGGTCGCGGTCTGGCGGCGGAGCTGGCGGCACACCTCGATGCCCGACATGAGCGGCAGCATCCAGTCGAGCAGGATCAGATCAGGCACGTCCTCCTGCACCGAGGCCAGCGCTTCCTCACCGTCATAGGCGACCGAGACACGAAAACCCGACTGCTCGAGGTTGTAGCGGAGAAGCTCGACCAGCGCCGTTTCGTCTTCGACGATCAACACACGCGGCTTGATCGACGAGGTCGCCGCGTCGCGCCGCGAGGGAGCCTGTGTCGCCATGCTCATGACGCGTTCCCCGCGACGTAGAGCGAGGCGCTGCCCTTGGGCCGCGTCTCGTCGAAGCCGTGGCCGGTGGCGCGGAAGCTCACCAGCTCGGCGATGTTGGTGACGTGATCGCCGGCGCGCTCGATGTTCTTGGCCATGAACAGAAGATGCGTGCACGAGGTGATGGTGCGCGGATCTTCCATCATGTAGGTCAAGAGCTCGCGGAACAGGCCGGTATAGACTTGGTCGATCTCCTCGTCGCGCTCCCACACGTCGTGCGCCTTGGCGACGTCACCCGAAGCGAAGGCGTCGAGCACGTCCTTCAGTGCCGTACGCACCAGGCGGCCCAGCCGGTCGATGCCGGTCACTGCGGCCGGCGGCGCCGTCACGTTGTTCAGCACGATGGTGCGCTTGGCGGTGTTCTTGGCGTAGTCGGCGATGCGCTCGAGCGCCGCCGCGATCTTGATCGACGACAGGATGACGCGAAGGTCGACCGCCATCGGCTGCCGCAGCGCCAGAAGCTTGACCGTCTGCTCCTGCACGGCTTCGTCCAGGGCATCGACGCGGGCATCGGCGGCGATGACCTGCTCGGCGACCTCCGAATCGCTCTGGCGCAGCGCCACCAGGCATTGCGCGAGCTGGGTCTCGGCCAGGCCGCCCATCTCGCTGATGGTCGAGCTCAACCGCTCCAGCTCCTCGTCGAAACGCTTCAGGGTATGTTCGGCCATGTTGTTCTCCGTTGTTAGCCGAAGCGGCCGGTGATGTAGGCCTGGGTGCGGCTGTCCTTGGGGGTCGTGAACAGCGTCTCGGTGGCGCCGAACTCGATCAGCTCGCCGAGATACATGAAGGCGGTGAAGTCCGAGACGCGTGCGGCCTGCTGCATGTTGTGGGTGACGATGACGATCGTGTAGTCCTGCTTCAGCTCGTCGATGAGCTCCTCGATCTTGGCGGTCGAGATCGGATCGAGCGCCGAGCACGGCTCGTCGAACAGGATCACCTCGGGCTTCACTGCCACGGTGCGCGCGATGCACAGCCGCTGCTGCTGGCCGCCCGACAGGCTCTGGCCGTTGGCAGCGAGCTTGTCCTTGACCTCGTCCCACAGGGCGGCGCGGCGCAGCGCCAGCTCGACGCGGGCGTCGAGCTCGGCGCGCGGCAGGGTCTCGTAGAGGCGCACGCCGAAGGCGATGTTCTCGTAGATCGACATCGGAAACGGCGTCGGCTTCTGGAACACCATGCCGATGCGGGCGCGCAGGAGGTTGATGTCCTGATCGGCGCGCAGCAGGTTGTCGCCGTCGAACAGCACCTCGCCGGTGGCGCGCTGGCCGGGATAGAGGTCGTACATGCGGTTGAGCACGCGCAGCAATGTGGACTTGCCGCAGCCCGACGGTCCGATGAAGGCCGTGGTCTTGTTGGCGTAGAGAGACAGGCTGATGCCCTTGAGCGCCCGGCTGTCGCCGTAGAAGAACTCGAGGTTCTTGATCGACACCTTCTCGGCCAGCCCGGCGGTGTCGACCTTGGCATGCGATGCGACGGGCACCGCGGTCGCGAGGCCGTGGCCGTTGGTCGAAGCGATGCTCATGACGACTTCCTCGCAGCGGTAAGGGATCGGGCGATGACGCTGAGCGCCAGCACGGTGGCGGTGATCAGGAGCGCGCCGGTCCAGGCGAGCTTCTGCCATTCCTCGTAGGGCGACAGCGCGAACTGGAAGATGACCACCGGGAGGCTCGGCATCGGCTGGTTCATGTTGACGCTGAAGAACTGGTTGTTGAGCGCCGTGAACAGCAGAGGCGCGGTCTCGCCGCTGATGCGGGCGATGGCCAACAGGATGCCCGTGACGATGCCGGCACTCGCCGCGCGATAGGCGATGCGCATGATCATCAGCGCCCGCGGCAGGCCGATCGAGGCGGCGGCCTCGCGCAGCGTGTCGGGAACGAGCGTCAACATGTCCTCGGTGGTGCGCACGACGACGGGGATCACGATCACCGCCAAAGCGACGGCGCCGGCCCAGCCGGAGAAGTGGCCCATCGGCGCCACCATGATTTCGTAGACGAACAGGCCGATCACGATCGAGGGCGCGCTCAGCAGGATGTCGTTGATGAAGCGCACGACGCTCGAGAGCTTGTCGTGCCGACCATATTCGGCGAGGTAGGTGCCGGCCAGGATGCCGATCGGCGTGCCGATCACGACGGCCAGTATCGTGATGATCAGGCTGCCGACGATGGCGTTCATCAGGCCGCCCGCGGCGCCCGGCGGCGGTGTGTTCTCGGTGAACACCGAGAGCGAGAGCCCGCCGATGCCTTGATAGATCAGGATGCCCAGGATCAGCACCAGCCAGCCCAGCCCGAACGCCGTGGCGATCCAGGCCAGCGTCTTGGCGATGGCATTGCGGCGGCGCCGGCCGGCATAGAGCGGGCTCTTGGCGGTGGCGAGGATGGCGTCGCTCATGGTCAGCCGATTTTCCGCTGGATGCGCATCAGCATGTAGCGCGCGATGGCCAGCACGATGAAGGTGATGAAGAACAGGATCAGGCCCAGCGCGACCAGCGAGGAGGTGTAGAGGTCGCCGACCGCCTCGGTGAACTCGTTGGCGATCGACGCCGAGATGGTCGTTCCCGGCGCGAACAGCGACGCCGAGACGTGGTGGGCGTTGCCGATCACGAAGGTGACCGCCATGGTCTCGCCCAGTGCGCGGCCCAATCCCAGCATGAAGCCGCCGATCACACCGACGCGCGGCGGAACACTTCCCAGGTCGTGCAGCCGACGCCGTAGGCCGCCTCCTTGAGCACCGGCGGCACGGCGTCGAACACGTCGCGCGAGATGGAGGTGACGAAGGGCAGGACCATGATCGCCAGGATCAGCCCGGCGGTCGCCATGCCGATGCCGTAGGGCGGGCCGGCGAACAGCGCATTGAGCACCGGCACGTGCTCGAAGGTGTCGATCATGAAGGGCTGGATGTACTTCTGCACGAACGGCGCGAACACGAACAGGCCCCAGATGCCGTAGATGATGCTGGGGATGCCGGCCAGCAGCTCGATGGCGATGCCGATCGGCCGGCGCAGCGGCTTGGGACAGAGCTCGGTGAGGAAGAACGCGATCATCAGGCCGACCGGCACGGCGATCAGCATGGCGATGGCCGAGGTGACCAGGGTGCCGTAGATCGGCGCCAGCGCGCCGAAGCGCTCAGTGACCGGGTTCCACGATTCGTCGAACAGGAAGGAAAAGCCGAAGGTGCCGAGCGCCGGGGCGGCGCCAATGATCAGGGCGATGATCACACCGCTCAGCAGCGCCAGCACCGCTAAGGCAGCCACCCGCGTCAGGCCATGGAATACCGCGTCGGTCAGGCGAAGCCGTTTCAGCACGGCACTGCGCGAGGCCGCCTCGGCCGCCGTCACGCTCGTGCCTCTCAACGTCATGTCGGTCACGTCACGCCCCCCGGAATCCATCTTCCCTCGCCTCCATCCGTGCCGCGGATGAAGGGCAGACGGAGCGGGCGTCCGATCGCACCCGCTCCTCTCCCATCAGTCCGCGTCTCAGTTGGTCGGCGAGAACAGGGGCTTGCCGCCCGCGTCCTTGATTTCAGCCGACCACATCTTCTCGATGTCTTTCACGACCTTGTCGGGCATCGGCACGTAGTCGAGGTCCTCGGCCATCTTGCCGCCCTTGGCATAGGACCAGGCGAAGAACTTCAGCGCCTCGGCGGTCGCCGGCACGTCCTGCGGCTTCTTGTAGAGCAGGATCCAGGTCGCCGCCGTCATCGGCCACGACTGGTCGCCGGGCTGGTTGGCGAGGATCACGCCGTAGCCGGGCTGCGAGTTCCAGTCGGCGTTGGCGGCCGCGGCCTGAAAGCTGGCCGACGACGGCTCGACGGTCTTGCCCGCCTTGTTCAGCATCTTGGTGTGGGTGAGCTTGTTCTGCTTGGCGTAGGCGTATTCGACATAGCCGATCGCGCCCTTGGTGTTGGCGACGTTGTTCGCCACGCCTTCGTTGCCCTTGGCGCCGATGCCGACCGGCCACTGCACGGCCGTGCTCACACCGACCTTGGCTTTCCAATCGGGGCTCACGTCGGCGAGGTAGTAGGCGAAGTTGTAGGTCGTGCCCGAACCATCCGAGCGGCGCACCGGCACGATCGCCTGGCTGGGGAGCTTGGCGCCGGAGTTGAGCTTGGCGATCGCGGGGTCGTCCCACTTCTTGATTTCGCCGAGGTAGATCTTGGCGATGGTCGGACCGTCGAGCGTCAGGTCACCCGGCTTGACGCCTTCCAGATTCACCACCGGCACGATGGCGCCCATCACCATGGGGAACTGGGCGAGGCCGGACTCGTCGAGCTCCTTGCCCGGCAGCGGGGCGTCGGAGGCGCCGAAGGTCACGGTCTTGGCCTTGATCTGCTTGATGCCGCCGCCCGAGCCGATCGACTGGTAGTTGAGCCCGTTGCCGGTCTCTTTCTTGTAGGCATCCGCCCACTTGGCGTAGATCGGATAGGGAAACGTGGCGCCGGCGCCGGAGATGTCGATGGCGTTGGCAGCCGCCGACGACAGGGCCAGCACGGCCGTCGCCAGGGCGATTCTTGCGAAATTCATAGGGTCCCTCCTTCGAGAATTCGAAGCGTCCTTCCCCTAGGAGCCGCACATCACTGTCATATTACGATTATGTGACAGTCCGATGACAGTCGCTCCGGAGTCCTGAGGATGAATCGAAAAAACACCGGAGGGTCTGAGAGTTGCGCCTGAAGGCACGCAACCGCTCAGCGAATGGAACGTACCAAGAACACTCTGGCTGGTCCAATCACATAATACTTTCGCACCGCATAGGGGTCGAAACACCGATGCCAGCAGTGACAGCACCGAGGACAAGGCGGTGGGCGCATCACCGCGCGAGCGGATGCCTCAGGAGGGCACGGATGATGAGCGGCAGCCCGGTCGCCGCGGGCAGCAGCCAGTACGCGATTGCCGGAAGCTCCTTCCACAGCGGCAGGCTCCTGCCGTTGTCGACGTAAAAAGCGGTCAGCAAAAGGATGTAGGAAAGGCCCATGCCGGTGATGTGAAGGCGCACCCAGCCACGCCAACGTCGTCGCCGAGCGGCACGCCCTAGCGAGGCGGCGATGAAGGCCAGCAGTCCGAGAATGAACAGGTGGTAGTCCTCGGCCCAGCGCACCGCAGACAGGCCGGTCGCCGATACGAATACGAACACCAAGCCCCAGTAGTAGATCGTGCCGAACGTCGGATGGCGGCCGCGGCGCTTGGGGCTCAACATGGCGATAGCGCCAGTCACCACGCAGACCAGCCCGACCAGGACGTGCAGAGCCACCGCGCTCAGGAAGATCGGCGACCTGGACGGTATCGGAATCCCCAATACGACTGTCGTCTCCTCGGGTGTCACAGTTTGGCTGCCTCAGCTTGCAGGAACGGCCGTGGAGAGGCCGCGGCGCCCAGGATCAATGCGGCGGCGATCAGAGCCAGGAAGATCACGTAACCAATTTGCGGCGGCCATGCCGCAAAAGGGATCGGCCCGGCGGCAGCGCCGAAGATCCCTACCATCGAGGTGATGCCTCTCAGGCTGCCCAGATGACGCGTGCCGAAATGCTCGGCCAGCCCGGCACCCCCAACAACATGCGATACGCCGAGGCCGGCGCCGAGAGCTGCGGCATAGGCGGCGCCCGCCAGGAGATCAGGGGTCGTCATCACGCAGGTGACGGTCGATGCCAGAAGGAGCAAGCCGAGCATGCCGACCTTCTGGGTGCCGAAGCGATCGACCAGCACGCCGCCGCCAAGGGAGCAGATGACCTGGGAGAACGTCACCACGCCCAGCAGGGCAATGGCGCTGGGGCGCGCCACGCCGGCGGCTTGCAGGGCGCGGATATGGTCGAGCAGAAGTGCCGTGCCTACCGCGTTGAGGAGAATGCCGATTGCCAGCAGATACCAGAACATCAACGTCCGATATGCTTCCGCTGGCGACATGCCCGTGATCTCGAAAGGCTCCTTCGCGGATGCCGCTCTGCCGAAATCGGGCAGCAAGCCATAGGTCTGCGGCCGATTGCGGAAGAAGATCAGACCGAGCGGCAGCATGACGACGACCACGGCGGCGCCGAGCACGAGGTAGGCCTCGCGCCAGCCATAGGCCAGGGCCAATCGTTCGGCCACGCCGGGAACGAGCAGTCCGCCGAGAGCGAGGCCCATCATGGAGACGGCGTTGGCGCGCCCGCGATAGCGATCGAACCAGAGGTTGATCATGTGCCCGCTCACCAGGCTCAGGCCGCCGATCGCGGCGCCCCGCAGTAGCGTGAACCCTACCCCAAGGCTCAACGGGCCATGCACCCCTGCGAGCGCGGCACAGGCCGCGCCGACCGCAACGACGACGAAGCCGATCGCGTTGCGCGGACCGAAGCGGTCCACCAGACGACCGATGTAGGGTGCAGGCAGAATGCCGATCAGGGTGCCGATGCTGTAGAGCAACAACACCCGATCGCGCGGCAGACCGATATCGGTGCCGATGTAGTCGATGAATACGGATACGCCGACCGTCTGCCCCGGCGTCGTCATGAAGACGCCGAGCATGCTGGCGGCCATCACGAACCAGCCGGGATGGATGCCGACTTTCGCGGGCATGATCAGCTCGCGGCGCCGTCGACCATGCGTTCACCTGGCGGGGCAAACTCCTGTGCGACGTAGTCGCCCGCAATGACTCGCTGCCAAACGCTACGTGTGAGCTTGTCGCCGCGATAGACGGCCTTGCCGCCGTGGCCGGCCATGGGACCTAGCCCGCAACGAGTTGGAACGCGATGCCGGACAGAACGGCGCCAAGGACGGCAAAGGCGAGATAGGCCGCGAAGACCTGCCGACGGGCGATTCCCCACACGGCAAGAGCCGCCGGTATTGACGTCACGCCCCCGCCCACCAGGAACGCCATTGCGGCACCTGGCGCCATGCCCTTGTCCATCAATCCAGCGACCAAAGGCAGGGCCGCGTTGCCGTTGAGATAGCTCGGGATGCCGACAAGGGTGGCACCCAGGATCGAGAGGAAGCCGCCGTCACCGGCGATGCCGGCAATCAGGTCGTCGGGCACATAGGCCACCATCAGGCTTTCGAGCGCGAAGGCCAGCACGAGCCACTTGCCGAGGAAGAGCGCGTTCTGGCGCGCACCGGTCCAGAAGGCTTCGCGGCGAGCAGGCTCCTGCCAATAGCGCCAGACCACGAGCTTGGGATTGCGGATCTTCGAGCCCGCGCAGCCGCCGTTGCCGACGCCGTCCTGCAGCGGTGGTCCAACCAGGATGCCGAGGCGCTGCAGCGCCAGCACGCCGAAGCCACCCAGCAACCCGACGGCGAGAGCAGCAACCGTCTTGGCGATCGCAAACGGCAGGCCGAGCACACCGGTGGTGATGACGAACATCGACGGATCCATCAGCGGCGAGGCCAGCCAGAAGGCCATCACCGGAGCGAGCGGAACGCCCGAGGCAAGCAGAGCCGCAATGATGGGAATGACGCCGCACGAGCAGAAAGGCGACAGCGCGCCCATCAGGCTGGCGAAAACGACCATCAGCTCGGCACGACCCGAGAAAGCCTTGGCAATCAGATTCTCCGCGCCGGTCGCTTTGGCGTAGGCAGCGAGGCCGATCGACAGGACGAAGAACGGCAGCACACTCCACACGGCCTTTGCGGTGAACACCGCCGATGCCGTGGCCTGTTGCGGCGCGACGATCACGAGAACGGCGAAGATCGCCGCGATCGCCATCCACACCGTATCGATTCGAAGCCGGCGCCATTCGCGGGCGTCCGTCAACATGCTGTGAATCGACATTTCCTATCCCTCTAGGTTTCTAGATATATCCGGGCAAAAAATTTTCAGGCCGCCTTGTTCTCCTCACCGAATGCGATGCCGGCGCAGCATTCCTCTTTGACGTAGGCCAGAACTTCGCCGACAGCCTTGAAGTTGGCCGTGCAGATGACTTCGCGGCCGCGACGGTCCTGACCAACGAGGCCGGCCGCCGCGAGCGTGCCGAGGTGATGGCCAAGGGTCGTCGCCGGTATGCCGAGCATGCGCTGGATAGTGCCGATGTTCGTCCCTTGTGGGCCGGCGCGGACCAGCAGCTTGAAGACGCGCAGGCGCGTGCGATTGCCCAACGCCGCCAAGGCATCGGCCGCCGATTGTTCGCGTTGCTGAGCCCGTGTCGCCATGTGATATCCATATCACTAGTAAAATAGAGTAAATGTCAAGCCCACCGTAGCGCTCACGTCTGTCCTTGGCGTCTGCGCGATCGTGACCTTTCTCTGGATCGCGCGACTCGCCTCGCAAGGCCGCACAACGACGACATAGGCCCAGCACAGTCCCAGGCTGGAACCCGCCAAACCGTCATGCGCTTGTCATACTTTTCGACTATTCTCGAATTATGGAATCGAAACAAGCCGTGCTGGGATTTGCCGCGCTGGCGCAGGAAACGCGGCTCGAGCTCATGCGACTTCTGGCGGAGCGGGGCGCATCGGGCATGGCGGCCGGCGAGCTGGCCGTTGCCCTGCGCCAGCCACCTTCGACCTTGTCCTTCCATCTCGCCGCGCTCGAGCAGGCCCAGCTCATCCAGTCGACGCGACGCGGGCGCCAGCTGATCTATGCCGTGCGCTTCTTCGGCCTGCGTTCTCTGTTCGGTTTCCTGACCGAGACCTGTTGTTCCGGACGCCCGGAACTGTGCGGCGACCTCGCGCGACTGCTCCCTGATGACCTGCCGGAGGAAAACCACATGACGGCGACTTTCAATGTCCTGTTCCTGTGCACGCACAATTCGGCGCGCTCGCTGATGGCCCAGGCCATTCTCGACAAGATAGGCAAGGGCAAGTTCAACGCCTATTCCGCAGGGTCGGAGCCGGCACGCAACCCCATGCCGGAAGTGATCCAGAAGCTCGTGACGCTTGGCCACGACACCTCCGGCCTCCATTGCAAATCGTGGAACCAGTTCACGGGCCCGGATGCGCCGCAGATGGATTTCGTCATCACGCTCTGCGATACGCTGCAAGGGCAGGATTGCCCCGACGTCGGAGAAAATCCCATCACGGCCGCCTGGCCGCTGCCCGACCCGGCGAAATTCAAGGGCACACCGACCGAGCGCGCCACCATGATCAACGAGCTCTACGGCATGATCCGCCGACGGCTCGAGATCTTCACAAATCTGCCGCACGCCTCGCTCGACAGGATCGCCCTCAAGAAGCGCCTCAACGAGCTTGGCGACAGCAGCAGGGCGGCCGTCTAGCGGAGGATGTCATGAGGGTCGGCATCAACGGCATGGGCCGCATGGGCAGGCTGGCGCTGCGCGCCGCGATGGGCGGCGTCCACCGCCCCGGCGACGATCCGCGACGCGACAACCGGTTGGACGTCGTGCACGTGAATGAAATCAAGGGCGGCGCCGCGGCGACGGCGCATCTGCTGGAGTTCGACAGCATCCATGGCCGCTGGCACACCTCGTTTGCGCTCGACGGCGAACGCGGCCTCGCGGTCGGCGGCAAGTACATCGGGTTCAGCGCCGGCGCCTCGCCGGGCGATGTCGCCTGGGGCGACCACGGCTGCGACATCGTGCTGGAATGCACCGGCAAGTTCCTGAAGCCCGAGCAGCTCAACAGCTACTTCCAGCGTGGCGTGAAGCGCGTGATCGTGGCGGCGCCGGTCAAGGACGACCGTGCGCTCAACGTCGTGGTCGGCGTCAACGACCAGCTCTATGCGCCCGATCGTCATCGCCTGCTGACCGCGGCGTCCTGCACGACCAATTGCCTGGCACCGATGGTCAAGGTCGTGCATGAGGTGATCGGCATCCGCCACGGCCAGATCACCACCATCCACGACCCGACCAACACCAACGTGGTCGTCGATTCGCCGCACAAGGACCTGCGCCGGGCCCGCTCGGCCATGTTGTCGCTGCAGCCGACCACGACGGGCAGCGCCACGGCGATCGCGCTGATCTATCCGGAGCTCAAGGGCAAGCTCAACGGCCACGCCGTGCGGGCGCCGGTGCTCAATGCCAGCCTGACCGACTGCGTGTTCGAGCTGAAGCGCCCAACGACGGAAGCCGAAGTGAACGAGCTGTTTGCCGTGGCGGCAAAGGGTCCGCTGGCAGG
>WNGB01012219.1_pt1 | contig 11689 bp, 10 predicted proteins | sample 5400681 | NCBI WGS metagenome assembly WNGB01 (sample SAMN13153367, study PRJNA577476) | soil metagenome | isolation source: 115 cm soil or saprolite under grassland replicate 2 | place: USA:California | collected 2016-06-15 | reverse complement strand
TGCGCGCTCCAGCCGGTCGTGACCGCGGACGGAGAACTGTTCTGGGGCAACGACCGGCTGGAGCGCGCACTCACATGGGCGAAGGGCTTGCAGCCCGGATGACTGTAGCCCGGGTGGAGCGAAGCGAAACCCGGGGTCCTCGTCACGCGTCGAAGCCGTCCCCGCATTGCGCTTCGCTCCATGCGGGCTACGAGTCTACAATCTACGGATCGAGCCGCATCGGTAGGCCGGCGCGCGCCATGTAGTCCTTGGCCTGCCGCACCGAAAATTCGCCGAAGTGGAAGATCGAGGCCGCCAGCACCGCGCTCGCGTGCCCATCGCGGATGCCGGCAACCAGGTGGTCGAGCGTCCCGACGCCGCCGGAGGCGATCACCGGCACCGTCACGGCATCCGCGATGGCGCGGGTGAGCGCGATGTCGAAGCCTGCCCGGGTGCCGTCGCGGTCCATCGAGGTCAGCAGGATTTCGCCAGCGCCGAGCGCAACCACCTCGCGCGCATAGGCGATCGCCTCGAGGCCGGTCGGATTGCGGCCGCCATGGGTGAATATCTCCCAGCGGTCGGGCTCGCTGGGCTTCGACACCTTCTTGGCGTCGATCGCGACTACGATGCACTGGTCGCCGAATTTCTCCGCCGCCTCCTGCACGAACGCGCGGCGGCTCACCGCCGCGGTGTTGATCGAGACCTTGTCGGCGCCGGCCCGCAGCAGCGCCCGGATGTCGTCGACGGTGCGCACGCCGCCGCCGACCGTGACCGGCATGAAGCAGGCTTCCGCAGTGCGCTGGACCACGTCGAGGATGATGCCGCGGTTCTCGTGGCTGGCGGTGATGTCGAGGAAGGTGAGCTCGTCGGCACCGGCCGCGTCATAGGCGATCGCGGCTTCGACCGGATCGCCAGCATCGCGCAGGTTGACGAAATTCACGCCCTTGACGACGCGGCCGTCCTTGACGTCGAGACAGGGAATGACGCGGACCTTGAACATCGCTGGATTGTGCTGCGTGAACGGCCGTGAAACCGGATCGGCCGCCATCGTATATAGTAGCGCGGCGCCGGGCTCCATAACGCGAAAACCCCTCCAGCAGGCCGCGACAGATGGCACTTCTCGTTCTCGCCTTCGTGCTCGCCATGATCCTCGGATTCGCCGCGCACCGCGCCAGCGTGTGCACGGTCCGGGCGGTCGCCGAGGTCATGAGCTCGCGCCGCGGCTCCATGTTCGCCAGTGTGGGTCGATCGGTGCTGTGGGTCTGGGCGGTGACCTTCCCGTTTTTCTGGCTGGCGCCGGCGGCCGGCATGGGGATTGCCGGATGGTCACTCACCGGTGCGGCCGTGTTCGGCGGCTTCGTGTTTGGCCTGGGCGCCGCAATCAACGGCGGCTGCGCCTATTCCACCATGGCGCGGTTCGTGGACGGTGACGGGCGCATGCTCGCCGCCATCTTGGGATTTGCCGCCGGCGTGTTCGGCTTCGTCGTGCTGGTCGGGTGGAACTGGCTGGCGCGGCCGGCGCCCGCTCCGGCCCTGGTCGGATACCTGCTGCCGTGGTCGATCCTGCTCGCGATCGCGATCCTGGCGTGGGCGCTCTACGAAGCGGTGCGACTGTGGCGGTCGCGCGATACCAAGACACGCCTGATCGACCTCCTGCTCGCCCCGCGCTACCGGCTGTCCACCGCCGCCTTACTGATCGGACTGCCGGGCGCGCTGCTGTTCCTGATCTATGGCCCGTTCGGCTACACGGCGACCTTCGGGGTCGTCATCGAAGGCGCCTTTGGCACGCGGGCGTGGCCGCCCACGGTGCGCTGGGTGCTGCTGGTGGCGGTGCTCGCCGGCATGTTGCTCTCGACGGTCCAGCGCGGCAGCTTTCGCCTCGACTGGCGGCCGCGGCGCGCCTGGCTGTTCAACATTACCGGCGGAGCCCTGATGGGCTTCGGCACCGCGCTCGCGCCCGGCGGTAACGACGCGATCGTGATGTACGGAATTCCGACGCTGTCGCCCTATGCGGCGCCGGCCTATGCGGCGCTCGCGGCCGGGGTTGCGGCGGGACTGGTGATCCTGCGCGCGTGGTTCGGCATCGAGGCACGGGTCGAATGCCGGAACGACGTGTTCGTCACCGACAGCTGGAGCCGGCCGATCCCGCCCGCGAAGTCTTAACCCTGGGCCGGTTGGCCAAGTTGCCGGCAACCGGCCGCTCTGGCAAAGATGCCGCTGGGGAGTAACCTGCGAGCCACAATGCCGAGCAATGCCGGACCCTTGATCACGGCGGAGCTGCTTCGTTCGACCGCGATCTTCCGGGAGCTGTCGAACGAACAGCTGACCGCGATCTGGTCGCAGGCCAAGATCGCCAAACTGCTGCGCGGCGAAGTGCTGGTCCGGCAGCACGCGCCGCCCGATTCGGTCTTCGTCGTGGTCTCAGGCCGGTTCGAAGTCTGGGTCGACGGCCAGGACCAGGCCATCAACGAGATCGGGGTGGGCGAGCCGATCGGCGAGTTCGGGTTCTTCTCAGGCGCGCCGCGCACCGCCACCGTCATGGCGGCGCGCGACTCGGTCGTGCTCGAGCTCGATCGTCCGTCGTTCGAGCGCATCGCGCGCGACGTGCCGGCGATCTACCAGACGCTGCTCGCCGCGCTGGCGCGCCGGGCGGCCGACACCACCGCCCGCACCGGCAGCAGCCGGCGCGTCGGCGTGGCGCGCACGATCGCGGTGATCGCCGGCGGGAAGGAGCCGATCCCGCCTGCATTCTATGATCGCTTCACCCGCGTCGCCGGACAGCGCGGCAAGTTTCTGATCATCGACCATGGCTATCTGCAACGCCTGTTTCCGGGCCAGGCGCCCGACGATCCGGCGGTGTCGAACTGGCTCAACGCGATCGAGAACGAGCACGAGCTGATCGCCTATGTGGTCGACGACGCGCTGACCGACTGGACCCGCAAGGCGATCCGGCAGGCGGACCAGGCGCTGATCGTGGTCGAAGGCGCGGCGCCCGAGGGCATCAACCCGGTGGAAGCATTCGCGTTCGCGACCCACCCGCCGGCGCGGCGCCGGCTGGTGCGCCTGCACGCGCGCCGCACCGGCTCGGTCGAGGGCACCGCCGCCTGGCTGGCGGATCGCGACGTGGCGATGCACCATCACGTTGCGCTCGAGGACGACCGCGACTTCAGGAGCCTGCATCGCTTCCTCACGGGCCGGGCGCTCGGCTACGTGGCGGCCGGCGGCGGCGGCTTCGGCCCCGCGCATATCGGCATCTTCAAGGCCTTCGCGGAGCGCGGCGTCACCTTCGATATCCTGGGCGGCGCGAGCGTCGGCGCCGCGGTGCTGGGCGGCTTCGCGCTGCTCAAGAGCCCCGAGGAGGTCGACCTCGGCGCCCACGACGTGTTCGTGACCAGCAAGGGCTTCAAGCATTTCACCTTCCCGCGCTACGCGCTGCTCGATCACCTCGTCTTCGACGAGGCGCTGCGCCGGCAGTTCATGGGGATTGCGGTCGAGGATGCCTGGCGCCCGTATTTCGCGGTCGCCACCATGCTCGACGGCTCCTGGCAGGGCCCCTACCTGATCCGGCGCGGACCGATGTGGATGGCGGTGCGCGCCTCGGGCTCGCTCCCGGCCGTGCTGCCGCCGGTCATCACCGACGACGGCCGCCTGCTGGTCGACGGCGGCGTGGTCGACAACATCCCGCTGCGGTCGATGAAGCTGCTCAAGACCGGGCCCAATCTCGTGGCACATTTCGGCTTCCGCGGACGCGTGCAGCGCTTCGAGGTCGACTACATGACCATCCCGGGACGCTGGCAGCTCGCGCGCGCGCTGCTCACGAAGTCGGGGCGCAGCAAGCTGCCGCAGGTGCCGAACCCGATCGGCGTGCTGCAGCGCTGCCTGGTGCTGAATCAGAGCCCGGAGCTGCTGCCGATCGGCCCGCTCGATCTGGTGCTGACGGTGCCCGAACTGCCGGGCGCCAACTTCATGGATTTCGACCGGCACTTCGAGGTGTTCGAGGCCGCCTACCAGTGGTGCAACGCGCGGATCGACGAGCTCGGCGAGAAGGGCGATCCGGCGCTCATGGCGGTGCTGGCCACCAAGGATTGACCAAGACTTGCCGGCGTTGCGATCAGCGCCAAGGTTGTAGGGTGGGCAAAGGCGCGATCCAACGAGCACGAACCTCGCCACGCAGAAGCTACAGCGCCGTGCCCACGCGTGGTGGGCCCGCGAAAAATCGACGCGTGGGCACGGCGCTGAGTTGTGCGGTTGGAGAGTTGCATGAATGTGGCCCGCGCCTTTGCCCACCCTACGAACTCATGTCCTGGCCTTCGCGGCGATGAGCGAGAGCGCCGCCGCCGCGTCGAGGCGTCCGTCGTAGAGCGCGCGGCCCGCGATCGCGCCGGCAAGCTTTCTGGCGCGCGGCTCGAGCAACGCCTTCACGTCGTCGAGCGAGGCGAGCCCGCCCGAGGCGATCACCGGAATGTCGACGGCGTCGGCCAGCGCAATGGTGGCGTCGAGGTTCAGGCCCTTGAGCAGGCCGTCGCGCGCAATGTCGGTGTAGATGATCGCCGCGACCCCGGCGTCCTCGAACCGCCGCGCGATATCGAGCGCCGCAAGCTGCGAGGTCTCCGCCCAGCCTTCGACCGCGACCTTGCCGTCGCGGGCATCGAGCCCGACCGCGACCCGGCCGGGAAATTGTCTGGCGGCGCGCTTGACCAGGTCGGGATCGCGCACCGCGGCGGTGCCGATGATGACGCGGTCGATGCCCTTGCTGAGCCAGCCTTCGACCGTTGCCATGTCGCGGATGCCGCCGCCGAGCTGTATCGGGATCGCGACCGTCTTGCGAATGCGCTCGACCGCGGCGGCGTTCACCGGCTTGCCGGCGAAGGCGCCGTCGAGATCGACGATGTGGAGATAGCGGAAGCCTTGGCGCTCGAATGCCTGCGCCTGCGCGGCCGGATCGCGGTTGAACACGGTCGCCCGCGCCATGTCGCCCTGTTCGAGCCGCACCGCGAGCCCGTCCTTGAGGTCGATCGCAGGAAACAGGATCACGGCGTCCACTTGAGGAAATTCGCGATCAGCTTCAGCCCGAGCCGCTGGCTCTTCTCCGGGTGAAACTGGGTGCCGACCACGGTGTCGCGGCCGACGATCGCGGTCACCGGCCCGCCGTAGTCCGCCTCGGCGACGAGATCGGCGCGTTGCGCCGGCTTGAGCTGGAACGAGTGCACGAAATAGGCGTGCAGACCGTCCGCCCCGACCGCGATGCCGTCGAGCAGCGGATGCGGCTTGATCTCGTTGAGCGTGTTCCAGCCCATGTGCGGGATCTTGAGGCTCGGGTCGGCGGGCGTGATGCGGTCGACCTCGCCGGGGATCCAGCCGAGCCCTTCGGTGACCTCGTATTCGCGCCCGCGCTCGGCCATCAGCTGCATGCCGACGCAGATGCCGAGGAACGGGCGGCCATCGCGGCGCACGCGCGCATGGAGGGCATCGACCATGCCGGGGACCGCGTCGAGGCCACGCCGGCAATCCGCGAAGGCGCCGACGCCCGGCAGCACCACGCGATCGGCGCGCGCGACCTGGTCGGGATCGCTGGTGACCAGGATCGGCTGCTCGTGCCCGCATTCGCGCGCCGCGCGCTCGAACGCCTTGGCGGCCGAGTGCAGATTGCCCGAACCATAGTCGACGATGGCGACGCTCACCGGCGCGCTCCCGGCTGCGGAAACAGGCCGATGACGTCGGGCGCGGCCGGCGCCGGCTGGCGCAGCGCCGGTGCGGCCGTCAAAGCCGGGGTTGGCGCGCCGCTCTTGACCCAGGCGTCGAAGAAGCGCCGCTCGGCGGCTTCGAGATCGTCGCCCACGATGACGCCGACATTGATCCATTTGCGGCGGCCGAGCGTGAAGCGGCGCAAGGTCGCGGCCTCGAAGCCGACCAGCAATGCCAACAGGACGCTGACCGTAAAGGTCACGGAACTGGAGACGCCAAGCGCACGCTGCCCGACTTCGAGCGCAACGACGACGACCACATAGCCGAGCAGAACGAGCCACATCCGGTGCCGCAGCATCCAGAGCGGGCCGAGCAGGAAGGCCCAGAACGAAAAGCCGTCGCGCACGAAGACGAACCGGTCGGGATCGCCGGCGACTTCGTACCGCTTCGGCGGCGGCTCGTGCACGGTGTAGACGGCCATGGTGAACCTCTTTATTGCGGCGCGCCGCACTACAGTTGAAGCGTGAGTCATGCTTCAGTTGAATCGATGATCGTGCGGCGGACTCGGTCTGCTCCCTCTCCCATTGGGAGAGGGGTGGGGTGAGGGGTTCAGGTCTATCGGGAGGATCGTAACCCCCTCACCCCAACCCTCTCCCCTGCGGGGAGAGGGAGCAGACCGAGTTCGCCGCACGGTCATCGAGTCACTCCACCAGCCCCTTGAATCATTTCCGCGTGCTAGCCGCCGAGCGAACCCTTGGTCGAGGGAATTTCGCTGGCGGCGCGCGCGTCGATCGCGACCGCCGCGCGCAGGACCCGCGCCAGACCCTTGAAGCAGGATTCGGCAATATGATGGTCGTTGCTGCCGTAGAGCGTCGCGACGTGGAGCGTGATCCCGGCGTTCATGGCGAAGGCCTGGAACCATTCCTGCACCAGCTCGGTGTCGAAGGTGCCGACCTTGTCGCGCACGAACTCGGCCTTGAACACCAGGAACGGCCGCCCGGAGATGTCGATCGCGACGCGCGTGAGCGCTTCGTCCATCGGCACGTGCACGTCGGCATAGCGCGTGATGCCGCGCATGTCGCCGAGTGCCTGCTTCACCGCCTGTCCGAGCGCGATGCCGACGTCCTCGGTGGTGTGGTGGTGATCGATGTGCAGGTCGCCCTTGGCCTTCACCGTGATGTCGATGCGGGAATGGCGCGCCAGGAGATCGAGCATGTGGTCGAGGAAGCCGATGCCGGTCGCGATCGACGACGCGCCGGCGCCGTCGAGATCGACCGCGACCTCGACGTCGGTTTCCTTGGTGGTGCGCTTGAGCGTCGCTTTGCGCATGCGTGGCGTTCCTGGCGCTTCGTCGCGGCCTTGTATCAGGGCGCGCGCCGCTTCGCCACTGCAGCATGCAGCCCGGATTGAGCGCCAGCGCGGTAGGGTGGGCAAAGGCGCGAACCAAGAACCCAGCCCTTTCACAGGCACATTGCAGCGCCGTGCCCACGCGTTCTCTTAGATTTGTGCATGGGGATTGTGTGCAGACGCGTGGGCACGGCGCTGCGTGGTGCGGGTGGTGAGGTCGGTGCGCTTGGATCGCGCCTTTGCCCCACCCTACGGTGTCTTTCACCTTCAATTGTCAAACAGCAATACTTCGGGGACCCCGGACTTGGTTCGGGCGCGGGGTGGCCCGTCTCTTTTTCCGCCCCCGAAGCGAGGGGTATGGCGCGCCGAGATGACGCGTGACCTGGATTACTCTCAGATCTTCCCGAAGTTTTGCTTCGGGAATGACCCGTGGCCGACGGGTCCGACGCACTGTACTGGTGCGTCTCGCCAACCGGCGCGCCACCGCGGCATCGACGGCAATTTGCCTTCTACGGGTCCTGGACCGCAGGGCGTCCATAGTGCGCCCACCCGGTTTGCTCCAGGAGCCGCCCGGGGACGTGGTTGTGTGGACCACGCCCGCAGGAGCCGCATCCCGTCCCACACGCATGACACCTCATGATGGTGCCCCTCGCTGGACGAGACGGATACAGCTTGGCACAGTTCTGGGAACAATGCAAGAACTCTTTTTGCTCCCCGCGAAAATCACCTCCGGTGAGACCAGAGCGCGCTGAAGCTTGTTTGAGCATGATCTTTTCCGAAAACCGCTGCACACTTTTCGGGATCATGCTCTATGGCGCGGATCAGCCGCATCGCCGGCCGCGACGACGATTGTCAGAATTGCGCTTCTTGGAAGTGAAGCGAGTCGCAGGCGGGATGCCCAGGCTGCTATGATGCAACGCTTCACAACGCCTGTTCCCGGCCACAGAGGACTGCAGATGCGACGGCGCCAGCTCGTCACACGCCTCGACGGCGCCGCGGCGGCGTAACCGCAGCACAGCGATCATGGCCACCATCAGGATCAGCGCCGCCGTCGTTGCGCTTGCCGCGCTGGCCGCACCGGCAGCGGCGCAGGCCCCGACCCTCGCCGGCAAGACCGTGAACCTGATCATCGGGTTCGGTCCGGGCGGCGGCTATGACCTGTGGGGCCGCGCCGTCGCCCGCCACATGAGCAGGCATCTGCCCGGCAACCCGACGATCGTGCCGCAGAACATGCCCGGAGCGGGCAGCTTGAACGCGGCCAATCACATCTACAACGTTGCGCCCAAGGACGGCACCGCGATCGGCATCATCGCGGGCCCCGCGGTCTTGGCACCGATTACCGGCACCCCCGGCGCCCGGTTCGATCCGACCAAGATCACGTGGGTTGGAACACCAACCACGGACACGCACATCTGCGTCGCCTACAGCGCACCCCGGGTGCCGGTGAAGGCGCTCAAGGATCTCTACGAGAAGGAATTGATCGTGGGTGCGACCGGCACCGGCGTGGGCAGCTACTCCTATCCGAAGGCGCTGAACGCCCTGCTCGGCATGAAGTTCAAGATCATCCTCGGGTTCCCGAACTCCTCCGCCGTGTTTCTCGCCATGGAGCGCGGCGAAGTCGACGGAATTTGCATCCAACCCACCGCCGTGCTCGACAGCCGGCCCGATTGGATCACCGGCAACAAGGCCGTGATCCTGTTCCAGGGCGGCGCGGCGCCGAGCCCCGAGCTCAAGGATGTGCCTTTCGTCAACGACCTCGCGCGCACGCCGCAAGACCGGCAGGCGATCGAGTTCCTCTATGCCGGACTGGGCCTCGGACGCCCCTTCATTGCTCCGCCCGGCATGCCGGCGGATCGGATGACGATGTTGCGTGACGCGTTCAGCGCGACCATGAAGGACACCGCCTTTATCGCTGACGCCAAGAGACAGAAGTTGGATTACGCCCCCGAAGACGGCGAGCATCTCGACGCCTACGTCAAACGGATTTATGCGACGCCAAAGGCGATCGTGGAGAAGGTCGGTGAGTTGATCAAATAGGCGACAGAGGACTGAGTTCTGTTGTTCTCTAAGTAAGTACTACCGGCTCGGTAAGCGCGGCTCGCTGAATGTCCGCTTCGCTCCGAAAGCGATTGATTTGCTGCGGCGCCGCGAAATGACGCGATGGGCCATGAGCCGACGTGGTGCTGGTCGTCGGAGCAGTTCGGGCATCGACCGTCAACTATCCTGCCAAGGGCTTTGCGACTTGTCGAACACAGTCGATGAAGAGCCGAGCAACCGGGCTGATTGTCCTGGCCTTCAAGGTGATAATCCCCATTGGTTCAGGCAGGATCGGCAACTTGATCGGCAAGGCCTTGATCGAAGGATGCTTGCCGCGGAAGCGCACCGTGGACGCCGGCCTCATCGACAAATAAGGCCCGCTCGCGAGCAACGCATCATGCATCTGAATGGATGTGCAGACGATGCCTCTACGCGGACTCTTCAGTCCGAACGCCCGGAATGTCTCCGAAACCATGGCGTCGCCAGCGGTGCCGGTCGGCGGCAAGACCCAAGGTTCGTGGACGAGATCGCCGAGCTCGACCTTGCGCCGGCCTACCCACCTGTTCCGGCTTCCCGCGACGACCAAAAGTGAATCGTTGAACAGGGCATCGGCATTGAGGTCGTCTTCCACGAACGGCATCAAGATGCGACCGAGGATAAGGTCCACGTTGCGCTCGCGCAGCTCGCGATGGAGCGCGGCAGTGCTACTGGCCTGCAGGATATGAAAGGCGAGACGCGGGTGGCGGCGATGGAGCAGGCTGATGACGACCGGAAGGAGGCCCGCGGCCATTGCGTTGGTGCTGCCGATGTTCAATTCACCCCCGGTAGGGTCTGACAAGAATTCGATTGCTTCGACGCTTTGCCTCAGTTCGTCGAAGACGACAAGGCCGTGCTTGAGCAACTCATTGCCATAGATCGTGGGCTCAGCGCCGTGACGGTCGCGCTCAAGCAGACGCACGCCGAGCACACGTTCCAGATCGGCGATGACCTTCGAAACGACGGGCTGTGAGACGGCGAGATGCTTCGCCGCCCTGGCTATGCTGCCCTGCTGCACCACGGCGAGCAGAATATGGAGGTCCCGCAATTTGATGCGGCGCCCGATGCGGTCCGACCATTCCATGTGGGCTCCCGGTGTTCGATAGCTGAATAACTATCGTAGCCCCGAAAACTAGAATTATACAGCCATCTTAAAATAGGGCACGGTCTCAATCGCAATCCGCCGAAATCGGACTGCGCCCGTTCCAGAGAGGAACCTATGAAACTTCCGCGTCGCCGATTTCTGCAGCTGGCAGCGGGAGTTGCCGTGCTCCCGACCATGCCGCGCATAGGCTGGGCGCAAGCGTATCCGGCACGGCCGGTGCGCTTGATCGTCAGCTCTACGGCCGGCAGCGCGCCGGACATATTCGCGCGCCTGATAGCTCAATGGCTGTCTGAGCGGCTCGGCCAGCCATTTGTCATCGAGAACCGACCGGGCGGCGGGACCAACCTCGGAACCGAGATGGTCGTTCGCGCGCCACCCGACGGCTACACGCTTCTCTTGGTCGCTTCGAGCAGCACCATCAACGCAACGCTCTACGATAAACTCAATTTCAATTTCATCCGGGATATCGCGGCAGTTGCGGGGATCATTCGTCAGCCCAACGTCATGATTGTGAACCCATCGGTTCCCGCCAAGACGGTTCCCGACTTTATTGCCTACGCCAAGGCCAATCCAGGCAAGCTCAACATGGCATCGCCAGGCAATGGGACTTCAAACCATGTCGCCGGTGAACTGTTCAGGATGATGACGGGTGTCGACATGGTGCATGTGCCTTATCGCGGCGCGGCGGCCGCGTTGACCGATCTGATTGGCGGGCAAGTGCAGGTCACCTTCACCGGGACAGGTCCGTCTGTCGAGCACGTCAGGACGGGTCACCTCCGCGCACTGGCGGTAACCACCGCGACGCGCTCGGAGGCACTCCCGGACATCCCGACGATCGGCGATTTCGTTCCGGGTTATGAGGCGAGCGGATGGTACGGCGTCGGCGTGCCTGCGCACACACCAAATGAGATCATCGATAAGCTCAACAAGGAGATCAATGCGGGCCTTGCCGATCCCAAGATGAAAGCGCGGATTGCGGACTTGGGTGGCATGGTGTTTCCGGGCTCACCGGTCGACTTCGGAAAACACATCGTCGACGAAACCGAAAAGTGGGCCAAGGTCGTGAAGTACTCAGGCCTGAAGCCGGAATGAGCCCAAGACGCTCCGTCGCGAGTAATCATCCAGTGATTGCGCACACGCTGCCATCGTCCGCCGGGCCAGTTGATCCTGCAATTATCGAAGACGTTGTTGCAGCCAACCGCGTTCTTGCTAAGGAGGGCGTACTCGACGCCTTTGGGCATGTCAGCATTCGCCATCCACGAGATCCAAATAGATATTTGATGTCTCGTTCGCGATCCCCAATTCTCGTCGTCGCCGATGACATCATGGAATTTGACCTGGATTCAAACCCAGTGGACTCACCTGGCCGTAGTCCGTACGGCGAGCGATTCATTCATGGCCAAATCTATAAGTCGCGACCGGATGTCCATGCTGTCGTCCATAGTCACTCGTCTACGGTTGTGCCATTTAGATTTGGCCATGAATGAATCGCTCGCCGTA
>WNGB01015912.1_pt1 | contig 11692 bp, 4 predicted proteins | sample 5400681 | NCBI WGS metagenome assembly WNGB01 (sample SAMN13153367, study PRJNA577476) | soil metagenome | isolation source: 115 cm soil or saprolite under grassland replicate 2 | place: USA:California | collected 2016-06-15 | reverse complement strand
CGTGGCCCCCTTCAATGACCCCGACGCGGCGGAGTCGCTCATCGAGCAACACCACAGGGCGTTGGCGGCGGTGTTCGTCGAGCCGTTGCAGCGTGCCCTGAGGCCGGAGCCGGGCTTCCTGGAGCGGTTGCGGGACGTGACGCGGCGGCACGGCATTGTGCTGGTGTTCGACGAGATCGTGACGGGGTTCCGGCTGGCGTGGGGCGGCGCCCAGGAGCGCTATGGGGTGGTGCCGGACCTGGCCTGTTACGGCAAGGTAATCGGCGGCGGCTACCCGGTCTCCGCCGTCGTCGGCCGCTGCGATCTCTTGCAGTTGGCGGATCCGGGCCAGAAGGGTCGCGGGCGCTACTGCTTCCTGAGCGGGACGCTGACCGGCAATCCGGTCGCCTGCGCTGCCGGACTGGCCACTCTGGAGGTGCTGCGGCAGCCGGGGACGTACGAGCGCCTGCACACCCTCAGCGCGCGGTTGGCGAAGGGGTTACGACAGGCGGGTGCCCTCACGGGACTACCGCTGCAAGTGCTGGGCGACGGCCCCGTTTTGCAAACGTACTTCACCGCCAACGAGCCTCTGCGTAATCACCGCGATCTGTTGCGAGCCGACCGCGGTCAAGCCGTTCGGTTCGGCCACGAGCTGATCCGGCGCGGCGTCTACTGCACCCCGGGCGGCAAGCTCTACCTGTCGCTGGCACACACCGAGGCGGACATCGACCGTACAGTGGCAATCGCTGCCGAGGCACTGCGCGCGCTCAGGTAAGGGTCATTGATTGCCTGTCAGTTTGTAACGGCTCGCTGAAATGAGGGACGTGAAGGGCGGGCCATTGTGTAAAATGCCAGCAAGAGCGGATGCACCAGAGCGAGCGCCTCCAAACCGAGTCACGGTGTCTGCGGGGCAGACGGACTGAGCCTTGCTTGTCCCACGAGAAGAACGCACCCTTCGATGAAACTCCAAGTCGGCGAACGTCTCCCTGGTTCCGGCCCGCCCACTCAACCCGGCGGCTACGTCGTCACCGAGGTCATCGGCGAAACGCCCTGGTCCGGCCTGTATGCCGCCCGGAAGATCTTCTACAACTTCGACTTCACCGCCAAGCGGCCGCGTGAGACCGACGAAAAGGAGTGGCTCGACGTTCTGCTGCGCACCGTCAACTATCCCAAACTCGACAGCGCCGAGTACGTCGCCGGCCGCCGCGCGCTCGCTCGCGCCGAACTCCGCATTGTACTCGGCAATCGCAGCAGCAACCTCTGGCCCGAGCCGGTCGATCTCCTCGAAGCCGCCAACACGCGCGACCCCTTCACCTACGCCCGCGACGGCGCCACCAAATCGCTGTCGCGCACCGTCCTGGCGGCGACTGGCCCCCAGGCACCCGAACCCGTCGTTGTCTTTGCGCGGCCGCGCGGCGATACCCTCGCCCGCTGGCTGCAGACCGGGCCGGCCATCGCTGCGCGGCTCGCCGTCGTTGCCGAACTCCTCGAGTTCGTCCAGGCCGCCCACATTGACGGCCTGCTGCTCAACGGCCTCGGCCCATCGGCGCTGCTCGTCGATCGCGCCGGCCGCATGCACTTCCTCGGCACCGACATGGTGGTGCCGCTGCGCGATCTCGGCCGCGGCGCCACCGGCGAGGTCATCCCCGACTGGCGCCCCTTCTTCCCGCCCGAGCGCTACCCGCGCGGCTACTCGGCGCCGGAGTGCTTCGATTCCGCGGCTGCGCGCGACCAGCGCACCGACCTGTACGCCTGGGCCGCCGTCGCCTACTTCGTGCTGACCGGCGACCGCCCCGTGCAGCTCGCCCTCGACCAGGGCCAGCCCTGGGCACGCTTCGGCGACGCTCAGTTCACCCGGCTGGAGGAGTCGCTGCGGCCCCTCGCTGCGGCTCAGGTCCGCGACTGGGCGGAACAGCTGGGAGTGGATGTCGATACGTTTCGGCGCGATTGGCCGCACGGCTTCGTTCACGGCGTTGGCCAGTGCCTCCACCCTGAACCCCGGCAGCGTCCGCCGTCTGTCGCCGAACTGCGTGCCTGGCTGACCGCCCCACCGCCGCCGCCGCCCCGTGCCGCCCTGGCACTGCGCCTGCCCCGCAGCGACACTCTCCGGCTGTCGTGTGCGCTCGCCGCTGCCGACAACGATGTGGAAGTGGTCGTGTGCCGCGGCGTCCATGTTCAGCCCTTGACCGCGGACCAGGGCGAGCGGGTTGCCGCTGGCCCGCCGTTCGCAAGCCGCGAAGACGTGTTTCCGCGGCAGTCTGCCCAGGGCGGCAATCCCGACGACTTCATGAACCCCAGCGGCGACGCGGTCCGTTACTCCTTCTTCACGCGCCGACGCGGCGGGGCCTGCTCCGTCGCCACGCCGGCGCATCTGCTCGATCCCTACCCGGCCAACCTGCGCCGGCTGGCGGAGAGTGTCGCTCAGCCGGGGGCGGCCGACGAACCCGAGCCCCCTGTGGTCGGCCTGCTCTTTGGCGCCCTCGATCCAGCGCGGACGGCCGAGGCGCTGCTTGCCTCCGCCTTGCCGTCCGTGCGCGGCTGGGGCTTGCACCGCGTCGCCGCGGCGCGGCGTCAGCCCGGCGCGAGCGCTTCGCTGGAAACGCTGCTGCTCCGCGCACTCCAGGATCCGGTGCAGGCACTACGACTGGAAGCGGTGCGGGCTCTCCTCGAAGGGCCGGCGCCGACCGAGGCCCGTGTTCGCCGGGTCTTCGAGACGCTCGCCGCGGGCCACCCCGAGGACTGTATCCCGGCCGCGCGTGCCCTGATCCTGCACGGTGTCAGCGAGGAATTGCTGCGGCCGGTGCTCGCTGCTCTGAAGCAGGAGATCCCGGCGAACTGTCCCGCGTGCGGGGTGGAAGTGGTCGATCGCGACGTCACCCGCCACCTGATCAACGTCCACGGCTACCTGGAGGTGGCCGGCGCTCTGCTGCCGCGTGCGGAGGCATTGGCTGGCCTGTGGGAGCGTGTCTTCACCGCTGCCGATCAGGGCGCCCATGAACGGCTCTGCGAGTTGTTGCCGGTCGGGGAAGGGACGGGCGCGCCCTCGGCCTATGTTGCTGCCCTGGAAGCGGAACTTCGCCGGCGAGGGCAGGATCTGCTCAACGACCGCGCCCGGAAGTTGCCGCGACTGGTGGGCTGTCTGCGCAGCAACCGGGCGGCGCGAGCGGCGTTCCCCACCCTGCTGCGCAGCCCGGAAGGCCACGTGCGCGAGGTGGGCCGCGAACTGCTCCTCGCCGACCTCGGTGACCGACTATCGGGAGAGAAAGTGTCGTCTACCGAGCTGCGCCGCCAGGTGGACGAAATCTGTCCCGCGGACCTGATCGACGAAAAACTGTTCCTGTGCCAGCACCTGGCAATTTTGGGTGTCGCCCTCGACGCGGTGGACGTGTGCGTCCGGCAACTGCAGGCCGAGCGGCCGGTGATCTGCACGGAGTGCGGCGCGCAGGTGGCTCAGGCGGATCACGACGCCCACCTGCGCCGCGATCATCACATCTACGAGTTTCGCGGCGTACGCCGCTCGTTGCCCGAGACGCTGGCGCTCCTGCTCGATGCCGTCTGTGGCGGCAGCCCCGATTACGAAGCGTGGGCGATCCTGGAGGGCGTGGCGCGCGAGGAGTATGAGGGGCGAGCGGATTCGGAGTTAGCGGCTCAACTTGGGGGGAAACTCCTGGTTGTGGATGCAACCCGGCGCGAGCAGTGTATCGGCGCTGCGGCGGAGGCGGTCGCGGCCTCGGAAAGTGGGCCGCGGTTGCTGCCGGCGCTGGCGGCTCCGTGGCTGGCGCCGACCGTTCAGTCGGTTGCCTGGCAACTGGCGCTCGAGGTCGCCGCGCGCCTGCCGCCCCCGGTGCCGTCCGCGCTGATTGACGCCGCTCTACCCCTCTTGAGTGACAAACGGCTGTCCTCGGAAATACGCGTCGCGGCGGTTGCCGCTCTGCTGAAGTCAACGGGTCGGTCCGGCGCGGCAGCGCTGAAAGTGCTGCGCGCCTTCGTCGCCGGCGTCGCGAAGAAGAAGGCCATCGACCAGCTGCACGATCTGGAGCAGCACGCCGGCCAGGGCGAAGCGATCGACGCCCTGTGCGCCGAACTGGAAGACCAGCTGCGCATGGCCTGCCCGCGCTGCCAGGTGGAACTGCCGCGGCGTGAGATGATCGATCATCTCTGGGAGCAGCACCGCCTGATTCTCGATGGCCGCCGCGTGCGCGAGCCGTGGCAGGTGATCGAGGGGTGGCTCGGCGATTACCGCCTGGAGCGCGACCCGGCGGTGCTGGCTCGCTGCCAGGAGTTGGCCGCACGTGCCGATCCGGAGGATGGCCCGGCGCGCTTGCAGCGCCTGCTTCTCCAGAAGGGTGTGGCGGACGACGGTACACGCCGCGAGTTGCTGAAACAGGCGGCCCGCCAGGGGGCATCGCTCTGTCCGGGCTGTTCCGCGCTGGTGACTCCGGTGGCCTCCCGGCAGCCGTTGACGGCCTCCTGGCGACGGCAAGGCTGGGCGGCGCCCGGCTACCGTGTCGAGGTATCCGATCGTGGGCTCGTGCCGCGGCTGGAGATCGAGACGCCGGAAATGATGCTCTACCGCGGCGGTGAACCGGGCAGGCGGCTGACGCGCAAGGGGGCGCTGCTCGTGCTGACATTGCCGCTGCTCGTGGCTGCGGGCGTTCTTGCCGTGCTGCAGCCGCCCCTGGAGGTGCTGCAGTCGTGGAACCTGCCGCGGTGGGCGCTGGGGGCGGCGGTCGGAGGTTTGGCTCTGCTCGTGGCGCTCCTGGTGCCGCTGCTCAAGCGGCGGCCCCCGCCTCCCCAGGCGCGGGCGCTCAACCACGGCTGGACGCGGCTCGTGCGGCATCTCTGCGTCGAGGGCTTTCCGGGGGAGGGGCTGCCGCTGACGGCTGGCCTGGCGGAGATCAGCCCGGGACGCGGTAACATCGAGGGACGCAGGGAGGTGGTGGAGGAAGCACGCATCATCGCGGACCGGGTGGCACGTGCTCAGCCGGGGTTGGCGCTGTGCGCCGGCGTCGTGACACGTCTCGCGCTTGAGGAAAGCGAGGAGAAAGAGCCGCTCAAGGCGCTGGCGGGGCAGGTGGGGCGCTGCTTCGAGGGCAAGATGCCGCTGGGCTTCGCCGCGGGCCTGCTCCGGCGTTCCGGCGGCCTGCGCTCGACCGCGGCCGAGCGTCGCCGCCTGCGCGTGCTGCTCTGCGCGCGCGCTTTCGACGCGGGTCTGGAGGTTCGCGACCTGATCGTGCTGGGGCGCGCCTGTGCCGAGTTGGGGGCGGTGCTCGACGTGGACCACGGCGATGCACTGGTGCAACTGCGGCTGTTGTGGTCGCTGCGGCCCGGGCGCGACTGGGAAGCGGCGGGGTCGGCAACCACCGTCTTCGACCTGGCCCAGCGCGAGGACAGCGAGTCGCTGCTGAGCAAGCACGCCGATTTGCTCCTGGCAGCGCGCGGCACGCCGCCGCTGTACGTGTGTGGTGACGGTGTGTGGTTCCAGAGCGAATGCTTCACCGAGGAGCCGCAGCGCATTACCAGCGTGGCGCGCAGCCTGCATGCGGGCGGTGGCTACGACCTGATAGTCGGTGGCCGCCGGTTGTGGTTCGCCGAGGATCCGGCGCCTCTGGCAGAACGGCTGGAAAGCTGGCTTGGCTGGTATTTCCGCGCGTTCCTGCCGCAGCTGGGTGCCTACCGGGGCCGGCGTTCGGGTGCGGCGATGGCGAAGTTGCTGGAGCGGAGCGGCGTGGAGTGTCCGGAGTGCCAGCGCCGGCTGCTGCCGCGCATCGGGGACGTGGCCTTCGCGGCAGAAGGCGCTGAACCGACCGCGAAGGCACGGACGTGACCTGGAATTCACTCTTTAAGGATCGTTCTCGGTGTCAACACGTCTCTTGTTGTTGCGTCATGCGGAGTCGGCGAACCCTGCCGTCTTCCACGGCGCCGAGTCCGACGTGGGCCTGAGCGAACGCGGCCACCGACAAGCGGCGCGGATGGCGCCGGTGCTGGCCGCCGTCAATCCCGCGGGTGTGGTCTCCTCCGCGATGCGGCGGGCGGTGGACACGGCGACGCCGATCGCCCGCGCCTGCGGCCGCGAGCTGCAACTCGAACCGGAACTGCACGAGCGCCGGGTCGGGGCGCTCAGCGGCAGTCCGTATCAGCACAAGGAAGGCGTCTGGCCCGAAACGCTGCGCCGCTGGGTAGCCGGGGACACGGACTATGCCCCCGAGGGTGCCGAATCGTTCGAGGCCATTCGCGCCCGCGTGACGCCGGTCTGGCAGCGGCTGACACGCGCCTACGAGGGCCGGACGCTGGTCATCGTCGCCCATGGGATTGTCTGTCGCGTCCTGCTCTTGACGCAACTGCCTGGCCTGGGTGTGTCGGACTGGCATCGCCTGGGGCCGATTCGCAACCTGGCAGTCAACGAGTTGATCTGGAGCGACTCGGCGTGGGTGGCCGTGCGGCTGAATGAGGTGGTTCCGGAGTTACAGGAGTGATTATCTTCGAGGCCGAGCCGCAGCACACAAGCCCGGAGCGCCAGCGACGGGACGGGAGCAGGCTACGGTCCTGGCGCTGGCGCTCCGGGCTTGTCTGTCCCGGCGCTGGCGCTCCGGGCTTGTGTCAAACCGACTCGCGGCCAGGATAGCGAGCCGGAAAACGAGGTCGGCCCCGCGAGGGCAGCGTTCTCGCGAGGCCGACAGGTTTCCTGCGTGCGCTGACGTCTCAGTCCGGGAAAGTACGTGGCCGGCGGACAATCGCCAGCTCCGCGATCTCCAGGCGACGCGAGGAAACCAATTCCGGTGCAGATTCCAACACGCTGTCCAGGTTCGGGGAGAGTTCCGCGCCTTTCTTGGCGGGCGCTTTCTTGGCCCCAGGCTTCTTGTCTCCAGGCTTCTTGGCGCCGGGCTTCTTGGTAGCCTTCTTGCCCTTGGCCGGCGTGCCCTTCTTGCCTTTCTTGCCTGGGACGGCCTTCTTCTTCTGCTGTTCGCCCTGCTCGACGAACAGGGTGCTTGAGTCGTCGTCCTCGTCGAGGAGGTTCGCAAACGGCGAACCGGCTGGGAGGCCGGCTTCGTCCTCGGTGGCGTACTCGCTCGCCACGCTGTCACTGATGTCGAAGGAGAGCAGCCCGGCGACGAAGATAAACGCCGCCGCAAGAATGACGACCTTGCGCATCGTGATACTCCAGAGTCCCCAATTCTGTCGGCACGCCAGCAACCACCGCGCACGGCCTTGGGGGCTCCAGGAGGCCGCACGGGTGTTGTTTGTGGTAAGAAAGCAGGTGGAAAACCGGCCCCAAGGCAACCAACCCGGCGGCCTTGTAGGGACGAGGCAACACGATCATCCTCTCAACGCAGTGATCGAGGATTCGTGAGCAGAAAAATTGCACCGAGGTGGAAGAGGGTGCCCTCGGGATTTTGGCAGGTTCTGGCGAACGGCCGGCGTCAGTCAGCTGACGCCGGCCGTTCGCCTGCGTTTTGCACAACCACTTCCTTGTCCAGGCACTCGGGACCGATCAAGAGCGGGGCTGTTGGCCCTGGAGCCCGGTCGGAGAAGTCCCGGCAGCACCTCGTTCTTCGTCGCGGATAAAAGCGAGGGCGGCGAGCAGAACGAAGGCCCCCAGTTCAACGGTATCTTCGGCTGGCCCCGTCACCTTCTCGGGCGCGGCTTCTTGGGCCTCGCGGGCGAAGTAACTGTCGCGCGCCTGGGACTGGTCCGAGGTGATCGGCTGCTGGCCGAGGATCGCCTCGACCGAAGAAGGAGCCACCCCAGGCAGCAGATGCGGTGGCGCGGCCGGACGGGACTCTTGCTTCGGGATCTCTCTCGGTTCGGGCAGCAGTTCCGGACTCCTGGTCTGGATCTGGCTCGGCAGTTCTGGACCTCCCGGCCCCCCGAGCAAGATGAGCGAAGACGGGGCCGCGGCGCCGGACACGATCACAGAGCCTCGGTTCGGGGCAGACTGGGCGGAGATCCTGTCAATGACCGGCAGTCCGGCGTCCACGCGGCCGGAGGCGGGGAAAGCAACGCGGTCCATCGGGATCGCGGTGAGAGGGAAGTCGTCCGGGGCGGCGAAACCATCGGCGCCGCCCTTGTGACCCGGCTGCTCGGCCTGCCCGCCGCCCCCCTGGATCGGGTTCCCGTTGAGCGTCTGGGTGCTCGACACGGGCACGGTGGGCGAAGCCCCACTGCCGAAGTTCAGCGTCATGGCGTACTTGCCTGTGCTGAAGGCGGTGCTGCCGGCGCCGGCTACCTTGACGTAGAATTGCTGTCCTGCAGTCACCCCGTTGACCGTCATCGCCAGGGTACTGCCGTTCAGTTGCCCAGAGCCAGAGGCCGACGCAAGCACCGTGCTGCCGTCCGCCGCATAGACGGTCGCCGCCGGCGTCAACAAACTCAGGCCCGTGCTCTGCACGTTGACCGTGAACGTGCCGCTGGTGGTGGCCGGGGCGCTGACTGTGTAGTAATCCGCGTCGGTCGTGGTGGTGACATCACCTGTCACCAGCGCGGTCAGCGCGGTGGGGTCGAGCAGGGAGTTCACATCGGTGGCCGTCGTGACCGTGCCGTTGGAGGCGGCAGCATCATAGGCGTCCTGGCCGCGGGCGCCGCCGCTGTAGACGGCGCGAATGCCGTCAATGTCGTCGCCCGCCAGCGAGCGCTTCGCGGTGGTGTAGAGGCCGAACATCTCCGCCGTCGTGATGAGGCTGTGGTTCAGACCCAGGGTGTGGCCGAACTCGTGCGCCGCCACGGTGAAGACGTCGAAGCAGAAGCCGTTGATGTTCCAGGTCAGCCCGGTATTGAACTGCACGTCGCCCGCGATGGAGTAGTTGTTCAGCGGTGGCGGCATGTAGGCCTGGGCCAGCGTGGTGGTGCCGAAGTAGTAGCCGCCGATGCGGACGTCGCCCATGCCAGAGTCGCCCTGCTGGTAGCCGCCCTGGCCGATGGGTGTACCGTTGTCGGCAACGATGGTGAAGTTCAGGTTCGTTTGCTGCGCCCAGCTCTGGGCCGCACGGAGGATCTCCGCCTGCCACACCGCGGCCGAGCCGAACTTGGCGTTGAGCTTCTGGAACAGGTTGCTGGTCGCGTAACCGCTGCCGGTCACCCCGACGATCGTCCCGTCGGGGACGAAACTGATGGTCACCAACTCCGGGTGAGGCCAGGCGCCGCCGGAGAGGGCGTAGGGCACGACTCGGGACTCCAACGCTTCGACCTGGAGCCGGGCACGCGGGCCGGCGAGGGGATGGCGACGGTGTGTACGCCAGTGCGGCGCTTTCCCAAAGAAGGACATGGGGAGCATCCTCAAGGGCTGGGGGGATCGCGTAGTGGAACGACCGCGGTTACGTCAATGACAGCGGGGCCATGGTTTGGCAGGCGACCTTGCGTGTGATCCGGCCGCGGAAAACCGCGGCAACCACCCGCTTTCCTCAGCGGGTTTGGGGCCACTCCGAAGGGAGGGAAGGACCGGAAAAGCGGGGGCAGGCACAGGATAACTGGCATGAGCCGCGCGCCTTTGCGGGCTGCTCCTTCGTTTCACGAATGATAAGCGTACCAGGCCCGAAGTGTTTCGCAAGAGAAAAATGTCATATTCGATCGGAATAATCAGGTCGCAGAGCCCTGTTTACGTCCAAATTCTGTGCCCCACAACTGAATTCTGAGGCGAGCCAATAAAACGCAAAAAGTCCAGCTGTGTTTTGGGAAAAAAAGCTACCTTTCCGTGGAAGCGATCACCTGCGCCAACGGCGCCCTGCTTTTCCGGGCTCCCCGCGGCGGCCCTCTCGTGACAAATAAGTCACGCCTGCGCTAGAGTGGTCCCGCGTCCGGGTCGCTTCCCTCGAAGGCGGTCCAAAGGTGGTACCGCAGTCGCCTCCCGTTCGCGACGGCCCGCGCGGAACCGTCTTTACCTCGAACTGCTTGAGGCCCGCAGCCTGCCCGCTGCCCTCTCGCCCGTCCCCCTCCTGCCGATCGCGGAGGCCGAGCCCAACGACACTCTCGACCAGGCGCAGGAATTGCCCCTGGCGTGGTTGTCGCTGACCGACGCGCGGAGTGAGGCGTACGGCAGTATCGGCACGGGGGCCGCCCCCACCGCCGACGTGGACTGGTATCGCTTCACGCTGGACCGCGCCGCGGAGGTCAATCTGGCCGCCTTGGCGCCGAACGGCAACGCCATCATCAGCCTCTACAACGAGGACTTCAGTGGCGCAGACCCCTACAACCTGACCTGCCACCGGCTTCTGGCCCAGGCAGACGACACCTCCCCCGGAGGCGCGTCCCTGGACCGGCCGCTGGGCCAGGGCACTTACTGCGTGGCGATCAGCGGCACCGGCAATCGCTTCTTCCACCCGTTCCTCGCCGACAGCGGTTACCCCGGCGCCCCTGGCGACTACCAACTCCTGCTCACCGCCACCGACCTCGGACTCGACGGTCCGCTCCCGGTGGTGCTGCCCGACGTGGGCACCGGCCCTCTCGACCGTTCACCGTTCACCGTCCGTCTGCAACTGAGCCAGCCGCTCGACCCGGCTTTGGCGTTCGACCTGAACGTGCTCCTGACGGCCGACGGCGGCACCGGGGATAATCTCGTCGCCTTCAGCGTCGCGGAGTCGGCCAGCGAACTGCTGCTGTTCCTCACCGTCCCCCTGTCGCCCGGCTCCTACACCCTGTCCGTGGCGGCCTCCGGCCTCGACAGCCAGCCGGTCCTGGGCCAGGATTACACGGGTACGTTCCAGGTCGCCGACACCGAAGGCGCAGCAATCGACACTCCTGCCTCGGCCTGCGAAATGACCCTGACCGATGGCGACCTGTTTCAGGTCAGCGGGGCGATCAGCGACGCCGTCAGCGCTGGTATGTTCAACCCGAACGAAGTGGACGTTTATCACTTCCAGCTTTCCGACCCGGGACGCCACGCGCTGACCGCGGAGGCATTCGCGGGCCGCATCGGCTCGCCGCTCAACCCCGCCCTCAGTCTCTATCAGCTGGTCGGCGACCAGCTCCACCTGGTCGCCCTGAACGACGATACTCTCAACCTCACGGAAGCGCCCGCCTCGACCTTCCAGCCTGTTCCGTTGCTGGCCGACCCCGTCCTCTACGCGGGCCTGGAAGCGGGGGACTACTATCTCGTGGTGTCCGCGTCCGGGAATGCTCCGGACCCGTTCGGCCCGGATGTCCCCTTCGACCCGTCCGCATCCCTGGCGGCGAATTGTTCCGGCTTTGGCTGGAGTTGGGGGGACTACGTGCTGAACGTCCAGGTCCAGGCCGACGATGTTCCGCCCCAGGTTCTCGCGGTAACTCCGGTCTTTGCCGGCCCAGCGGACGTGCAGCCGGTGGAGTTCGTCGTCCAGTTCAGCGAGCCGGTGAACCTGCGACAAATCACCTACGCAACCTTCCAAAACGTCTTGGCAGCCGTCTACGTCACAGGGCCAGGCGGAGAGCAGTTCTACCCGCGCCTGGTGAGTTACGACACGGCGGCCGACCAGGCGACTTTCCTGTTGCTCGATCGGCTTGATCCTGGTCTTGACTACCAGCTGCACCTGTCGGGCGTGGACCCGGTCGCGCCCATCGCCGACCTGGCGGGTAACCCTCTGGCCGGAAGCGACGGGGCGCCGATCGATTCCGTGTTTGACTTCACGTTCGCGAACAGCGGCCCGGGGCTCAACCGGACCGAAGGGCCCAACGACGAGGCCAACCCGCAAGACCTGGGAGTCCTGAGTCCCTATGACCTGGACGACGGGGTGACCGTCACCGG
>WNGB01034492.1_pt1 | contig 11693 bp, 12 predicted proteins | sample 5400681 | NCBI WGS metagenome assembly WNGB01 (sample SAMN13153367, study PRJNA577476) | soil metagenome | isolation source: 115 cm soil or saprolite under grassland replicate 2 | place: USA:California | collected 2016-06-15 | reverse complement strand
CGAAACTGCGTGAGGCGGCGCTCCGCGCGATCGAGGAGCTTGGCGTCGGCTCAGGCGCGGTGCGCACGATCATCGGCACGATGGCGATCCATGAGGAGCTGGAGCGCAAGCTAGCGTCCTTCAAGCACACTGAGGCGACACTCGTGCTGCAAAGCGGCTTCACCGCCAATGCCGCCGTACTCGGCCCGATCCTCGCCGATGCTGACTTGGTGATCAGCGACGAGCTGAACCACGCCTCGATTATCGACGGCATCCGGCTGACCAAAGCCGCTCGCCGCGTGTATCCGCACACTGATACCGCGATGCTGGAGCAGATTCTCCAAGAGACGCGCGGCAAATTCGCCAAGACGCTGATCGTGACCGACGGCGTGTTCAGCATGGACGGCGACATCGCTCCACTCGACCGTATCGCCGACCTGGCCGAGCACTACGGCGCGATCACGATGGTGGACGACGCGCACGCTTCGGGCGTGCTGGGCGCGCACGGCAGCGGCACCGTCAGCCACTACGGCCTGCACGGCCGCTGGGATATTCAGGTCGGTACACTCTCCAAAGCGATCGGCGCGGTCGGTGGGTACGTCGCTTGCTCGCGCAAGCTGCGCCAGCTGATGGAGCATCGCGCGCGCCCGCTGCTCTTCAGCACCTCGCATCCGCCGTCCGTTACTGCCACATGTATCGCCGCGATCGACCTGCTGGCGAGCGCACAGGGGCAGGCGCTGATCGATCGGCTGTGGGAGAACACGCGCATGTTCAAGGCCGGCCTTGAGACGCTCGGCTTCAACACCGGCATCTCACAGACGCCGATCACGCCGGTGATCGTCGGCGAGGGCGCGCGGGCGATGCAGTTCTCCGACCGGCTGTTTGCTGCCGGCGTCTTCGCGCAGGGCATCGCGTTCCCGACTGTCGCACGCGACAAGGGCCGTGTCCGTACAATCGTGACCGCCGCGCACACCCAGGCCGATCTGGAGCAGGCGCTGAACGTCTTCGAGAGCATCGGGCGCGAGATGAACCTTATTTGACAAGTTGACAAGATGACAGTCTTCAATTCAGTCGCCTTCTCACCGGTAGCGGTACGCGACTTGCAACAAATAGTTTACACGGTGCGTTAATTCTGGTAGAATCATATCACACGGGGAAGGAGGCTACTCTGATAGGAGAGACGGCGATCGAAGCGACAACACTCGCGCGGCGGGTGGTGGAATTGGCTGAAGACAAGCAGGCCAGCGATATCGTGATGCTGGATCTGCGCAAGCTGAACACCATCGCCGACTACTTTGTGATTTGTTCTGGTGAGAGCGATCGGCAGCTCAAAGCCATTCTCGAAGCGATTGACGAGGGGATTAGCCGGGAGCTAGGGCGGGAAGTGCGTGCCGAAGGCACGCCGGGTACCGGTTGGGTCCTGCTTGACTACGGCGACGTCGTCGTTCATATCTTCTCAGTCGCGCTACGCGACTATTACCGGATCGAGCATCTCTGGAGCAAGGCGACCCCAGTTGTGGTCGTGCAATGAAGGACCTGATCTATGGAAAGCAGCAAACATACGCGCTACATCCTGTTCGCCCTCGGCGCGGCGCTCGGCAGCGCCCTCGGCCTGGTGCTTGGCTCGCTGCTCACGTTCTGGATCGGCGAAGAAACGCTTCGCGCCATCCAGCGCGGGCTGCGCCGGCTCACCGGAGGCGACGACCGGCCGAACTTTGAGATGTTGCTCCAGTAATAGGCGCTGCCAAGCGCCGCGCCTGGAGTCGCCGACGATGATCCCGCTTTGCGCGCGAAGCGGTGATGTTGTTCTGGCGTGTTCTGGCGCTTGCGCCCCTGCTAATGCCCGGCCACCGCCAGGATGATCTCCACTACGATCCGGCCGCCTTCCGCTCGCCCTCAATTCCCACCCACTCGCTTGCTCCGTCGGCCCAAACTTCCTTCTTCCAGATCGGCGCGACCTGCTTGATCCGATCCATGATCTGCTCGGCGGCCGCGAAGGCTTCGTGGCGATGCGGCGCGGCGACGACGATCAGCACCGCCGTCTCGCCGATCTCCAGCCGGCCGGTCCGGTGATGGATGGCGATCGCGCCGGTTCCCCATTGTGCCCGCGCATCCGCGGCGAGCTGCCCGAGTACTGACTCGGCCATCGGCTCATAGGCTTCGTATTCCAGGTAGGCGGTCGGGCGGCCGCCGAAGTTATTCCGCACGATCCCCGCGAAAGTCACGACCGCGCCCATATCGGGTGCCCCGACGAGTGCGACCAGCGGCGCCGGGTCAAGTGGTTTATTAGTGACCATGAAAAAGGGGGTCGATTTTGGATTTTGGATTTTGGATTTTAGCTTATCCATCGCCACCCTCCAAATCGTAAATCAAAATCTGTTCCGCCGCTGACGGGCGGGATAAACGCCACCTCATCGCCGTCATGCAGCTCGGTCGCGAGCGCGCCGAACTCCTGGTTCACGGCGTATAAGAGCTTGCCACTATAGCCGCGCAGCCGCGGATACCGGACGATGAGCAGCTCCCACAGCGCGCCCACCGTCGCTCCCTCCGCAAGCGCGACGCGCTCCTCAGCGCTGCCGGCGATGTCGCGATGGCCCGCAAAATAGCGCACGATCACTTCCATAGTAGGACTCCAACTCTCATTGGGACGAAGGACGAATTCGTGGTTGCGTGCCGATCGTCGGTCGTCGACCATCTCGTCAAAAGATGTACGGAATAAAGCGGTAGCGCACCTGCTGGGCGTAGGCCTGGTAGACCGGATCCTGTAGCAAGATACGCTCCTCCGCGACGGCGCGGGCGTACTGGCAGAGGACAGTGAGGATGATCAGCGCCAGATTCCAGAAGCTCAAATTGCCGAACAGAAAGCCGAGGTAGCCGATCATATAGCTGCCGTAAAGTGGGTGCCGGACGAAGCGATAAAAACCGGTCGTGCGCACCCCCCGGTTGGCGGCAACGATGCCGAAGCTGCGCCCCAGACTCAGGACCGCGAAGAATGCGAGCGTCGCGCTCACAATCTGCAGGACGAGGCCGATCGGTTCTAATAATGGTAAGCTTATCATGGGCCGCTGCAGCAGCGGCGCGGTGGTTCCGAGGAAGGTAAGCACAGGCCGTTGCAGCAGCGGCGCTGCTGTGCCCACGAGCGCCACGGTCCAATCCCACACCGAGCGGCTTTCGACGACGCTGTGATGGCGGGTGATCGCCAGCCCGACGAACAACAATTCCTGGAAAGCGAGGATCAAGCTCTGAACATGGCCGGTTTGCTGCCAGTTCACAAAGGCCGCGTAGGCGAAGAAGGCGAACAAGACACCGATCAGGATGTTTGCCGCGATGAATCGTAAACGCGCTACCGGTGAGATAAAGTTGCGAGAAGCCGGTTCGGGAGTAGGATGCACCATAGTGATATTGCTCCGGCTTAGCGGCGAGAGGCTATACCAACCCGCGTATGAAACGATCGCCTTATGAATTTGTTGCACCGAAAGTTGACCACTCGCCGATTGCGCTATACTACGGACTGCCGAGTGTGAACTCCCACTAGCTCGCCGTGCCGGATGATGCCCCGCCGCGTTCGACCTGCGCCGCTTTGAGCTGTTCGAGTTGATCTTTGAGCGCGGTCGCCAGCAAGTCGATGAACTGAATATCGCGTTGGTCGAGTTCGTTGACTATCGATTGCTGTTCGCGTAGTGTACTCTCGAACCGACTGATGGTGCGTGTCTGGCGCTGATCGAGTTCGCGCAGCCAGCCATCGATACGCTCGAGCCATGCCGTCAGCTGGCGCATATGCTGCTCGTCGCTCTCTTGCAGGGTCACGACCTTCTCATCTTGCTGCTGGCGCACCTCCTCCAGGCGCTCCTGGTTCATCAAGAAGCGCTCGGTCGACACCCGCTCGACCCGTTTGGTCTCGGTGGATAGGTCAGCGATTTTGCCATCGAGCGCGTCGATGCGCGACGGCAGCTCCTCAGTGAAGAGGTCGAGCTGCTGACGGATCTCGTCGAGCCGCGCCAGTCGGCTGTGGTGGTCGTCGAGGATCGAGCGCACGTCGGCGACCAGTTGTTGCGCCTCGACCGCCTGGCGGCGCAGGCTCTGCTTCTCGATCTGCAGATCCTCGTTGATCTTGCGCATCTCCGTGCGCATCCCTTCGTCGGCGGCATACAGCCCCTCAACCTGGGTGGCCAGCCCACGGTCGCGCTCCTCGCTCTCTTTGATGCGCGCCTGCCAGGCGAGCGTTCGCTGTTCAACCTCCTCGATCCGCACCAGCCATCCCGCTACCTGCTCGCGATCTTGCTTGCGCGCTTCGCCGAGCTGGTGAATCTGCGTCTGCATCTCGCGGATCGGCTTGTGGCCCTCCTCGACCTTAACCAGCGCGCCGGCGATCTCCTTCCGCAGGACGCCGATGTCGCGCCGGTAGCCGTCGAGTGCCTGAGAGACCTCCTGGCGGTGGCGGTCGTATAGCCCTTCGATCTGCGCGACGCTGCTCTCGACCTTGCGCATCTGCTCCATCGTCCAGTTGTATTTGTTCGTCTGCTCTTTGAGCTGGCGGCGCAGCTCGTCGATCTGCCCCTGGAGGTAGACGATCTGCGATTGCTCCTGTGCGCGCGCGCGTTCCTCTTCGTATTTGCTTGTGACATTCGGCTTGTTAGTCATCGCTGCTCCGATTACGGCTCGTTCCGATCGATCGCCGCCAGGCGAACTGAAATATGAACCCTACATCTATTTGAACATTATACACGATGCGGAACGAACGCCGGGAAGCTCAGTTCGCCTGGAACAGCGGATGCCCCCGCCGGACGCGCTCGATCAGCGCCGATAGATCCGGTTCCGGCGTGCCGGCGGGGCCGAGCGGATCCGCGCCCGGGACGCGGCCCAATAACACGCGCAACGCGGCGACCACACATGCGCCGAGTGCCTGGAGGTCGTAGCCGCCTTCGAGTACCAGCGCGATCCGCCCGGCGCAGACCTCATTGGCGAGTGCGACCAGCCGCTGCGTCAGCGCGGCGTATCCGGCGACCGAGAGCGCCAGCGGCCCAAGTGGGTCAGCCCAATGGGCGTCGTAACCGGCCGATACGAGGATTAGCTGCGGTCCGAACGATCGGATCACCGGGATGAGCAGCTCGTCGTAGCAGCGGCTGAACCCGTCGTCGCCGGTTCCATGCGGCAGTGGGAGGTTGAGAATCAGGCCGTAGCCCGATTCGGCACCGACCTCCTGCACCACGCCGGTGCCGGGGTACAGCGGCCAGGCATGGGTCGAGCAGAACAACACCCGCCCATCGTCGTAGAAGCACTCCTGCGTGCCGTTGCCGTGATGCACGTCGTAGTCGACGATCGCGACGCGCTCCATCCCTAGTATATCGAGCGCATGACGCGCGGCGATCGCGATATTGTTCAGCAGGCAGAACCCCATCGGGCGGGAACGCGTCGCGTGATGCCCCGGCGGGCGCACCAGCGCGAAGGCGTTCGCCGCCTGGCCGCCGACCACCGCCTCGACCGCGTGGACGGCCGCGCCAGCTGCCAGCAGCGCCGCATCGTACGAGCCGGCCGTCGCATAAGTATCCTGATCCAGCCAGGCGCGCGCGTGGGCGGCGGTCGAGCGGAGCGTATCGAGCATCCGGGGTTCGTGGACCGCTAAAATCTGTTGCTCGCTCGCCGGTCCGGACGCCAGCTCCACCAGGTCCGCTCGCAGACCGCTCATGTCGAGCGCGGCCGCGATCGCAGCGAGCCGCGCGGCTTGTTCGACGTGGCGCGGCTCATCGTGGGCGTCGTGGTAAGGGTTAGACAATGGTCTTGCTCCCCCGGTGCTCAGCCCTTGACCCTCACTCTGGCAATCGCGCCGTCTGATCTTCCAGCAGCAGCAGCCCATCGCGCGCGAGCCCCTCGACCAGCCCGCGCAGCCAGGCGCGATCCGCGTCGCTGAAGTTCTCCTTGACGCGCTGCCCGAGTTCGGCGAGCGAGAGCGTTTCGCCTGGCGGCATCTGGCGCAGCGCCTCGACGATTCGGCCGCGATAGAAGCGGCGCGACCCGGCGAATGGCTCCTCGCGCCGCTCAGCGATCCGGCGCGGCCCGCGCGGCTGCCCGATCGCCGCAACCTCGCCGAAAAGCTGCTCGTCGGTCGCGCGGCGAGCGGCGTAGTCGCAGCAGGACATGCGCACCGGGCAGCGCCAGCAGGCCGGCGCCGCGGCGGTGCAGATAAGCGCGCCGAGCTCCATGATCGCCTGGTTCCATGCCCATCCGTGGTTCGGCGGAATCGCCGCCTGCGCGAGCGCCAGCAGCCGCGCCGCACTGATCGCATCGCCATGCTCCGGGCCGACGAACAGCCGTAGTACGACCCGCCGGATATTCGTGTCCATAAAGGCGATATCCTGCTCGAACGCGAAGCATGCGATCGCGCCTGCGCTATAGGGGCCGATACCGGGGAGCTGCCGCAACGTCGCCACGTCGCGCGGAAATCGCCCGCCATGTTGCTCCAGCACCGTGCGGGCCGTGCGCTGCATATTCACGGCGCGCCGGTTGTACCCCAGGCCCGCCCATGCGCGGATCACCGCAGCAGTCGGCGCCGCCGCAAGCGCCTCAACCGTCGGAAACAGCTCCAGGAAGGCGTGATACTTCGGTACGACTCGATCGACCTGGGTTTGCTGGAGCATGATCTCCGCGACCATGATATGGTAGGGGTCGCGCGTACGGCGCCAGGGGAGATCACGGGCGAATTCGGCGAACCATCTCATCAGCGACTGGCGAATATCCGCGAGATTGGCAAAGTTGTCGAGGCCACCAGAATCACTAGTCATTGTCATAGCGGTTATTATATCAGATAGCCAATTTCGAGCCACCGCCGTTAATTTTGTAGTGCTGAACGTCTATTATAATGGTTATGAAGAATTACGCCTTATATCTTATCGTCGGCGCGCTGCGGCGATAGCTGCGAACATGGAAGCACCGATCAATACTGCCTCTGAGCCGCTCAACCCTCCCACGGGTTCACCGCAGGCCGCCGCAGATCCGCATCCGCGCTGGTATGGTTGGCTGGTACTGCTTGCGGCTGGCCCTTTGCTTTTGTTGATCTTGAAGCTTTTTCCGGCGCTCGATCAGCCGATGCTGCATAACGCCCTCGTCCATGTCCTGGTCGTCGGCGGTGCCTCGATGCTGGGCATGGGTCTTGCGCTCTTCTTACTGGAGATCGCTTATCGTATGCAAGATGGGCGCGTCTATCTTGTCGGCATGGGCTTCTTGAGTATCGCGAGCCTCTTCTGCATCCACGCGATCTCGACCCCGAATGTACTGATGGCTGGGCGGGGTCTCGCAACAACCTGGTCATCACTACTGAGCCTGGTGCTGGGCGGTGTCTTCTTCGCGCTGAGCGGCCTTGAGCTTTCTGCCCGGCTGAATCGCGGCATCATGCGGTATGCGCGCGCGGGGTTGCTGCTGTACCTGATCTTCTGGCTCGCCTACAACCTGGTCTTTCTGATCCTCATAGCACCTGCACCTGCGGCGGCGCAATCGTCCGGCGGCGCGGCGATGATCACGCCCATGGCGGCCCACGTGGAGCATGCGTATCAGCTATCGTCCGATGATGTTCGTACCGCCCTTGTGATCGTCGGGCTGCTATGCTATGTCCTCGCCGCCGGCCGTCATTTTCGCTTCTACCGTCGATCGCCGTCCACATCCGGGCTTGCGATTCTCTGCAGCATTGTTATCTTCGGCGAAGCGCTGCTGACTCAACAACTATCACAAGTTTACTCGACCACGTTCTGGCTCTATCACCTCGAAGAGTTCATCGGATTCGGCATGCTCAGCTACGCCGGAATAATTGCCTACCAGCGCGGCCAGGCGCGCGTCGGGCTACTCGAAAGCCTGTTCCTCGCACCGACGCGCGCCCGAATCCAGGTGACGAATACCCAGGCGATGGATGCCCTGGTTGAGATGCTCTCACGCGGCGAGGAGCCCATGCCCGCACAGCTTCAAGAGCTTCAGCGGCAAGTTGGGCTGAGCGCAAGCCAGGTGCGCGTCCTGGAACAGGCCGCCCTCGCGGTTGCTCAAGAGCGGCAGCAGCGCCAGGAGCTTGAGCGGCTCAATGCCGCGCTGCGCCAGCTCGAACAGGATAAAGATCAGCTCATGCAGATGGTTGTGCATGACCTGAAGAACCCGCTCACGGCCTTAATTGGCTTTCTTGAAATCCTGCGGATGGATCAGCTCACCCACGAGCAAATGCTGCTGCTGGATGGGGCGCTGCGGAGCGGGAAGAATCTCTCTGGATTGATCAGCGACCTGCTTGATGTCGGGCGCATCGCTGAGGGGCAGCTGGATCTCGATCGCAGCTTCTTCCCACTACGCGACCTGCTGACCGATTGCGCAGCTGAGTTGAGCGCGTGGCTAGCGCAGGACGGCAAGACGATTCGAATCGAAACACCTTCTGAGCTGCCACTGCTGTACGCCGATCTACGGCTCATACGACGGGTGCTGCTCAACCTGCTCTCCAATGCGATCAAACACACACCGCCGGGTACGCATATCACGATGCGGGCATATTCGCATTCGCCTTCCACGTCGGGGGTCGCGGCGGCTACACCAGGCGCAGCACCCGAGCTGGCGATCGAGGTGGAGGATACCGGCCCTGGCATTCCACCGGAGTTCCTGGAGCGCATTTTTGAGAAGTTTGGGCGAGTGAACAACGGCGAGACCCACTCGCGCCAGGATAGCACCGGCCTGGGTCTGACCTTCTGCCGACTAGCGGTGGAGGCTCATGGCGGCACGATCGATTTGTCGAGCATCGTCGATCAGGGTACGACATTTCGTATTACATTACCGGCGAAATAGAGCTTATGGCTAGAATCTACGAAGAACACGACGTAGTGGATTCTCAGAGAAGGCACAAGAGGCGTGGGTGTGCACCCACGCCTCCGTTACTGTACCGGCGAGCGTCTACTCGTCGCTCTGTTGTAAGATCACATAGAGGAGTTCGAGCAGGACATTTTTCACACTGTCGCGCTCAGAGGCAACGCATGGTAAGACCTTGACGTGCGGCGGAAGCCGGAGCGCCAGGCGCAGCTCATCGGGCGCCCAGGCGTTGGGCTTGTCCTGCTTGTTCGCCGCGATCACATAGGGGGTGTCGCGGTAGGAGATGAAGAAGTCGATGATCCGATTCGTTTCACGGAAGGTTTCAGGGCGCGTGCTGTCGACGAGGATGACCAAGCCGAGCATCCCCTCCGAAAGAATCTCCCACATGAAGTCGAATCGCTTCTGACCGGGTGTGCCGAACAGGTGCAGCACCAGATCATCCGCGACGGCGATGCGACCGAAGTCCATCGCCACCGTCGTTTCCTTCTTGATCAGTTTGGTATCGTCGGTGGCCCGCCGCTCGGTCGAGACCACCTCGATCTCGCTGATCGCCCTGATGAACTCGGTCTTGCCCGCGTTCACCGCTCCGCTAATGACCATTTTTACCGTCTGCACACCGGCCCTCCGCTGCGGTGTAGTGCCTTGTCTGACCGTTGCCGGCCTTCAGGCCGTACGAGCGTTCCAACGAACGCTCCTACTACTACGATTGTATCGGCGTTCGATTGAACGCCTCGACCGCGAAATCACATCCCACGAATACGGTTGATGATCCGTGACACCAGATTCTTCTTGACCTTCGGTGCCTCCGACATCGGCCGCCCGGTCGTCATCATGGCTATCGGTTGCTGCTTCCTGATGACCTCCACCAGACCGGCGGTCAGGAAACCGTAGACGATCCGGCAAACGTCGAATTCGCCCAGGTTAGTCTTCTGCGATATTTCGCTGAGTGTATCTTTGCCGTTGATCCGGGCGAAGACTCGCCATTCTTCGGGCGCCAGATTGACGCCTTTGGCCTTCTCGCCCGGCTGCTCGACAAACCTGACCACCATATCGGTGCTGGCGATGCGATCGCGGATGCGGCCCCACTCATCGATCCGCCGCACCCCTTCCATAATCAGGTGTTCAACCGGCAGCGGGATGGGCATGATCGGCGCGTCCGGCTCAGGGCGCTGGCCCTGCTCGAAGCGGAATTCGCCATCAGGCCAGCCGAACAGCCCATAGACCGACTCTTCGATGTGCTGCTGCAAGATGCGCTGGAGATCGTCGCGCGAGACATACTCGAGTTGCATCAGCAGCTGGACGAGTGATGTGCTGCCATCGTCGTGGTGCGCCTGAATCACCTGCTGCGCCTGTTGGGGCGTCAGCTTGCCCTTATGCTGCAGTAGGTCGACGACCGGCGCGCGGTTATTTTTACGATCCGCGGTGACGAGCTTGCCCTTGTCGAAATACAGCGATGCGGAGTCATCAGCACGATCCAAATGCAGACAACCGGTCTTATACCCGCGATCGACGAGGTACAGGAAGTCCGAAAGACCAAAATCACGTATGTTACCGACCAGTGCCATTATATCCCTCCGCTCGCGGGCGTATGACGTCGTTATGCGAGAGTAGGAGCGTTGAGCTGAACGCTGTCTTCCGGCTGTAATACTCCTTGAGCCAGCGTCGTGTCGTAGGCATCCAGCATGACGCCGTCGGCGGCCAGCACCGGCAGCAGCGCGGCGATCCCAACCGCGATCATGCTGTCGTCTGGCTCGCGGGTGGTGAGCCGTTGGAGCGCCAGCGACGGCGCGACCAGCGCCCGCACCCAGGCGCGATGATAGTTCGCGGCCGAGAGGCGCAGCAATTCGTATGTCACCCCGGCGATCACCGGAATGAGCGGGATATGGCTAAGTAGCCGAAGCCAGAACGGCAGCCCGCGCACAAATGCGAAGACAATGAAACTCATAATAAAGACGACCAGCAGAAAGCTCGTGCCGCAGCGCGGGTGGATGAGTGTGAAGCGCCGCACCGAGTCGACTGTGAGCGGTTCGCCGGCCTCATAAGCGTTGATCGTCTTGTGTTCGGCGCCGTGGTAGCCGAAGACGCGCTGAATATCGGGCAGGCGGCTAATCGCGATGATATAGCCAAGAAACAGCGCCAGGCGAATGAAACCCTGGATGATCTCACGCAGCAAGGGTGTCGCACCGAAGCGTTCGGCCAGGCTCGCTAAAAACGCCGGCAGGACGAAAAATAAGCCGATCGCAAAGAGCAGCGAGAAGATCACGGCACCGGTCGTCGCCAGACGGGATGGCGGTTCCTCTTCGTCGCCGAGCGACACCGTCGCCGAGAAGTTCAGCGCGCGGGTGCCCAAGTTTAGCGCATCCCAGAGCATCAGGATCCCGCGCAGGAACGGCAGGTTTTCCCATACGTTCCGGCGTCGGACGTTGAGAGGCTCGTGTTTGAACACGATCTGTCCAGCCGGGTCGCGAACCGCGACCGTGGCCTGATGCAGACCGCGCATCATCACACCTTCAAGAACCGCCTGGCCGCCGTATGGGAAACGCTTGACACTCATGCACTCTACCTGTCTGATCTTGGGCGCGTAAGGTCGCGCTACCAAGCGGCGGATCGGAAACCCACCGCGTGTATCATACCATGAGGATCGATCTACGACAATAGGGAACAGGTACCACCTGTCGGGGGGGCCGTTAGGGGATGAGCGCCTAGCCATTGTCTGGTTCGGGCGCTTCACCCCGCCGCGCCAGGAAGCGGGCGGCGGCGCGAACCCCGGCGACCAGCCCTGCGACGCGGATCACCGGCGAGACTACGCGCTCGGCCATATAGACCGTTGTGGTGCTGACGGCCGTGGTCGTGTCCTTGACGTCGTCGGTAATCGAGCGGGTGTTCTC
>WNGB01015642.1_pt1 | contig 11693 bp, 10 predicted proteins | sample 5400681 | NCBI WGS metagenome assembly WNGB01 (sample SAMN13153367, study PRJNA577476) | soil metagenome | isolation source: 115 cm soil or saprolite under grassland replicate 2 | place: USA:California | collected 2016-06-15 | reverse complement strand
ACGATGATGCTGACGTTGATGCTTACGTCGAAGGGTGTGGCCGCCGTTCCACGCGCATCGCTGGTCATTTTGTTGGCGACATTGAACACGTTTCTGCCGACGGGACTGGGTCCTATTGGTGTTGCGATTATCTTCGGCGTCGATGAACTGATGGACATGGGACGCACCTGCGTGAATCTGATTGGCAATTGTCTCGCAACAGTGGTCGTTGCCCGATGGGAGGGAGAATTCGATGATCAGCGCGCGCGCGTATTTGGCACGCCAGCAGAAGTCGACCTGAACCTGAAATCGGGCGACGTCGCCTTCGCCGACGCGGTTGCTCAAGGCGACTAGAGTCGACTTGTATGGCGTTTTCTGCGAAACGCCAATACGAGGCCGGGCGTCTGACACAGACACCCTACAAAGCCGGGTTTACAGGCGCGCGTTTCGCTGCAGCGAACTGCGCCGAACGCTTTCGGGGTACTCCCATTTGTGCGCATTGCGGCGCGAACAAGATCGACAATGGCGATGCGTTCAATATTAAAGTGGTCGCATGCCAACCGTACACACGCTCGATAGCGCAATTTCTCTCTTGCAGATCTTTATCTCGGCATTTCTCGCTATTCTCTTCCTTCAATCGGGAATTGATAAAGTTGTAGATCGGCGGGGTAACCTCGAGTGGTTGACGGCGCATTTTGCCAAAAGTCTGTTGGCTGGAATTGTGCCGCTGATGGTGACCGCGATCACTGTCCTCGAGATTACAGCCGGGGCTCTAAGCGCGATTGGATGCGTCGTATTAATTTTTTTACGGGATTCGACGATTGCGTTCTATGGCGCGGTGATTTCCGCCGTCGCGATTCTCGCGCTGTTCTTCGGACAACGGATGGCGAAGGATTATGCCGGAGCGGCCGTTCTTGTTCCGTATTTTCTGCTGGCGCTCGCCACGATTTATCTGCTTGCGCTGCGGTAAATTGGTGAGGTGTGAGGGGCTCAAAATCCCAAAACCCAAATCCCAAGTAAAGGATCAAATCCCAACTCCAAAATGGACGACGGCACGAAACCGCGAGATCTCGAGGATCGCACCTTTCAATCCGCCGAATCGGTGCGGCGTTTGTGAAGCAGTTGCCGAGAACCGTCAGCAATGGCGAAGATGTTCGGCAGTTGGTGCGCGCGTCAGGTTCGGTCGCGGCCAATTGGATTGAAGCGGATGAGGCTTTTAGCAAGAAGGACTTCTTGATGCGGGTGAAGATTTGCCGAAAAGAAGCGAAGGAGAGCCGATTGTTTTTGCGACTAGTTGATGCGGGTTCAACGAAAGCCACGCTCGGTACCCGTGACGAATTAGCAGGCGAGGCGCGCGAGTTAACGCTTATTTTTTCTTCGATTGTCTCAAGGAACGAATGATTGCTTTTTTGGATTTGGAAATTGAGATTTACCTGGGATTTGGGAATTGGGATTTGGAGCTTGCAGCTGAAGCTATTTCTTCGCGACCTTGGGCGGAAAAAGCCAGAGCAGCCTGCCTTTGTGCGATGAAAGATCAACATCCACCAGCGCGGCGCCAGCCTTCGAAAGTTTCAGCGATGCGCCGGTCAAGGCGGCTATCGTTCTCGTAAAATCAGGTTCGTGACCGACGATCATCAAACTCTCCACCGAATGTTTGTTAATTATTTGCTCCAGCTCCGCGGCCCCAAATCCAGGTATTTGCTCCAGCTCCGCGGCCCCAAATCCAGGCGCCAGACGCTTTTCTTCGCGACACTTCACATCCAGATGTTCCGCCGCGATTTCCGCCGTCTGCGCCGCGCGCGGCAACGGACTGGTCAAAATTAAGTCCGGTCGCACTTTAAGCCGGACAAGAAATGCGGCGACTTCGTGCATTTCCTTTTTGCCGCGCTTGCTCAGAGGACGTTCGTCGTCCGATTTTTTCCAATCCGGCCAGTCGGCCTCGCCATGTCTGAGGAAATAAAGCTCCATAATAGTTTTATTCGCCTTTCTAAAGGATCTGCCATTTTGGCCGGCGTGTGCGCGAGTCGATTTGCCACAGACGTGTTCCGCCCAGGAACGCATTGCGGTTATGCCCGCGTTCGACTCCTTCCGGCAGCGCATCCAATTTCTTGGCGTTACCACCGCCAAGCACGATGTAATCGGCGATGAGTGATTTCTTCAATTGGACGAGCGCGTGCTCGACGTCGCGCCGCCAGGTTTTCTCACCAAGCCGCGCCAAGCCTGGTTTGCCAAGATACTCTTCAATGATGCTGCCGTTGCGATAGGGAAGGTCGCCCAATTCGAGCGGGAGAACGTAATTGTCCCAGACAAGAGCTGAACCTAGTCCAGTGCCGAGCCCGAGAAAAAGCATCCGGGAGCCATGATAACTGCCAAGCGCCTGCATGGCCGCGTCGTTGATGATGCGGACTGGTTTGCCAAACGCTTTCTCGAAATCAAATCCGACCCATCCCTTGCCAAGATGTTTCGGCTCGCTCACGATGCGCTCGTCGCGCACGGGCGCTGGGAATCCTATCGAGATCGCATCGAATTCCCAGTCGCTGATCAACGGTTTCATCTCCGCCACGATCGCGCGCGGCGTCAAGTTCAGCCCGGATTTGAATTTTCGTTTATCACGACGCGAAATCATCAATTTGACGTTTGTTCCGCCGACATCGACGACCAGGATTTGTTTCTTCATTACTTCTTGGTGTCGGCGATAGAGGTAATTGGAGTCAGTTTTTCAGCCACCGCGCGTTTCGGTTTGCGTGTTTTTTCGGCTAGGCGACGCGAACGCTCCCGGAACTGTAACTGGGCCTGCTCGCGCGGCTCTTTCCCTTCCGGCTTGAGGCGCCGGTAGCTCCCGTCCGGCTGCAGTTCACGCGCTTTCACCCGGTCATGGACAAATTTCGGCAGGATCCCATCAATAATTTCGTCGCGCAGGTCCGGTTGCTCGATCGGAAAAGCAATTTCGACGCGCCGGAAAAAATTGCGTGGCATCCAATCGGCGCTGGAGAGAAACACCTCCCGTTGACCGGCATTCTCAAAATAATAGATACGGCTGTGCTCGAGAAAACGGCCCACAATGCTGAAGACGCGGATGTTTTCGCTCAAGCCGGGGATTTTTGGCCGCAAGCTGCAAATGCCCCGGACGATCAAATCAATGGTCACTTCGGCACAAGAAGCTTCGTAAAGTTTCTCGATTGTCTCCTGATCGACCAGATGATTGAGTTTTGCGATGATGCGGGCCGGTTTGCCCGCCAGCGCGTGATCGCGCTCGCGCTCGATCTTGCCGATCAGTCGTTTGTGGAGATCGAACGGAGCGACGAGCATTTTTTTTAGACCGGGATAGCCGGCCAGACCAGTGAGTGTATTGAAAACCACCGCCACCTCTTCGGTTAACTGCGGCTCGCATGTGAACAGGCTAAAGTCAGTGTAAATGCGAGCGGTGCGCGGATGATAATTGCCGGTGCCCAGATGGACGTAATGACGAAGGCGATCGGCGTCGCGCCTCACAATGAGGAGCGCTTTGCAGTGCGTCTTTAAGCCGACGACACCGTAAACGACATGCGCGCCGGCTTCCTCCAGCTGGCGCGCCCATTGAATATTGGCCGCTTCATCAAATCGAGCGCGCAACTCAACCAACGCAGTGACCTGTTTCCCAGCTACCGCTGCGTTAATCAGGGCCTGAATAATCGGAGAATCGCCGCTGGTACGATAAAGGGTGATCTTGATCGCGAGCACCTGCGGATCCTGTGCAGACTCCTCGATCAATTCGACAATTGGGTCATAACTTTCGTAGGGATGATGCAGAAGCACGTCCTGACCGCGCATCACTTCAAAAATGTCCACATGCGGCGGGAGCGCCGGATCACGCGTGGGTTGGAATGGCCGGTCGCGCAGCTTGGCGAAAGCATCGTTCGTCACCAGCGGCATAAGATGTGTCATTGAAAGTGGACCATCGACTTTGTAGACGTCGGCGTCCGTCAGGTTGAAGAACTTGAGCAGCAAATCGCGGAAATCCTTGGGACAATCGGCCTCTACTTCCAACCGCACAGCATTGCCGCGGCTGGAGCGCCTCAACTCTTGTTCAATCGTGCGCAAGAGATTTTCCGCTTCCTCGTCGTCGATGTAGAGATCGCTGTTTCGGGTGACACGAAACGCGTGAACGCTGTCCAGGATAAGACCGGGAAACAACTCGCCAATGTGCTGCTTAATGAGGGAAGCGAGGTAAATGTAAACCCAGGGCTCGTCTTCTGCCTTGCCACGTGGCATCGCGATCAGGCGTGGAAGCACCCGCGGCACCTGCACAATAGCATGAAGCCGTTCCCCGCCGCGCTGGGTTTTGGCGCGGATAAGCAAGTTGTGGCTCCTGTTCAAGAGCTGCGGGAAAGGATGACTGGCATCAACCGCCAGCGGCGTGAGCATTGGAAAAACTTCTTCTTGAAAAAATTTGTGCGCCCAGGCCGCGCGTCTTGCGCTCAATTCGGTCATCCTGGGAATGCGGATGCCATTTTTTGCGAGCAAGGGAAGGATCTCTTCGTTCCAGAGTGAGTACTGCGCTGCCACCAGTTCGCGTACGACCCGCTGGATGTTGTTAAATGTCTCGGTTGGGCTCAAGCCATCCGGTCCCACGTCGCTAGTCTCGCTTTCGATCTGCTGTTTGATGCCGGCGACCCGAATCTCAAAAAACTCGTCCAGGTTAGAACTAAAAATCGAAAGAAACTTGACGCGTTCGATGAGCGGCTGGGTCGGATCCTGTGCTTCTTCGAGGACGCGACGATTAAACTCGAGCCAGCTCAACTCGCGATTAATGAAATTCCGCGGATCGGAAAAACGATTTGCTACGGGAACATCCTTCCGCAGGAGTTCGATCCCAGCGGAGCGCTCGTCAGCGACACTGGTCTTGGCAACAGCTGTATGCATTTACTTCTTGGTTGGAGCGATGGGTTCTAGTCAACCTTGGGTTCCGACGTGGGCTGGGCGCCGTCCTTCTCCAGCGCGACGCTCAAGGCCTCATCGACGTTTTCGACCGGAATGAATTTGAGTTTTTGTTTCGCTTCTTCCGGAACATCGACAAGATCTTTTTCATTGAGCTTCGGGATGATCACGGTGGAAATGCCGGCGCGCATAGCGGCCAAACTTTTCTCCTTCAAGCCTCCGATCGGCAGCACAAGTCCGCGCAACGTGATTTCGCCGGTCATGGCGACATCGGGGCGCACCGGCGTGTTGCTAAAGAGCGAAGCGAGCGCGGTGAACATGGCAATGCCCGCTGACGGGCCGTCCTTTGGCACGGCGCCGGCCGGAACGTGCACGTGGATGTCGATGTTGCGGAAATCCTCCGGCTTGGCGCCGATCTCGCTGTTGCGGCTGCGCACGAGACTCAGCGCGGCTTGGACTGATTCCTTCATCACTTCGCCGATGTGTCCGGTGAGCGTTACGCTGCCTTTTCCCGGATACCGGGTGGCTTCGATGTGCAGCACTTCGCCGCCGGCAGGCGTATAAGCCAGGCCGGTGGCGACGCCTGGCTGACTTGTTTTGAGTTTTGTTTCGCGAACGTACTTGGCTGGCCCCAGCAGTTCGGCCACCCGTTCCGGCGTAATCGTGACGCGCTCAGCTTTTCCGCGAGCGACCTGCGCCGCCACCGCCCGGCAGACCGCGCCAATTTGCCGTTCCAATTCGCGAACGCCGGCCTCATGCGTGTAATCATTAATAATCCGGCGGAAGGCTTCGTCCTGCCACTCGCATTGCTCTGGTTTGAGACCGTTTTCCTCGAGCTGCCGCCGAACCAAATATCTTTTTGCAATCTCCAGCTTCTCGCGCTCGGTGTATCCGGGCAGCGAAATCACTTCCATCCGGTCGCGCAACGGTTCCGGCACACCATCCATATAATTCGCAGTTGCGATGAAGAGCACCTGCGACAGATCGAAGGGAACATCGAGGTAGCGATCGGAAAATGAATTGTTCTGGCGGGGATCGAGCACTTCTAGCAGCGCACTCGCCGGGTCACCGCGGAAATCAGTGCCGATCTTATCGATCTCATCGAGCATCATCACTGGATTGCGCGTCCCCGCCCGGCGCAGCTCTTGAATGATGCGGCCCGGCATCGAAGCAATATAAGTGCGACGATGCCCGCGAATCTCCGCCTCGTCCCGGATACCGCCCAGACTCATCCGCACAAATTTTCGACCGAGCGCGTCGGCAATCGACTGACCGAGGCTGGTTTTGCCAACGCCGGGCGGGCCAAGAAAGCAAAGAATGGGACCGTGTCCCTGTGGATTCAATTTGCGCACGGCAAGATATTCGATCAGTCGCCGTTTTACTTTTTCCAAATCGTAATGATCGCGATCTAAAATTTTCTGCGCCTGATCGAGATCGAGATTGTCCTGGCTGAGCTTCGACCACGGCAGCTCGGCGATCGTCTCCACATAGCTAACGATCACGGAATACTCGGGACTGGCGGGTGGAATGACGTCAAGACGCTTCAATTCCCGATCGGCTTGTGCCAGGACATCGTCAGGCGGCTTTGCTTCTTCCAGGCGCTTGCGTAGTCGCTCGATCTGGTCACTCGCCCCGGCTTCTTCTCCGAGCTCGCGTTGGATGGCCTTCATCTGCTCGCGCAAATAAGCGCGCCGTTGCGCATCGGAAAATTGCGACTGCACATCCTGCTGCAGCCTCTGTTGAATTTGTGCGATCTCGAGCTGTGCTGAAATAGCCGTCTGCACCGTGGCCAGGCGCTTCTCAACGCCGAGCTCCTCGAGGATCGCCTGTTTTTGCGCGGTCTCGACATTCAAATTCGGCGCGAGAAAATCGGCTAGTTGTTCCGGATCCTCGATGCTGAGCACGGCTGCGCGCGCTTGTTCGGGCACATCGGGGGTTAGCTCGAGAAGCTTCGCAGCCGAATCGCGCAAATTCCGGAAAGTCGCTTCCCATTCCTTGGTGGCGGCTGGCAGCTTGGAATCCAGCAACTCGACTTCGGCCCGAAGATATGGAGCTGTGGCGATAATCTTGCGCAGCGCAAAGCGGCGGAGACCTTGCACCACAATGATAAGATGATCGTCCGACTGGCGTATAAGCTTCAAAACGATTGCCGCCGTGCCGATTGAATAGAGATCTTGTGGCTGCGGATCTTCCTTCGTCTCATCGCGCTGGGTCAGTAAACCGATGATTTTTGTTTGCGGCAGCGTTTCGTCGAGCAGGTTAATCGATGCGGCCCGGCCAACCGTCAGAGGAAGAATCGTCCCTGGAAAAACAACGAAGCTGCGCAACGGCAGAATCGAGAGCACATCGGGAATTTGGGGCGCCGAACTCGCAGCGGCGCCTCCCATTGCAGTCGCACCCGATGGCGCCGATTTTGCATCCGTGCCTTTTTGCAAGGCGGTTAACGGCTCTTCATTCATGATTTCAGTGGCAGCGAGATCCATAGGAGCCCGTTTCGTTGCTCGGCATGTACTTTTTCAATATCCACTAGCGCCGGTAAACGCACCTCGCGCTCGAACGGCCCATAATCAATCTCCATGGCGAGCAATTGCACGGCGCGTCCCTCAGCATGTGTCGGCTCGGGCACGTCGCGGACACCTCGCAGAATGAGGCGCTCTGACTCGACCGTGAGATCGATGCGTGAGCGTTCAACTCCGGCAAGATCGACACAGACACGAATACAGTTCTCGCAGCGATACGCGTTGATCGCTGGTTGCCACGTGCGCGAGGCAAAGCGCGAAAACTGCAAACGCGCCAGCTCCGAGGTCACATCGTGGAGCGTGCCATGCAGCCAGCGCAATTTGATGCTGCGGATTGGATCCATTGCAACTGAATCTCCACCCCGCGCGTCCGTTTTCAACCGGAGCCGCCATCACCGATTCTCTGCGGCCCCCAGGCGCGCCGCTTCGACTCGAGTCTGTCCTTTTAACCGGGATTTTCTTTCGCCGCGAATGCCCTCCGAGACGCTTCGGCAGGAGCCTTACCCTCCAAATGTCAACACCGCGGGCGATTACTTCTTTTTCGCCGGCTTGCTCTTCAACTCGACGAGGACAAGGTCAATCGGACCCGTCCCGACGTTTTCCGGCAGATGCGCGCCGGCCTTGCTCCACATCGTCTGGCCCGCCTTGCCGGCTTCTTCCTCGCTCTTACCGTCTGGGTAGGTGAACTTGGCCGTCTGGTCGACCAGAAACACCGCCACGCTATCGGGATGAGTGTGCATGACGGATTTCTCGCCGACCCCGTAATGTATACGCAACACCCGCACCTGGTCGTTCTCGAACTCGACCTTGTAGTGTTTCGGGTCAACCTTGACCGGGTCCTGTGCGAGGGCGGGGGTCGTGACCAGAGCAAATGCCAGAACGGCTAACAACGTAGTGATGTACTTCATGTGGGGCCTCTTGTTGGTTAGGGAAAGGCTCTCACTTTACCGCTTGAACGTCCAGCGGTTACTTTGGCCGAAAAGGGCGATGGGGTTGCGGAGGACCAGTTGCTCGATCTCGTCGCGGGAGCAGCCGCGGCGCTTCAGTCCGAGTACGACCTTCGGGACGCTGAGCGGGCCACCTCGCGGTATCCGCGTGTTTCTTTTGGTTTTGGGCAGGACGACTGCTGGCGTCGAAGCAAGCCGGTTCCCTTACAGTTTCCCCGGACCCCACAACGCGCGGCCCGGCTTGGCGCCGGTGTGCTCGCCCTCTTTGAGCACTTGGACCCCATTCACGAAAACGTGCTTCATGCCAACCGCGTATTGATGCGGTTTCTCGAACGTGGCGCGATCGGAAATCGTCGCCGGATCGAACACGACGACATCGGCGAACATTCCCTCTTTAATGAAGCCGCGATGATCGAGGCCGAGATTTGTCGCCGGCAATCCGCTCAACCTGCGAATGGCTTCTTTCAGCGGGATCACTTTTTCATCCCGCACGTATTTGCCAAGGACGCGAGCGAAATTTCCATACGCGCGCGGATGCGGGTTCGATTTCAGAAACACGCCCTCCGGAGCTTGCGACGCTTCATCAGAGCCGAATGAAATCCATGGCTTCGCCAGTTCTTTTTTGACGTTCTCCTCCGACATCAGGAAATAAATCGACTCAATCCGGGACTCGTCTTCGGCGATCAAGTCCATGATGGCCGTAATTGGATCTTTGCCGCGCATCTTCGCCACCTCCGCGAGCGATTTGCCTGTGAGCGGTTTTAGTTTTTCGGATTTGAATCCGACGAGCAAGATTCTGTCGGGCGAACCAGCGCCAACATAAAGATTTTCCCACTCATCGCTGTCTTTGCCCACTTCCGCGGCAATTTTTTCTCGCGTCGCCGGATCGCGCAGCCGCTTGAACAACGCGGGATAACCGCCGTCTTCCGTCCATGGCGGAAGACACGCGTCGAGCCCGGTTCCCGCAGCCGTGTACGCGTACATGTCCGCGGTAATCTTCAGTCCCTCTTTTTGCGCGGTTTCAATTCGCGAAAGTAAATTGCCGACCTTCGACCAGTTCTGTTGGCCGGCTGCCTTGATGTGATAAACCTCTGCCGGAATTCCCGCTTCCCGACTGATCCGGGTCAATTCATCGAGCGCTTCGAGCAATCGATTCCCCTCGCTACGCATGTGCGAGATGTATTTGCCACCGTATTTCGCGGCGACCTTGCACAGCTCGATCAGCTCCTCGGTCTTTGCGTAAAAGGCCGGCGGATAGATCAAAGAAGTCCCAATCCCGAGCGCGCCCCCTTCCATTTCTTTGCGCACGAGCTCGCGCATTTGATCGAGTTGTTCCGGTGTCGGCGATTTATCTTCGAAACCGATCACGTATTCGCGGATGGTAGTCGCGCCGATGAACGAAGCCACATTGCACGAAACGCCGCGGCTCTCGAGATAATGGAGATATTCCGCGAGCGTGTTCCATTTGATGTCGTATTTAATGTCTCCTTGCGTGCGCAGCATGTGATCGCGCACCCGATCGTTCACCGGGCCCATCGATTCGCCTTCGCCCATGATCTCGGTCGTGACGCCCTGCCGAATCTCGCTCTGCGAGCGCCCATCCTGAATCAACGATACGGTTGACCACGAGAGCATGTTAATGAACCCGGGCGCGACGGCGAGCCCCGTCGCGTCGACAACCGTTTTCGCTTTCGCCGTCCTGAAATCGCCGACGCCCGCAATCCGATCACCGCGAATCCCAACATCAGCGTGTTTCGGTCCGCCGCCGGTGCCATCGAAAACCGTGCCGCCTCTGATAATAATGTCGAAATCTGCGCCACCTGGCGATGGCGATGGATCCTTCGCGAACATCCCGAACACGATTGTTACGAAAACAGCGAGGCAAAAGAAATTCCGCTTCATCGAGCTGATTCAAAAAGCGTCGAGCACCGATGTCGATCTCAAAGCGCAACGGGATTGAGTTTCGATGTTTGTGTGCGATCACGTTCCTCCGGGGAGCGCACGCGCCTCGCGTGCAGTGTTCGGCGCCCTCGCCGAACACAAATTTGCAGCGATTTGCCGCGAGGGCGCGACAAACAACACCCGAGGTGTGCTCCCCAATCCAATTTCGCGATCGGCTGCCTGCGCGTAGCGCAGTACTAGCAACATGATTGCGTCGCCGCGGCACAACACGAGTCGCTCCTCTGCAGAGCCGGGTGGCGGCGATTGCGCGCTTTGCACGTCGTCTGAGGCGGTTCGAGCAACACACGCGTCGTGGTTTGATCGCGCGCTACCGAACGAACGTGATATGTCGATGGAAAGAAATTTTCGTCGCCGTATTCGATTCGAACTTCGGCATTGAGGTTGAGCGGAATCATCCCGCGCACCTTTTCGAAAATCTTCAAGAATTTCGCCGCCGTCATGTATTCGTTAGTGGCGTGTGACGGCACCCAAAGTTGGACGATCGTTTCCTGCCAGCGGTTGGTTTGTCCCCCGCAATCGACCGTCTCGAACGAGGCTGCTTTTAGTTCTGTGAGATGGTGACCGCTGTGCACGGTGTGGCCTTCAAGATCGACAAAGAGCAACTGATTGTTCGGCGTAGCGCGCAATCTGGAGATGAATTCATTCGTTTTCATTTGTTTTTGTTCCGTCCGATTTCCTTAGAGTGGTCCTGCAGCAAATCTTGTTTCTCCTGTATCGCTCGCCATTCATGCGCTCGTCTTTCGCCATCCACTCGCGCAATCCGGTGAGGACGTGGCGGATTAGCGGATCGCCATGTTTTGCCCAACGATAATGCATCCATTTCCCATTACGGCGCGCTTCCACAAGTCCAGCGCGTTTGAGATGGGCAAGGTGCCGCGACACTTTCGGCTGCACGACTCGGAGGGTATCGGTCAATTCGCAGACGCAGGTCTCGCCACACGCCAGCAAGTTCAGCAAACGCAACCGTGTCGGATCGGCCAACGTCTTGAAGAGAAAGGCCGGCTCGCCATTGCCCCGTGTTTTCATCGGCTATACATATACGTGGAAACGTATATGTCAAATGATGGCGGAGCGTACTATGGAGATTGAGGCGACCGATTATTTTTCGTTTCCTCAAGTAACTTTACCAGCTGATCTTTCCATAACGCCGCGATCGTGTGACTGCCGTGGCCGCGTGTCTTGTCGCTCAACGGAATCACCATTGCGTGGCCTTTCGGCACGCGCTTGATCTCGCGGTCGAGGATCCCGAGTTCAGGCGGATTAATCAGATCGTCGGCGGAATTGATGGCGAGAAGCGGCGCACGAATTGTTTCTAGCTTGGGGCCTGGATCGTAGTCGCGTGACGCTTCCACTGCATAAAGCACGTCAT